>Ga0114976_10001140_pt1 | contig 16490 bp, 13 predicted proteins | sample S_130805_EF_Meta_FD_87319 | JGI IMG/M metagenome (GOLD analysis project Ga0114976, IMG submission 87319) | Freshwater microbial communities from Lake Simoncouche, Canada to study carbon cycling - S_130805_EF_MetaG | ecosystem: Environmental > Aquatic > Freshwater > Lake | place: Lake...
CGCTGGACTCACTAACAAGGTGGCAGGACTAGATTTGTGGGATCAGGGACATATCAGCCCAATTATTGTTGCTGCAGACTACTCATCTATACCTGATCAAGCTCGTGTAGCAGTTTGGAGTGACACTGATACATACACCACAGGACAAAAGGGACTAGTACTACAAGATGCAGCAGACGATGCAGAACTAGCGGCAATTAAATAACGTGTTAAAATAAGGGTAACCATGAAGCAAGAAAAAAAATCACCAAGCGAACGAGTAGATACCTGGTCACAGAGATTTACTAGAGCAGAAACAAATCAAGAAAAGTTATTCAAAAAAGTTTCTAACTACTACGACATTATGTATGCAGTGCAGAACACAGAGAATGTTGCACCTTGGCGAGCAAAAATATACGTCCCTATTATGGCTAGTAAAGCCTGGGATCTAGTTGCTCGACTAGCAAGCGTGTTGCCTTATTTCCGTACTCGTATTATGAATGAAATACAGATTACTGAAGATGGTAAACTCGAAATATCTAAAGACACTCTAGATCGACAGAGAAGAATAGATGCTAAACTTGCATTCGATTATCAGTACGGACAAGAAGAACCAATGAAACTAAAAGTATTTGATACTATGCTTGACGCAGTAGTAGCAGGTACTGGTTTTGCAAAAGCAGCTTGGTATTACGGAGAGAAGAAAACATACTCTCGTGAATATGATGATGAAGGTATGGTTGCTGACATGTCTAAGGAAAAAGTAAAGACTGTTAAAAGCGGTAAGAACGTCTTTGAACCGATTAACTTCTTTAATGTTTTTATAGGTGAGAACGCTACTTCTTATCACAAATCAAAATACGTAATAGTCAGAACATTTAAATCTATTGATGAACTACGTGCAATGCCTAACCTAAAGGACGTTGATCTACTAAGTGATTCTATGGAAAAAGGTAACTTCGATATTCACAACGAAGCACGCAATCGTATAGTAAATCAGAACAAAGCAGAAGAGAATGACGAGACTGTACCAACAGCTACAATCTATGAGTGCTTTGAACGTACACCAGATGGAATTATGTGTTCTACTTACGGTGTAGGTAAGTCAACTAAGAAATGGGTAGAACTAGAAGAGCCTAAAAAGAAATACTGGCACAATCAATTTCCAGTACAGCCATTCTACATTCGACGCAAATCATTCTCTCCTTGGGGTGAATCACTATTTGAGAACAACTCAAGCCTCCAATATGCAACAAATGATCTCTTTAATCACTATCTAGATAACTGGAACCTATCCATTGACTCAATGATTATGTACGAAGACGGTACATTAACATCTGACTTCGTGATTGAACCAGGTGGTGAGATTACGTATACAGGCGAGAAGCCAGACGCATTTAAGTTTCCTGAACCAAACCCAGCTCAACTATCTATGGTTATGAACGTTATTGATAAAGCAGTTGAGCAAGCAACCGTTCCACAATATATTTCAGGTGTACCTGACTCAAGCATGGATAAAACTGCTGGTACCGCTAAAGGAATCTCAATGATTAGTGAAGCTGCATCTGAGAAGATTGGCTACATGCGAGATAACTTCAAACAGTCAATGGTTACAATCGGTAAAATCTGGCTATCTAACTTATCGCAGTTCCAAGATCAACCAGAAGAAATCCGTACTACAGAACTAGGTCAAGAAAAGCCTGACATCATTCTTCCTGAAGACTATAGAGGTGAAACAGAACTTACAATCGACGATGACTCTCTTGTACCTATGAGCAAAGAACAGAAATCTGCAGCACTGCAAGCACTTACCACACAGGCTATGATGATTCAGAAAGCAGCAATAGAGCAATCTAACATTACTGGTACTAAACAGTTCATTCCAAACATTAACTATAGCGAACTATTAGATGAATCAATCCAATACTATGCTGTAAAAGATCCTGCACGATTTATAATTAAACAAGAAGACGTAGCCCAGGCAGAACCAATGAGCCCAATGGAAGATCAGAAGATGATGGGACTAACTGGCGGACAAGTAAATCCACAAATGGAAGGACAACAAGGAGGAAGTTTTGGACAATACAGTTAAAACCGAACGACAGAAGTACGTAGATAAACTACAGGGCGAGATAACTAAAGCAGTAAATGCACAGTTCTTTGTACAGAGCACTGAAGGCGCATATGTACTAGATTGGTTCAAGCAATTAACTAGCGACTTGGTTAATCAGCTTACTAACAAACGACTTGAGCAAGAAGACTATATAGAAAAAAGAGCTCAGATCTCACTATTAAGAAAGATTGTGCAAGTATTAGAAACACAGTCTAATGAACAAATACTACTGCAGTTAAGCGAACAGCTACAACTTGCAGAAACTGGAGAATAGCATGTCGCTTGACAACTATGGTATGCAGTCTGATAATAAAAGCATAAATGTTAATGATGCGAACTATGATGTCATAAGCTTAGATAACGCAAAGCAAATAAATGACCCAGATTGCGTGCACTTTTTCATAAAAGACGGTGATACGATAGGCAACTCTGTTGCTTGGATCTGTAAGTCATGTAAACGCGGAACGTACTATCCTAAGGGCATATCAATAATTAACTCTTAGCTAAGGGTTCATCCCCTAAATGAAAGGCCATTATGGAAGACCAAAATGTAGCTCCTCAACAGGAAGCAGTGCAAGCTGACACAGCCCCTGCGCAACCAGCTCAACAAGAGCAACAAGCACAAGTTTCACAAGAGCCAGTGCAAAACACACAGGTAGAACAAGAAACACAAACACAAACACAATCAGTGCCACAGAGTACTGCAGAAACACAAACAGAACCTTCACAAACAAACAGCCTATACGAGCAACCTGATATATCTCAGTTTATGCCTTCGCAGAGTACAGCACCAATACAAGCAGATGAAGATGGATATATAGATCCAAATAAGTTTTATCAGCAAGTAATGAATGATGTACAAAGCAAGTTAGCTTTTCAAAAATCAGAAGAGCGAGCATGGGCACAGATTGAAAAGAAATATCCAGAAATTACTTCTGACTCAGATTTAAGAGAACTTGTTCACGCGACACGTCTTAACGATGTGACTCGTGGGGGTAAAGGAGATCTTGATAATGCTGCAGGTAAAGTTTTTGGGAAACTTCAAAACTATCAATCTAAAGGTAAAGCTCAGGCACAAGTTTCAGAGAGTGTACAAAAATCCGCTACTCTCCAAACACAAACAGCAAACACAAACCAGCCTACTAAAGATTCTGATTTAATCGAGAGAATGAGCAGAGGAGATTCCACTGCATCCGAAACACTGATCTCAAGATGGTTAGAAGAAGGCAAACTTTAACAATTGCAACCAAACAAACAGGTTGAAAAAATAAATTAATATAAAGGAGTCATTAACATGGCAACTAACGGTGTAAACTTCACATATGGCGACAACGCCCGACGTGAGTCCCTATTAGACATAGTTGTAAACATTGACCCGACTGAACAACAGTTGGTAAGTGGATTACAACGTAGCTCAGCTACAAACACTCTTCATGAGTGGGTTCTCGACAGCCTTGAAACAGTTGGTGCTAACGCACAAGCTGAAGGTCAAGACGCTCCAACAGACGCTGCTGGAAACCCAACCAGAGCACAAAACGTAACTCAGATCTTCGCTAAGACTGCAAAAGTCAGCGGAACTGAAGCATCTGTAAACCGTGTTGGTGGAAACCGCATGGCTTACGAAATCCAGAAAAAACTTAAAGCTCTTAAGAACGACATGGAGTACGCTCTAGTTCGTGGTTCAATCGCTTCAGGTGTCGCTTCAAACGCATCTACTAGCGGTCGACAACTTCAGGGAATTAAGAACTGGTTTACTGGTACTGCTACTACTAACACTAGCAACTACTCAGGTGCAACTCTTACAGAAACTGTATTGAACGACATGTTTCAGACTGTATGGGACAACTCAGCTAACCAAGTAAACGCTGTTTATACTTCTATGAAGGGTAAGCGACGTATTTCTGGTTTTACAGCTGGCGCAACTAAGAACGTAGAAACAACTGACAAGCGACTTGTCAACTCAGTTGATGTATACGAAAGTGATGCAGCAAAACTAGTTAAACTATTTGCTCACCGTTACGTAACAGTATCTGGTGACTATGGTACTACTGCAACTCCTGGATTTGACGTTCTAGCATTGAACGAAGGATCTTGGGCTATTGCTTACCTATCTGGACGCGAACCACAAACTGTGGATCTTGCTAAGACTGGTGACGCAGACAGCAAAGAAATCATTACTGAGCTTACTCTCGAAGCTCGTGGTGCACGAAGCAACTATTACGGAAAACTATTCTTCTAAGAATACCGTGTGCTTTAAGGGGGCTCTACGGAGCCTCCGAATAGTCACATGAAAGGATATTATGTTGACGGATCAAGAAGCATTAAACCCAAAAGTAGCGTTCGCAAAAGAAGTCGAACGTATTGAACGTATGCCTCAAACTACTCGCTGGAGAGCTATTAAAGAACTTTTGTTTAAAGTCAAACCTGAACTAAGAATAGTAGACAAAAACTACGTTGATGCAATTAAAGAAGAAAGAGACTTTAATATGCTATCTGCTACAGGAGCAAGCAAGTCACTATCTACTAGGCGTCTATACTCAATGCCTCAATACATGTATGCGACACTATCCGTCATTGATCCAGAATTTACACGCATGAGTGAAGATCCAGAAGCATCAGCAGCATTACACCGTAAAGTAGCAAAAGTATTTCCAGAATATTGTCTGGCAAGAAAGATATAAAGGAGCAGTATGATTACAGAAACAGACGTACTAACAACGCTATCCTATCTGATGGGCGAAAGAACTGTTCCAACGACAGCCATTGAAGGACGTAAGGATTTTATAAAAAGAACTCTTGAAGAGATTTATAGGGCATATCCTTGGACTTTTGCTAAAGTTACAGAGACAATAGCTATATCAAACTTTGCAGCCACTCTAGCTACTACATTTGACCCGCAGCATAAACTAGCTGTGTATTTCTTAGATGGTGATCTTCAAACAAACTTAGATGAGATTAACCCTGGTGATCAGGACATGTATGAAGATAGCGATCGTAAGTTCTGGGTAGAGAGTACTGGCAATAACGATTATACGATTAAGATAAAAGATACAGACGTATCTAGCATTGTCGCTAAATATCAAACTCTTCCTCCTGACATAAATGCTTCCATCGGTACACCGTTCCAGGATCGTACAACTATAGCTCTGGGTGCTCGCCGATACATTAAACTAGGTGAAAACCCAGACGCTGATATATCACAGGACGAAGCACTTTATCAAAAACGATTAAATGAAAACATTGCATCTCAACAATTAGCTAGACCATTGCGACGCAATAGAAAGATCTACTACGCCAACAACTACCGTTTAGGAGAAAACTAAATGAGTACTCGTAAGGTTGCAGAATTACCAGGTAAGCGGGTAAGAGCTATTAACCGTGTTGCTGTGTTTAACCCTGCTAAAGGACTTAACAACCTTGGTTCTCCTAACCTTATTGATGATAAAGAGTGGGCAGACCTAAATAACATTGAGTTCGATGAAGGTGGTGTTGCACGAAAGAGAATGGGATTTACTACTTATTCTGCATCTGTTACTGCGGCTAACGGTTTAGGATTTCTGCTTAACGACAGTTATGACCAAGTCTGCACAATAGATGGAGATACTTTTAAATACACGACAGGTACATCATGGACTAGCGTATCTACTATTACGTTTGTTGCTGCACGAGAAACAAATATGACACAAGCTCGTGGATCTCTATACATATGGAACGGCACTAATGGCGGTTCTAAATGGGACGGTGCTACTCTATCTCGACCAGGTACAATGCCATCCGCTAAGTTTTCAATCTATTATAACAGCTACCATATTTGCGCAGGAACATCTACGAAAAAGAATAGAGTATTTATATCAGCTCAAACAGATAGCTCTGAATTTACCCGTATATCAACTGATACCAAGCTTAACAACTCTACTGAAGTTCCAGGAGCAACAGTATTTGCAAGCGGTACTGCAGCTAACTTTATTGATGTTTTGCCTGATGACGGTGATTCAATTCGCGGATTAGGTATATTCCAGGACACTGTAATAATCTTTAAACAGTTCTCAATATACTCAATGACTCTAGATGCTACTGGAACACCTACAATATCTCTTATTACTAGAGCAGCGGGCTGTGTAGCACATAAATCAATTGTCAACGTAGAGAACGATCTATACTTCCTATCTCGTGAAGGTGTGCGTGTACTAGGAAACCAAGCTAACTACTTTAACTCAATTCGTACTTCAATACTATCGCGTCAAATTCAACCTATTATTGATACTATAGATGAACCTAACTACGAAAAAGCAAATGCTACTTACTTTAACAAGCAGTATATTCTTACAGTAGCAACTACTTCAGGCAACCCAGATAAGACTTTAACTTATCACACTGAACATAACGGCTGGACCGTATGGGATAATATAAACTCTGACACCCTACTTAGATACATCAACAGCTCTAGTGAACAAAAACTACTATTCTTGTCGCACGAAGGAACACAGGTCTATCAGTTTACTCCAGGCGTATACACAGATAACGGTACACCAATATCCTCTTACCTATTAAGCAAGGTATTTGATTTTAAAAACCCAGACATAACTAAATACTTTGTTGACTTAGGGTTGATGTTTAGAACTATCTCTGGACAGATTAGCCTTGAAATCTACACAGAAGGTAACGTCTTGTTTGGTGGAGAAGTCGGTCTAGCTGGTAACCCAGTAACAGATGGTATGGGTCTTACTATGCTCGGAGAGACAATGCTCGGTCTTGGTGGCGGAACGTCAGGAACAGCTGAGGCATTCGCTGATACTATTAGACGAGTCGTTATAAAGACACGCTCAACTACAATCCGTTTTAAAATATCCAATGAGAGAAACAATGAAAACTTTGTGCTTCTTGGATATATTCACGCATTCTACCCATACAGTCACTTCTTGTTTGATTCTACTAAGAAGATTTACCTATAAACTACTTATGTTATATAATGATAAAAATGACAATATGAAAAACTTAACAGATAAACAAAGGTAAATATAATGAACCCAGCTATTAAATCTTCACCAGTTTTTGGCGGCAAGACATCAGGCCCAAGTGTCAACCAACTTCAACAACAGTCTACTAGAAATTTTGTAGATTTTTATAATCAGCCAAACCCAAGCTTACCAGGCTATACTAGAGCTGGCGATCCAATTGCTGGACAACAGCAAGTGCGGATTGGCGGAGACCTAAATCAACCTTCTGCTCCAACTGCTGATCAAATTTATGCTCAACAAGCAGCTGCACAAGCTAGACAGGAAGAAGCACAACGCAATCAATTACGAGGTGATATTGGTAGCAATATTCAAAACGCGCAAAATGTTTATAGCCAATTATATGGAGATATAACTGGAGCAGCTACTGGCCAACGTCAAGCTCTTGAACAAAGATACGGAAAAGAGACTCAAGCTCTAGGTGAGCAGTTTAACCAAGAGCTTCCAGGTATTGGAAGAGCTTATGCGGCACGTGGTGCTTTTGACAGCTCATATCGCATGGATGCAGAAGAAGCAGCTCAGAAACAATTTAAAAGACAATTAGAAGATATAGCTTCTCAACGAGAAGCTGATGCCGCAAAAATTGGACAATACGTTGCAGAGCAGCAAGCAAAGATTCAGGCTGAACAAGGTATACTTGGAACAATAGGTGGTCGTTTGGGTCAGACAACAGATTTAAACGAGCTTATGCAGCTACGTAATCAACTTGAACGACAAATTGCTGATACCCAGGCACAACGTTCTGGTGCAATGAATCCACAGCAATTGCAGCAAAGATTTCAACAATTAGCTCCAGCAAGTGATCGTCTATCAACATTGCAGCAAACACTTAGTACAATCATGCAAGGCGCTGCACCTCAAGCACTTAAAGTAGCTACAGCACAACAGATAATTGGAAGCGCTGGACTTAGCCCAGAAGAACAAAATAGATTACAGCAACAAATAATTCAACCAGCACAGATTGGATAGGTAACTTCAATGTTTGAAGATGCTAAAAGAAGGTTTAGAAGTTTTACCAACTTTATAAATCCTAGGTCACAGCCAAACGTCCCTAGTTATGGAAAGGGGCTAGCTGGTTTAGCTAAACGAGCTGTTGATGTAGTATCTCCAAATACGGCACAAGATCAGGCGAGACGGCAGGCGGCTGGACAAGCAGCTGACTATAGACAGCAACAAGCACAGCTACAAGCGCAACGTGATGCAGCAGCAGCAAGAGTACAAGCATTAAAACCTACACAACGATTTGTATCAGTCACACCTCAACAGCGTTCTTTTGAGCAAAATGCACAGACTGCACAACGAGGCATTGCAGTAGGACAACGACCGTCTTACGGTCCAGGAATTGGCGGTATATTCAGACGAGCACAGGATGTAGTATCTGCCGACACTCCACAGGATATTTATAATAGAGCTCAACAGGCTCAAGGTTTAGCTCCTAGAGGTGCTATAACCTCTTACGAACAGCAACAAAGAGCAATGGGCAATAAGGCTCCAGCAAGTAATCCATTAGAAATGGCTCGCAATTTAACGATTGGTGCTGCTAGAGACACGGCTAAATCGGGAATAAGAACTGGATTAACATTTGGTAATTTGGCTTCTCAAAAATTATTTCCTGGAACAAGAATATCAGCTGAGTATCAACCTACTGGAATTGCTAAAACTTTATTAGGCAAAGAAAAAATTGGAACTACTTCTGCTTACGGTAGAGAAATAGGAATGCCTGGTGCTAGAAGTGGTAAGCCAGCGGCTATTCTTGGAGGTGTTGTGACGGCCTTAGATGCAGCACCTTTAATCGGAGGTACAGCTAAAACTTTACTTAACAAAGTTCTGCCACTATCTAAATCATTAGCTCTTACAACTAAAACTGATGATGTTATACGTCTACTAGACGAAGAAGGAATACAGGCAACAGACGACATTGTTAAGCGAATTACTAAATCACGTAATCCAAAAACTATTGAAAGCGAACTTGCTAAAAGCATTGAGACGCAAACTGCTAGAGATACTGCAAAGGCAGCAGAAGTTGGCGCTAAAACTTCAATAGATGATCTGGGTCGTGGACTTGTTTCAGGCACTCAACAGACAGCAGTAAGAAATGCTGTTTCCGATGTAGCCCCTCGTATAAATGATAATCTTGTCACCGAGCTACAGAGAACTACATCACCTCAACAAACACAAGATACTGTTAGAGCGTTATTTCCAGATAGACCTACATTGGAGCAATCTAGAATTGCTACAGAGCTTGCAAATACTAAAGATGCAGCAGCTATCAGAAAGACTCTTGAAGACGCTCAGACACGTCGTACGGCTGTCACAGAGAGCATTCAGCAAGCAACCCCAGTAGCACCAGTAAGACAGGCTAATGTTATTGAACAGGCAGCAGAAGCACCAGCTATAGCTGCACCAACTCCAACTGGCGGACTCCCAGAGGCACAGATAGCAGAAGTACCAGCAGCACAACCAGGAATTATGGGAAGATTTAGGGAATTAATGGCTAACGAAACTGGTGGCGCAAGATTAAGAGGTGAAACTCCAGTAAGTCCACAAGTTGAAGAATTGCGTGCTACTAGACAAAGACTGCAACAGCAATGGGATCAAGCTTCAATTCAAACTAGACCAAGTATTGAGGATGCAATTAGACAAAATGATCTTGCAATTCGCAGCCAACAAGCAGTTGACGCAGCTCAGCAAGTAGATACGACAGGTAGAACCGTATCTGGTGAAGAAACAGGTGGAGCAAGGATAGAAGATATTCCGTTCCTTAGGAGATTTGCTCGAGGAGCAGAAGAAGTGACCCCGCAAACGCAAGTAGCAGGAGCAGCACAGGAAGGGTTACAAAGGACTTCTGGTTCATTACCACCTAGTATACCAGAAGCTGGTGAAACATTACTAGAGCAGTCACAGCGCAGTGGACTTACTCCTTCTGAGATACTTTATGGCACTCGTACTCCATCTCCAGAACAGCAATTAAACTTTATCCAACAATATAGTCCCCAAAGATTCTTAAGGGAGAATGTTACTCGCCCTATAGTAGATCAGCTTAACGCTATAATTGGAAAAGCCCAGTTATCTAACGTTGGCGTAGTAAGAGGATTAGGAAGATTGCCAGTTGGACTAACAAAAGAAGCTGGTATGACACCAGAACTGTTAGCTGCTAGTAGAAAGTTTCTTACAGGTACTACCGAGTTAGGTAAGATAACAGCCGAAGACATCGTCAAGATAGGCAAAGAGTTAGATACATCTGCGGTCAATAGAGTTTGGGCTACGCTTGATCCTGAACGAGCAGCCGAACTTGGAATAGATGTTAATAAAGTAAATCTTTCTCCTGCTGAAATAACCTATAAGAACAAAATAGAAGAGCTAAAGAACGCTTTTACCGAAGGCAACGTATCCCGAAATCTTATCACGCAAGAGCAGGCTGATGCAGAATGGTTTAAGCGAGCGTACTCAACATTTGATTTTGCCTCAACAGATGACCAGTTCTATAAGCAGACTCTTCAACAAATGTTTGGTCAAGGTAAAATTAAAAAACAATTTATTGGACGTAAGACAGTATCTGATGAAATTAAACAGGCTGCAATTCAAGATCCTAGTTACCTTATGGCTAAAAAATCTGCTGAGTCACATGCTGCTTGGGGAGTTTACGACTATACTGACTTCTTAAATAAGAATGGATTCGTATCAGAAATAGAACGCCCAGGATTTGTTCAATTACCATCCAATAAGCTATACGGAGAAGCTGCTGGTAAATACGTACCACGAAATGCTGCAGAAGAAATTACTGGATTCCAATCTGGATATGCTGTGCTTAACTCTGTAAACGATGCTCTTAACTGGTACGATAAGAACCCATTACGTAAAGGCAAAAAGATGCTACTTACTGTTCTTAACCCAGCAGTACGAGGTGGTAACAGAATATCAAACGTAATATTTGCACAATTAAATGGAATCAATCCAGCAACATTTACCAAAAACTATGCACAAGTTAGAAAACTTAGAGATCTAAGAGACCCAATATATGTAGAAGCTGTACAACGCGGACTTGTCGGTAATGATTTAATGAGTGGTGATTTTGGCCGCAAGATAGCAGAATATACTGGCGATCCAAACGGTATTAAGAGAGCTCTTGACTGGGCTAAAAAATCATATAGTGCAGCTGATGATGACGCTAAAGTTGCAGCATTTAAATCACACGTAGACAGGGGATACTCATACGAGAAAGCAGCTCAGTTAGTCCAACGTGGATTCCAGGATAGTAAATCTGTAGGTTACTTCTATGATACTGCTGCTAAGATACCGTTAGTTGGAAACGCATTCGTTAGATTTGCTGGAGACGCTTCAAGAATTTTAACAAATGCTGTCATAGATAACCCTTTGATTGTAGCAGGCACAATAGCAACAGTTGCGACATTGGGTAATGCACTTAGTAAAGTATCTGGCGAGACAGCAGAAGATAAGAAGACACGCGAAGGACGCTTTGGTGCACCGACTATTCCATTCACAGATATATCTCTAGAATTCCAAACTCCATATGGCGCTGTGAACGTAGCTCGCTTCCTACCATTCTATGAACTTAATGATGTAGGCACTCCTGTAACTCGATTCTTGCCGTTTAGTGGAAACCCTACTGATCCTAAAAACTGGAGTGATCCTTTGCTTGGAAGCGTAGGACAATTAATAACCGATAAAGATTTCCGTGGCAAAAGCATCAAAGATCCAGAAAACACAGGACAATTCTTAGATAAGCTTTCAGGAAAACAAGAGTTAATTAACCGTGCTAAGTTCGCAATACCTCAGAACATACCATTAGGACGTGAAGCAACTGCTATTTACCAAGCGTCTACAGGACAGGCAGATATTTACGGCAAGGAGCGATCAAAAACACAAGCCATACTACGTGCGGGCGGTGTTAAAGTAGAACAGTTTGGCTCAGATCAAGCAAAAAATCTTCGTGAACAACAAAGATTCCAGGAAGACAAAAAGCGTATTGAAGAAGTAGCTGCCACCCTACCAAAAGGTTCGCAAGAGGCGTATAAGCAATTGACAGGCTACTACAAGCTTAGAGATAAAAAAGCCAATGAATACGCTCCAGGTGAAGAACGATTTATTAAAGCACCTGTATATAACTTTTCTGAAGATAAATATCGAGAGATAGCTAAAGATCCAAGAGTATATGATTTACTCCTTCAAAAGAAAATTCAAGACAACCAAAGAGACAAGACACCTATTGCACCAGAATTTGATACTCGTCTATCTAATGAATTCCGACGACAACTTATTGCTAACAAAGCTATTGCACCTGGTGATGACGCAGAGACCGATGCAAAAATTCGTACATCTTCAGAGTGGGATACTTACACACAATTAAAAGACCAGTATGGAAAAGACCTTAAAACAAAGTATGGCACTGCAGATAAGAAATTTGTAGATGAATTAGTCAAGAACCCAGATAAAGAGTACCCAAAGAAAGGTCCAGCTAAGGCTGCCTACGATGAGGCATACAAGTTATACGCTGCAGGTCGTGGTGCTAAGCCTGCATTTACAGATGCTGTTGCTGCAGATAAAGATGCGTATGAAGAGAACATGCGAAACTGGACTAACGACGCACGTAAGACTCGTGGACTGCCACCAATCGCTAAAGAAGTATGGGACAATGTCTCATTTGGATTTCAGTCTGATGAAGAGAAGATTTACAAAGAACTTAAATATGGAAAAGGTTTTGGAGGATTTGGTTTTGGCGGTAGCGGTGGTCCTAAAGATCAACGTCAATATCTATCCACATTACTAAGCGGAGGATTACAACTAGCTGAAGCCCCACAAATAAAGACTACCCCTACTAGATTTAAACTAAAAGTACAGAAACCTACTGCGGGTCGTAAAGCAAGAATAAGACTTGGCTAATATAAATATAAGCACTATTATGTTATAAGGAGAAAATTAACATGGCAACATCAAACATCGGCTTTCAATCGTTCTACCAGTCACAACTGACTAGTGCAATTTCAGATACCGATTTAACAATCCCACTAGACACCCTACCTACACCGAGCGAAGGTTACTTAGTAATCGAATCAACAGTTTCAGCTAAACGAGAAATCATTTACTACACATCTAAAACAGGAACAGCTGTAGTCGTACCATCTGGCGCAGGAAATGGACGTGGCTTTGACGGAACTACTGCTGTCTCACACACACAAGGTGCAACAGTAATCATGGCTCCAATTGGTGCGATGTTTGGTAACCAAGCAATCAAAGATATGCTAGGTGTCACAACCGACGTAACTGGTGGATGGAACTTACTAGCGAGTGGAACACCTTCTACTATCACTGCTCTAGGTAACCGTTCTTACACAGTCTTAATACCCTCAGCAGACACAACAAGTGCTACATCAGTAGGTATGAGACTTAAACTACCTAGAACAGTAACAGCTCCTACACAGTGTACTGATTTAGAATCGGGAAGTTCTCAGTATTATTCTAAATCTAGCCCAGCGGGACTTTCTTTCACAACTACGTTTACGATGTCAGCTTGGATTAAATTAGAGTCTTATGGTGCAGGTATGGGAATTATTAATAGAAGGAATGCCAATACAGAAGGTTTTTCAATGAATCTGACATCTGATGGACGACTAGTGGGAATAGGCTTAAGAACTGCTGTCAACTATAAAGAAGTTTCAAGCTATCAATCAGTTCCTCTTAATAAGTGGACTCACGTTGCCATCTCCATAGATATGACCGTGGCAGCAGCAACTTGTGCTGTTATGTATATTGATGGAGTTTCTGTTCCCTATGTAGGTGTATTAGTTGGTACTGCAACAGCATTAACTCAAGGAACTACTGCCTTAGTGGTTGGAGCAACTAATTCTACTGGTGGAGAGCCATTTGACGGAAAAATTGCTCAAGCAGCCGTTTACTCAGCGGTTCTTTCAGCTGCAACTATACGAGCTTCTGCTAACCAAACCCTTACAGGTTCAGAAGCATCCCTTGTGTCTGCCTATACCTTTAATGGTGCTTCAGGCATTAATGACCTTAACACTACAAATGCTAACAACCTTACCGCACAGGGAGGTGCCGTCGCTACTAATGCAGACACTCCTTTCACCAACCCAGTCACAGGAACTTCAGTAACCGCTGGTACTACGAACTACGGAATAATCACGGCTCAGACTTTCTCTACAAATACTACCTACACAGTCCAAATACCAGAAGGAGAAACACTTCCTAGTACAGGTGGAATAGGAACAATCAGTTACTCTACACAGAAAACTCCGTATGGCTTTCCAAGCGAAAAAAATAAATGGATATTAAGAACTTTTCTAGGTCAGTTTACTGCTGTAGGTATTGGAGCTACTGGAACTTGGTACATTTCTAATTTTAATATTAATGTCCCTATAGGAAAATGGTTACTAGGGATTCAGGCTAATGCAGCCGCGACTTCTACAGTATCAGGAGTCAGAGAAGGTAACTGGATATTAAGTTCTGCCGCAGAATTACCGTCATTATCTTCAAGCACGTATGGCGATGCGCTAATCTGTCACTTCTATATGCCAAGTAGTAACTATGCCATGGTTAAATATGTTGGATATAAGGATATTGATGTAACTGCAGCAACTACATACTCATTGTATGGTAGCATTCAAAGCTCTACTGGTTCTGAATCTTGGTACTTAAACAGAACAAATGAAATTACAGCTGAGTGCGCCTACTTATAGGAAATGATATGACACCTACACCTAAAAAAGAAAACTACGAACTCCTACTCTACAGACTAGATCAGATTGATCGCAAGTTAGACGAGATGTCTAGGAACTATGTGACTAAACAAGAGTTTGAAGAATTCAAAGATGTAGTACACCAAGAATTAAAGAAGAAATCATTCAGTACCTGGATTAATCCAATCATCGCTTCAATATCTACTGCTACAGTAACTTTTCTGCTAATAGAATTTATAAGGAATAACTAATATGTCTAGGCGTCCAGTAAATGCACCGTACACAATCCTTAAGACAAAAAAAGGCGATGTTCTTATAGACGTTGATGATTTAGATAAGGTTCTGTCCTATAACACTTGGAATATATCTAAACGAGGTGATGTAGTCTGTTACAAAGAATCTGGCCCCCGAGACAACCGCAAAAGAGAAGTATTTAAGCTTCACCGAATTATTATGGATGCTCCAACAGGTAAAGTAGTAGACCACATTAACCGTGATCCTACAGATAATCGCAAGATTAATTTGAGATTATGCACTCAAAGAGAAAACGGCAAAAACCTTAGTAAAAAGAAAAACAACACGAGTGGCATTGTTGGTGTAGCTTGGGATAAGGCTAGAAACAAATGGATAGCAAAAATAAAAGTAGATTATAAGAGTATACATTTAGGGCGCTATGATGACTTGTTAGACGCTAAAGCAGTACGTAAAGAAGCTGAAACAAAATATTTTGGTGTGTTTGCCCCAGTAGGTATAGCATGAGGTGGCCATTAAACTCAGTTTCATCAACTCAAGAATTCGGTGAAAGCGCAGTAGATTATGCACAATTTGGTTTAGCAGGACATCATGGTAGAGACTTAGCCGCTAACGTAGGTACACCTGTATACGCAGCAGAATCGGGAGTAGTAGAAAAATCAGCTAACGGTATTACAGATAAGTATACTGGCAGATTTGCAGCAGGTGAAACAATTACTATTAATGGCTCTTACGAGACCTGGTACATGCACCTAAGCCAGAGGCTTGTAAGTCCAGGCAGATCAGTGTCAGAAGGTCAATTAATAGGGTATTCAGGAAACACAGGCTTTACGACTGGCCCTCATTTACACTTTGGTACAAGACCGCTAAACCCTAATACAAACAATGGTTATAGAGGTTTTGTAGACCCTAGAGGAGTAGTTAATAAAGTAAACGCACCAAGCGTAGGAGGTAACGAAATGTTCAACAGTATAGAAGAAGTTAGAGAAGCCTATATCCAAATGCGTGGAGTAGTAGGCACAGACGCAGAGATGCGTGGATGGATCGGTCAATCTAAGCAAAGGTGGATACAAGCATCTACTGCAGAGACTAACTCTCTTAGACAGCAACTAGCGGACGTTAAGCGAGCTTTAACTAATGAGCAAGCTAAACCGCCAAAAGAAATAGTCAAAGAAGTTATTAAGATTGTAGAGAAGCCAGTAGAAGTCATTAAAGAAGTTCCAGTATATACGCATGATACTGAGACTAAGAACATGATCAAATCTATATATGATTATTTCTCTGGTCAGTTTAAATCATTTAAGAAGTACATAAAAAAGGATTAACATGCCAAAAGTAGGAAACAAGAAATTCGGATACTCAGCAATGGGTGTAATGCAAGCTAAGAAGTATGCTAAAAAAACAGGCAAAAAAGTAACA
>Ga0114976_10001142_pt1 | contig 16481 bp, 18 predicted proteins | sample S_130805_EF_Meta_FD_87319 | JGI IMG/M metagenome (GOLD analysis project Ga0114976, IMG submission 87319) | Freshwater microbial communities from Lake Simoncouche, Canada to study carbon cycling - S_130805_EF_MetaG | ecosystem: Environmental > Aquatic > Freshwater > Lake | place: Lake...
GTCTCCGGCGTCGCCGGCAGCAGGCAGACCAGGATGTGGCTGCACGCGAGGAAGGCCGGCAGTTCCTCGGGCCCCGCATAGCTCTCCACCCCCGGCACCGCCTTCCGCGTGCGCGACCAGCCGATGACGGTGAAGCCGAGCGCCTGCAGCATCTCCGCGCTGCGCGTGCCCATCGCGCCCAGCCCCATGATGCCGACCGTGCGTTCGGTGGCCGCGAATTCCGGGTCGAAATAGTCCCAGCGCTTCTCCGCCTGCGCGATCGCCATGCGCCGCGCATCCTTCAGCAGGCTCAGCACCGCCCAGGCGCAGAACTCGCCCATGCGCTGGGTCGCGCCGGTCACCGCCTGGCGCACCAGCGGCACGTGCTTCGGCACGTCCGGACAGGCGAGGATGCCGTCGACGCCGGCGCCCGAGCTGAACATCAGCTTCAGCTTCTTCATGCGCGGAAACACGCCGCCCGGCGGGTCCCAGAGCAGCGCGTAGTCGACCTCCTCGGGCACGAAGCCGGGGTCGTCCCAATGGACGCAGCGCAGCCAGGGCGCGCGCTCGGCGAATAGCTGCTGCCACGCGGCGAAGCCTTCGGCACCGCCGGTGCGGATGGCCAATACCTTCTGGTTCATCACGTCAGCCGGTCACCGTGTCGAGATAGTCCTGGTTGACCTGCTGGTAGTTCTCGCCCCACCAATTGCCGTCGATGACGACCTGGCGCTTCTCGTTCTCGGGATCGGTCGGATTGAAGCGCTTGAGCTCCGCCGGGACCATCGCGGCGGCCTTGGGGTTGGTCGGGCCGTTGCCGAGCAGGCCGAGCAGCCCGACCTGCGGCTCGGGCTTCGCCAGCATGCTCGCCAGCAGCCGCTGCGCCAGCTCGCCGCCGGGATTGCCGCGCGGGATGACGAAGATGCCGGGCTGCAGCACGCCCTGGTCCCAGATGAATTTCAGGCGGCCATTGGTCTCGCGCTCCAGCACCGAGGCGCGGGTGTGCCAGATCTGGCCCATGACCGCCTCGCCGGTGCGCATCAGCTGCTCGGACTCGCTGCCATTGGTCCACATGACCATGTTGCGACGCAGCTCGCCGATCCGGCGCAGCGCGGTGCGGACATCGATCGGGTAGAGCTGCGCCGGGTTGCGGCCCATCGACATCAGCGCGGCCTCGAGGCTGCAGACCGCGTCGCGCCGCAGCAGCCGGGTGCCGGGGAATTTCCGCAGGTCCCAGAAATCCGCCCAGCCGGTCGGCGGCGTCGGGAACTTGCTGCTGTCGTAGACCAGCACGCTGCTGAAGCTGTAGGGCGCGGCGCCGAATTCCAGCGCGAAGCCCGGGCCGATGACGTTCGACCGATCCACGATCCCGTAGTCGATCTTCGTCGCCAGGTTCAGCTTGCCGAGCAGGTTGGCGCCCGAGGCCGAGCTGTCGCAGAGATCCCAGGTCACGCGCCCGCTCTCGACCATGCTGCGGATGCGGCCCGTGGCGGGGCCGGAGCTGTCCTGCAGCACCTTCACGCCCGGGTTCTCGGCGGCGAAGGGCGCGCCGTAGAAATTCCCGAAGCCCTGGTTGGCGAGGCCGCCCCAGTTGACCATCACCAGTTGCCGCTCGGCCTGCGCCAGCGCCGGACCCGTAGCGCCCAGCGCCGCCAGCCCGGCCAGCAACGCGCGGCGCGAGACCTCGCCGCGGCGAAAGCGGCGCAGCGCAAGCTCTATGCAATCCTGCTGGAATGTCTGCACGCGGAACCCCCTCTTGCAGCGCCGGGCCGCCCGGACGACCCTGTTCGACGCGGGGATGAAAGCGCATCCCCGGCCCGACGGAAACCGTGCCATGCAAGCTTCGCGCCTAGCCCCCGGCTTCAAGACGTCGCCCTGGTGGTGGGAGGCGGCCGAGCCGCCGCAGCGGGACAACACGCTGCCCGATCGCGCGGCGGTCGTGGTGGTCGGCGGCGGCTATGCCGGGCTCTCGGCCGCGCTGACGCTGCGGCGCCTGGGCCAGGAGGTGGTCGTACTGGACGCCGAGCGGATCGGCTGGGGCGCCTCCTCGCGCAATGGCGGCATGGTCTCGGGCGGGCTGAAGGTGGCCGCCTCCGGCCTCGACAAGGTCTATGGCGCGGAGAAGGCGCGCGCCATCGTCGACACCGCCGCCGCGAGCTTCCCTTTCATCGAGGAAACCATCACCCGCGAGGCGATCGACTGCGACTATGTCCGCTGCGGCCGCTACGCCGCCGCCTGGTCGAAATCGCACTACGACACCCTGGCCAGGCGGTGCGAGACCATCGCCGATATCACCGGCCTGCCAGCCCGCATGCTGCCGAGGGCGCGGCAACGCGAGGCGCTGGGGTCCGACCATTATTTCGGCGGCATGCTCGCGGACGCGACCGGCAGCCTGCATCCCGGCAAATATGCCCGCGGCCTGGCGGCGGCCGCCGAGCGCGCCGGCGCCGTGCTGGTCGATGCCGTGCGCGTGCAGAAGATCCGCGATGAGGCTGGCGGCTACCGCATCGCGACCGACAAAGGCGAGATCCGCTCAGATGCCGTGCTCGTCACCACCAACGGCTATTCGCTGAACCCGAAGGGCACCGCCCTGCCCTGGCTGGCGCGCCGCCTCGTGCCGCTCAACAGCTACATCATCGCGACCGAGGAGCTCGGCGAGGCGAAGATCGAGCAGCTCTTCCCCGGCCGGCGCATGATCTCGGACAGCAAGCGGGTGCTGAACTACTTCCGGCCCTCGCCGGACGGCAAGCGCATCCTCTGGGGCGGCCGCGCCAGCTTCCGCGCCGCGACCGCCGAGGACACCGCGCCCGCGCTGCACGGCTACATGACCGAGTGCTTCCCCGAACTGCGCGACGTGAAGATCACCCATGCCTGGACCGGCTTCGTCGCCTTCACCTTCGACCACCTGCCCCATATCGGCGTGCAGGACGGCATCCACTACGCCGCCGGCTGCCAGGGCAGCGGCGTCGCGATGGCGACCTGGCTCGGCCACAACGCCGCGCTGAAACTCTCGGGTCACGCCAATGACCGCTTCGCGCTGGATGGTTTGCCCTTCCCGACGCGGCCATTCTACTCGGGCGACCCGGGCTGGTTCCTGCCGATCATCGGCGGCTGGTACCGGCTGCGGGACCGGTTGGACAGGATGGCGGCTTGAGGGTCGCGAGCAGGGCTCTGCCCGCCTCGCCTACCCCCACGCCGCCACCCTGCTAACCTGCCCCCGCAGGACGGAGTCGCGGCATGGGGTTCGTGGTGGCGGTGGCGCAGCAGAAGGGCGGGGCGGGGAAATCCACCGTCGCGGCCAATCTGGCGGCCGCGCTGGCGGGCTTCGGCCATACCGTCGCGCTGCTCGACACCGAACCGCAGGGCACGCTGAAGCGCTGGCACGAGGCACGGGTGAAGCAGGGGGCAAAGGCCCATGCGCTGACCTTCGAGGCACCCTCGGGCTGGCGCAGCACTGCGGTGCTCGACCGGCATCGCCGCAACCATGATTTCGTGATCATCGACACCCCGCCGCATGCCGAGACCGATGCCCGCATCGCGATCCGCGCCGCCGACCTGGTACTGCTGCCCATGCAGCCCTCGCCGGCGGATTTCTGGGCCAGCGAGGCCACGATCAACCTGGCCGCCAAGGAAGGCCGCTACATCGCCGCGGTGCTCAATCGGGTGCCGCCCACGGGCCGGCTGAAGGAGACCATCATCGCCGCCCTCGCGGCCAAGGGCATCGCCCTGATGGAGCCGATGCTCGGCAATCGCGCGCCCTTCGCGGCCGCTTTCCTCGACGGCCTGGCGGTGACGGAATCAGCCCCGAGCAGCCCGGCCGCGGATGAGGTACGTTCGCTCGCGCTCGCCATTGCGCGGCTCGGGAAGAAGCGCTGAAGGAAGAATCATGCTGGGAAATCTGTTCTACGTGCTGCACGTGCTGGGTGCCGTGCTCTGGGTCGGCGGCATGGCCTTCGCGCTGTTCGCCATGCGGCCGGCGCTGCTCGCGCTCGAGCCGGCGCAGCGGCAGGAGGCGCATCTCGGCGCGCTCAGCCGCTTCTTCCGCATCGTCTGGCACGCCATGCCGATCCTTCTGGTCACCGGCTACCTGCTGCTGTTCGGCTGGTATGGCGGCTTCCGCGGCTCGGGCTGGCATGTCCATGCCATGCACCTGATGGGCCTCGTCATGGCCGGCATCTTCCTGACCATCGTCTTCGGGCCCTGGAAGGAGTTCCGCGCGGCGATGGCGACCTCGGACCGCCAGGGCGCCGGCGCCGCGCTCGAGAAGATCCGCCAGCTCGTGCAGCTGAACCTGATCCTCGGGCTGCTGACCGTCGCGGTCGCCGCCTGGGGCCGCTTCCCGGGCTGAGCAGGATGGCCGAGGACGCGCTCGTCATCAGCGAGGACGACTACCCCGAGATGGAGGCGGTCGCCGCCATCCAACGGGGGCTGCACGCCTTCAACCAGGAGATGGGCGGGCCCTATGACCGCGAGCCGGTCACGGTGCTTGCGCGCGACGGCGCCGGCGCGGTGCGCGGCGGCCTACTGGGGCTGACCTACTGGCACTGGCTCTTCATCGACTGGCTCTGGCTGGCGCGCGACCAGCGCGGCCAGGGCGTGGGGTCGGAGCTGCTGCAGCGCGCCGAAGCAATCGCCCGCGGCCGCGGCTGCACCCACGCCTATACCGACACCTTCAGCTTCCAGGCGCCCGGCTTCTGGGCGCGCAACGGCTATGTCGAATTCGGCCGGCTGGAGGAGATGCCGCGCGGCCATGCAAGGCTGTGGTTCAGGAAGGCGCTGTGATCGACATCGCGGTCACCGCGAAGCCGACGAAGGAGGAGCGCGGCGCGATCGGCCGCGGCCTCGCGGCCTACAACCGCGCCGCGCTCGGCAGCCGGCCGGCGCGCGGGCAGCGCTGGATCCTGGCGCGCGACGCGGCGGGCACGGTGCTAGGCGGGGCGAAATGCGCGCTCGCCTGGCGCTGGCTTTATGTCGATTGGCTCTGGGTGGCGGAGGCGCAGCGGCGCCAGGGCCTCGGCGCCCGGCTGCTGGCACACGCCGAGGCGCTGGCGCGCGAGCTCGACTGCCGCGGCATCCACCTGCACACCTTCAGCTTCCAGGCGCCCGGCTTCTACCGCAAGCAGGGCTTCACCGAGGTGGCGCGCGTCGAGGAGATGATGCCCGGCGCCGCGCAATTCTGGTTCATCAAGCGCTTCGATCAGGAGGAAACCCCATGAAGGCAGCCGTCGTCACCGCCGAGGGCGTGAAGGTGCAGGACGTGCCGGAGCCGAAGCCCGGCCCCGCCGAGGTGCTGATCCGCGTGCGCGCCGCCGGGCTGAACCGCGCCGATCTCGCGGTCGCCGCGGGGCACGCGCATGGCCGCGTCGGCGGGGTCGGCACCATCGTCGGGATGGAATTCGCGGGCGAGGTGGTCGCGGTCGGCGCCGAGGTGCCTGGCAGCATCACGCCCGGCATGCGGGTGATGGCGAGCGGCGGCGGCGGCTATGCCGAATACGCCGTCGCCGATTGGGGCCGGGTCGTGCCGGTGCCCGACGCCAATATGGGCTGGGTGCAGGCGGCGACCCTGCCGATCGCGCTGCAGACCATGCACAACGCCGTCGTCACCGCGGGCGGGCTCAAGGCCGGCGAGGCGGTGCTGATCCAGGGTGCGAGCTCGGGCGTCGGGCTGATGGGCATGCAGATCGCCAAGGCGATGGGCGCCAGCCTGGTGCTCGGGACCTCCACCAATGACGAACGGCGCGCGAAGCTCGCGGCCTATGGCTGCGACCTCGCGCTCGACACCGGCGATCCCGCCTGGCCGCAGCAGGTGCTCGAGGCGACAGAGGGCCGCGGCGTCGAGCTGATCGTCGACCAGGTCTCGAACGGCGTCGCCAATGGCAACCTGGCCTGCTGCGCCATCCTCGGGCGCATCGTGAATGTCGGCCGGCTCGGCGGCTTCAAGGGCGAGTTCGACTTCGACCTGCATGCGATGCGCCGCATCAGCTATATCGGCGTGACCTTCCGCACCCGCTCGGTCGAGGAAGTGCGCGAGATCGTCCGGGTGATGAAGGCGGATCTCTGGGGGAAGATCGAGGCCGGCGCGCTGCTTCTGCCGGTCGACCGCACCTTCCCGCTGGCCGAGGCCGCCGCGGCGCTGGCGCACATGAAGGCCAACCAGCATTTCGGGAAGATCGTGCTCGAATGTTGAGCCTCAGCGCCTGAGGCCGAGCGTGACCTCGCGGTGCCAGATGTAGAGCCCGCTCGATACCAGCACCGCGATGCCCGCAAAATCCCAGCCATCGGGCAGCTCGGCCCAGAGCAGCCCGCCCAGCAGCGTGGTCCAGATGATGGCCGAGTATTCGAAGGGCGCGAGCAGGGTCGCCTCGCCGCGCCGATAGGCCTCGGTCATCATCACCTGCGCGATGGCCGACACGAGCCCGGTGCCGGCGAGCAGCGCCCATTGGCCAGGCGTCGGCCAGACCCAGAACGGGATGCAGGCGATGCCCGAGACGACCGTCGCGCCGAGCGCGAACCACAGCACGATCGTCGCATTGCTCTCGCCGGCGGCGCCCATGCGGCGGATGGTGATCATCGAGATCGCCCAGGCCAGCGCGCCGGCGAGCACCGCCAGCGTGCCGGCGAGGTTCGTCCCCGCCGTCCCGCCGGGCAGCGCCATCAGCAGCACGCCGCCGAAGCCGACCAGCACCGCCGCACCCCGCCGCGGCCCGACCCGCTCGCCCAGCAGCGGCACCGAGAGCAGGGTCAGGAACAGCGGCATGGTGAAGCCGAGCGCCGTCACCGTCGCCAGCGGCAGGGTCGCGTAGCCGTAGAAGGCACCGGCCATGCCGACCAGCCCCGAGAGCGTGCGCACCGCGTGCAGCCCCGGGTTCCGCGTGCGCAGCGCCTCGAGCCCGCCGGCCTGGTGGACCAGGATCAGCAGCGCCGGCACCGCGAAGAGGTTGCGGCAGAGCACCACCTGCGCAAGCGGCACCTCGCCGCCGAGCCCCTTCACGAAGGCGCCGGCGACCGAGAAGACCGCCGCCGCCGCGACGATCAGCAGGATGGCGCGCCGGCGCGCGGCGGCCAGGGTCGTTGGGGGGTGTTGGTCCATGGACGGCGTTCGGGTGCGACGGTAGGGTCGCAGCCCGATGAAGGCCAGACCCGCCAAGGCGCCGCCGATCCCGGCGCATCCCGGATTGAGCGTGCACGCCGACGACGTGGTCTGGGATGGCCGCTTCCCGCTGCAGCGCGTGCGCTTCAGCTATACCCGCTTCGATGGCCGGCCCTCGACCGAGCTGACCTGGGAGCTCTGGCGGCGCGGCCGCGGCGTGGCGCTCATGCCCTATGACCCCGTGCAGGATCGCGTCGCGCTGATCGAGCAGTTCCGGCTGCCAGCGCTGGCCGCCGGCCTCGCGCCTGTCATGCGCGAATGCCCCGCCGGGCTGCTCGAGCCGGGCGAGGACCCCGAAGCCGCGGGCCGGCGCGAGTTGCAGGAAGAGACCGGCCTCGCGCCCGGGCGCATCGAGACGATCGGCGAGTTCATGCTGATGCAGGGCGGCTGCGACGAGGTGATGCACCTCTACGCCGCCGAGGTCCGCCTGCCCGAGCCGGACGCCGCCGGTACCCATGGCCTGGCGAATGAGGGCGAGGATATCCGCGTGCTCGTCATGCCGGCGGAGGAGGCCTTCGCGCTGGTCGATGCGAATGCAATCCCCAACATGACCGCGACGATCTGCCTGATGTGGCTGCGCCAGCATCGCGATCGGCTGCGGCGGGAGTGGCGCTGAGACGCTTCGGCGCGCCGCGTCAGGCCAGCGGCTGGATGTTCTGGTTCAGCCGCCAGACATTCTCCGGGTCATATTTCGCCTTGACTTGCTGCAGCCTGCGATAGTTGGGGCCGTAGGCGGTTGCCAGCGCGCCGTCGCCTTCATCGTCGCCCAGGTAGTTCACGTAGCGGCCGCCGCTGGCATGGGGCTGCAGCGCGGCATAGCTGTCGCGCGCCCAGGCGACGCAGGCCTCGGTCGCCGCCTGGTCGGTCCATTGCGAGAGCACGAGCATGTTGTAGCCTGCCGTGCGATGCGGGAAGGCGGTGTCGGTGGGCGCGACGCGGGTGACGGCGCCATGCAGATGCTCGATGAGCAACTGGCCCATCGGCGCCGGGCAGCGCGCGAAGCAGTCGATCATGGCCTGCAACGCCGCGTCGCTCAGCAGGCCGAGGAAGCTTGACTTCCAGTAGTTCAGCGCGCCCTTCGGGTAACCGGCGTCGAGCATGCCATTGGCCGCCGTATAGGGCATCGTGGCGATCGCATCGATCAGCGGCGTGCCGAAGGCCCGGATCGGCGCCAGGGCCCGCGCCGCAACCTCCGACGGGCCGCAATGAAAGACCACCAGCCCGGCGAGCTTCTCGCCCGAGCCGTCGGGCGCGTGCAGCAGTCCGGCGAATACCATCATATCGTCCGGCAATTCGGCGGTGATATCGCGGTATGTCCGCAGCAGGTCCCAGGCGGTGGCGAAAGGATAGGCGATCAGCCCCGCGGTCACCATCGGCCCGACCGGGTGCAGGCGGTACTCGAAGCTGGTGACGACGCCGAAATTGCCGCCACCGCCGCGTAGCGCCCAGAACAGGTCCGGTCGCTCATCGAGGCTTGCCATGACGATGCTGCCATCGGCCAGCACCACCTCGGCGCTGAGCAGATTGTCGAGCGCCAGGCCATGCCGACCCATCAGCCAGCCGATGCCGCCACCCAGGGTCAAGCCGGCGATGCCCGTCGTGGAGACCACGCCGCCCGTGGTGGCGAGGCCGTGCAGCTGGGTCTCGCGGTTGAACTCGGCCCAGGTTGTGCCGCCCTGGGCGCGCGCCGTGGCGCGCCGAGGATCGACATGGACGCCCCGCATCGCCGAGAGGTCGATCATGATGCCGCCTTCGGTGGTGGCGCGACCGGCAACGTTATGGCCGCCGCCGCGCACCGCGATCTCGAGACCGAGCTCGCGCGCGATGCGGACGGTGTCGGTGACATCGGCCGCCCCGCAGCAGCGGGCGATCAGCGCCGGGTGCTTGTCGATCAGGCCGTTGTGGACGTGGCGCGCCTGGTCGTAGCCCGGCTCGCCGGACCGCAGCAGATGGCCCGCGAAGCCCTTGGCGACCAGCTGGCTGAGGGGGTCGCCCATCGATGATGCGGATGCCATGGTTTCCTCCGGGCGGTCAGGATGGCCCTGGACGAGCCGGCGACGCCCGGGTTCCGGGCCAGCCGGACGCGCTGCCGGCTGGCCAGATCGCCCCTGCTCGCGGATCGGAAGCTTTCCATGGTGATCGTGCATCGGCAAAAGAAGGCTGCGCCGAGGGCGACAAGATCGCGTGACCCTGGGGTCCTTGCCGAGATCGCGGAACGGGGGGAAGAAGGGCCGATGCCGACCGAACTGCTTTATCGCGCCGACGCGTACCTGGCCGAGGCGGGCGCCGTGGTGCTCGCCGCGGGGCCGGAGGGCGTGCTGCTCGACCGCACGCCCTTTTACGCCCAGGCCGGCGGCCAGCCCGGCGATGCCGGGGTGCTGCGCTGGGACGGTGGGGAGATGGCCGTGGCGAAGGCGGTGAAGGGTGAGGCCGACACCGTGCTGCACCTGCCGGCCGAGGGCGCCGCATTGCCGCCGGTCGGCGCGCGCGTCACCGCCGAGCTGGATTGGGCGCTGCGGCATCGGCACATGCGCATGCACACCGCGCTGCACCTGCTCTGCAGCCTGATCCCCGGCGCTGGCGTCACCGGCGGGCAGATCGGCCCGGACCGCTCGCGGCTGGATTTCGACCTGGCCTCGCCGCCCACCAAGGAATCGCTGACCGAGGCGCTGAACGCGCTGATCGCGGCCGACCATCTGGTCGGCGAGCGCTGGATCAGCGAGGCCGAACTGGATGCGAACCCTGGCCTGGTGCGCACCCTCTCCGTGCAGCCGCCGCGCGGCGCCGGCCAGGTGCGGCTGGTGCGCATCGGCACCGAGGATGCGCCGGTCGACCTGCAGCCCTGCGGCGGGACGCATGTGCGCAGCACCGCGGAGATCGGCCGGGTCGAGGTCACCAAGCTCGAGAACAAGGGCAAGCAGAACCGCCGTGTCTACGTGGTTCTGAGCGGGGAGTAGCGCGATGGAACACCTGGTCTCGACCGCGTGGCTGGCCGCGGAGCTCGGCAAGCCCGATCTCGTCGTCTTCGACACGACGAAATACCTGCTGAACGAGCCACATGACGGCAAGGTGAAGTTCGCCGAGGCGCATATCCCCGGCGCGCGCTTCTTCGACATCGACATCGTCGCCGACCCCGATGCGACGCTGCCGCACATGATCCCGACGGCGGCGCGGTTCGAGGCGCAGATGGCGCTGCTCGGCGTCTCCAACACGACGCGCGTGGTGTTCTACGACCAGAAGGGCCTCGCCTCCGCGGCGCGCGGCTGGTGGCTGATGCGGCTCTTCGGCCATCACCACGCCGCGGTGCTCGATGGCGGGCTGCCGAAATGGCTGGTCGAGCAGCGCCCGACCGAGGCCGGCCCGCCGGCGACGCCGGTGCCCGGCCACTTCACCGCGGATTTCGAGGCCTCGCTGGTGCGCGGCATCGGCGACATCAAGCGCATCATCCGCCAGGGCGGCGGCGAGGCGCTCATCCTCGACGCCCGCGCCAAGGGCCGCTTCGACGGCGCTGCACCGGAACCGCGCCCGGGCATGCCCTCCGGCCACATGCCGGGTGCGGCCAACGTACCCTTCAACGTCCTGCTGAACCCCGACCAGACCATGAAGCCGGCGGCCGCGCTGCGCGCGATCTTCGAGGCCGCCGGCGTCACGCCGGAACGCCCGGTCGTGACCTCCTGCGGCACCGGCGTGACCGCCTGCATCCTCTCGCTCGGCCTGGTGCAGGCCGGCTTCCCCGAACCCGCCGTCTATGACGGCTCCTGGACCGAATGGGCCTCGCGGCCCGAGACCCCGAAGGTGACGAGCTGATGGCCGACGACAAGAAGCAGCATTTCGCCACGCGCCTCAGCCATGCCGGCCGCGCCGGCACGCATGCCTATGGCTTCGTGAACCCAGCGGTGCATCGCGGCTCGACCGTGCTCTTCCCGAACACCGCGGCGCGGCGCGAGGCGGCGAAGCACCGCTTCGACCAGGTGATGACCTACGGCACGCAAGGTGGTCCCACCCACTACGCCTTCGAGGACGTCATCGCCGAGATCGAGGGCGGCACCCGCGCGCTGATCGTCGGCACGGGGCTTGCCGCCGTCGCGGTGCCGCTGCTGGCGTATCTCAAGGCCGGCGACCATTGCCTGATGCCGGACAGCGTCTATGGTCCCGCGCGCAACCTCGCCGGCGGGTTGCTGAAGGGCTGGGGCGTCGAGACCAGCTTCTACGATCCCTGCATCGACGAGGCGGGGATGCGCGCGCTGATGAAGCCCAACACCAAGGTGGTCTACACCGAGAGTCCGGGCAGCCACACCTTCGAGGTGCAGGACATCCCCGCCATCGCGCGCGCCGCGCATGCCGTCGGCGCCAAGGTGCTGATGGACAACACCTGGGGCATCTATAATTTCCAGCCCTTCACCAAGGGCGTGGATGTCTCGATCCAGGCACTCACGAAATACGTCGGTGGCCATTCCGACGTGCTGCTCGGCAGCGTCACGGTGAACAGCGACGAGGACTGGCAGGTGGTGCGCGGCGCCGCCTCGCAGCTCGGGCAATTCGCCTCGCCCGACGATGTCTGGCTGGGGCTGCGCGGCGTGCGCACGATGCTGGTGCGGCTGAAGCGGCAGGAGGCGAGCGGGCTCGAGGTGGCGCGCTGGCTGGAAACCCGGCCGGAGGTGAAGCAGGTGCTGCACCCCGCCCTGGCCTCGCACCCCCAGCACGCGCTCTACAAGCGCGACTTCACCGGCGCCTGCAGCCTGTTCGGCCTGGTGTTCAAGCCGGAGTACTCGCTGGACGACGTCTGCCGCTTCATCGACAACCTGGCGCTCTTCGGCATCGGCGCAAGCTGGGGCGGCTTCGAGAGCCTCTGCATTGCGACCACCGGCAACATCACCCGCACCGCCGGCAGCGGCGATTTCGGTGGGCCGATGTGCCGCATCCATATCGGGCTCGAGGAGCCGGCGGATCTGATCGCCGATCTCGCGCAGAGTCTCGAGCGCCTCAAAGGGTGAGTTCGAGCCGCCGCTCCGTCACCGGCGTGCCCCATTGCGCGCCGGTGATCTCCTCGGTGAGCAGGAAGCCCGCCTCGCCATAGAGCCGCTCCGCCGCCGGCAACCCGGCGAGGGTCCAGAGATACACCCGCGCGAAGTCGGCCGCGCGCGCATGGTCCAGCGCCTCGGCCAGCAAGCGCCGCCCGAGGCCGCTGCCGCGCACCGTGGCATCCAGGATGAACCAGCGCAGATGCGCGGTGCCCGCCGGCAGGCCCGGCTCGGTGCCGTCGACGACGATCGAGCCCAGCGCGCGCCCCTCGGCGATCACCCCGCGAAGATGGTCGCGTACCGGGTCGCGGCGGGCGAGGAAATCACCGAACTCGCGCGCGACCTTCGCCTCGAACGCCGCGCCGAAGCCGTGGCTCGCGGCGTAGTGCCGCGCATGCAGTGCCGCGATGTCGCCGATCAGGCCCGGCACCCAATCCTGGGCCAGGTGCCAGGCCGCCGGCATCAGTTGCTGCGGCTCGCCCGGCCCTGCTGGTAGCCGGCCTGGTAGGAGCGCTGCTGCGCCTGCTTCGACTGGTCGAACAGGAAGCCGCCGGCAGTGCCGACGCCGGCGCCGATCAGCGCACCCATCCCGGCATTGCCGGCGAGCGCGCCGATGATGGCGCCGCCCGCGGCACCACCCATGGCGCCGGTGCCGACACGCTGCTGGGTCGGCGTCAGGTCGGCGCAGCCACCGAGGGCCAGCACGGCCGCCACGGGCAGGATCAGGATCTTTCTCATCATCATGCTCCTGCTCAACGCGTCCGCCGCACCGAAGAGGCGCAGGGATAGGTGGCCTGGGCGAAGCGGACGAGGCCATCGACCGCGCGCTCGCCGGCGTGCTGCGGATTCGCCGCCGCCCAGGTGACGAAGGCCTGGCGGACCTGGTTCAGCGTCAGGCTGTCGTCATTCGGCAGGCAGTAGATCGGGCGGATGCGGCCGCTGGGCGCGGTGACGGCGCGGTGGAACTGGCCGACACCGACCAGGAAGCCCTCGCACCAGCCGAGCGCGCCGACGCCCATCGCATCGCCCGGCGCCTGGCTGCAGAGCCGGGCGAGGTCGCCCGTCGTGCCGCCGGTGAAATGCTGCGGCATCACCTGCGCGCCCAACTGGCCCCCCATCGGGGCGGCGCCGAGCAGCGCGGCCAAGGCCGCCGCGCCGATCCAGAATCGTGTCATCACCGGGTTCTCCCAAGTCGCGGCCCTGCGGCCGCTGTCCGCGATGTGACACCCGCCCCCGCGCGGGTGCAACGGGCGGATCGCGGCCGCCTTCTCAGCGCGGGCGGAGTGTTCGGTGCGAAGCAGTCGCACCGTACCGACAATATGGTCCCGGTCTTGAGCCCCGGCAGACTCGATCCCGGTCGGCCGCCTGTTGCCCTGTCGCGGCGGCGGAGGTCGTGCCGCCGCTATCGCCGTCCCCGCCACAAGCCAAGAAGGGAGAGCGCAGCCGGCCCGAACAGCACAAGAGCGCCGGGCGCCGGCACGGCCGTCGGCGGGGCGAAGAACTCGATGTTGACGCTGCCGTTGCCGGTGCCGATTGCCGCGAAGAAGAAGGTGTTCGACAGTCTGGCATCCAGGAACGAACCGCCGCCGCCGCCGCCGCTACCGTTAAAGGTGCCGCCGCCGCCACCGCTATAGCCGCCACCACCGCCGCCACCGGTGCTGTCGTTACCGGCGCCTCCGCCGCCAACCCCGCCTGCCCCGCCAAGTCCGCTTGCCGTGCCGCCGGCGCCGCCGGCTTTCGCACCACTGCCGGCGCCGTCCGAACCGGGCGTGCCGTCCGATGTGAGCCCGCCGCCGCCCCCGCCGGCACTGCCGGCGCCACCCTGGCCCCCGGTACCCCCGGCGCCGCCAGAGAGGTTGCCGCCGCTACCCCCGTTGTCGGTCGATGCATTGCGGCCGGCTTTGCCGTTGCCGGTGATCGACCCCGCGCCGCCACCGCCGCCACCGCCGCCGGCGATGACCAGCGGCGTCCCGCTCGTGGTGCCGCGGAAAACAAAGGAACCGCCGCCACCGCCGCCGCCGCCGCCGTAGGAGGAGCCTTCGCTGCCATTCTTTCCGACGCCGCCGACGATGACGGTGAGCAGATCGCCGACGCCGAGTGTGGTGCGTCCGCCGAACTCCGCGCCCAGACCCCCAGCCCCGCCGAACGCCAGGCCGCCGCGCGTGCTGTTCCCGCCGGTGCCGCCCGCGGCCCCGATGGCGGTGAGCGTGTAGATACCGGCCGTATCGATGACGACCGTGTGCTCCCCGGGCGCGGTGAAGTTGAACGAGGTGGTGGCGCTTGCGGTGCCGGAAGCGAGCACGGCGCCAGCCAGCGCGATGGCGGTGAGGGAAGGTCGCATGGGAAGGCTCCGGGGCGAAGGAATTTGGACCGCTATCGTAAATTTCCTTTCATCCTCTGGCAACCATCGGGGAGCCCGGCAGCCCCGCCCCCTCCCCTTTCGCGCCATCCCGCGGCATAGTCGGCGCAACGGGAGAAGCATCCATGGCCACGACCGAACTCGACGCAATCATCATCGGTGCCGGCTTTTCCGGCATGTACCAGCTGCTGTGCCTGCGCGACCGGCTCGGGCTGAAGGCGCGCGTGCTCGAGCAGGGCGGCGGCGTCGGCGGCACCTGGTACTGGAACCGCTACCCCGGCGCGCGCTGCGACAGCGAGAGCCATTCCTACAACTACACCTTCTCGAAGGAGTTGCTGGAGGAGTGGCAGTGGTCCGAGCGCTATCCGGAGCAGCCGGAGATCATGCGCTACCTGAACCACGTGGCCGACCGCTTCGACCTGAAGCGCGACATCCAGTTCGACACCCGGGTGACCGCCGCGACCTACGACGCCGCGGCCAATCGCTGGAACGTGACGACCGCCGAGGGCGAGCAATTCACCGCGCGCTTCCTGATCACCGCGGTCGGCTGCCTGTCCACGACCAACGTGCCGAAGCTTCCGGGCCTCGAGGAATTCCGCGGTGAGTGGTATCACACCGGGCAATGGCCGCATGACGGCGTGGATTTCTCGGGCAAGCGGGTCGGCCAGATCGGCACCGGCAGCACCGGCATCCAGGCGGTGCCGGTCATCGCGGAAGCCGCGCAGCACCTGACCGTCTTCCAGCGCACGGCCAACTACAGCGTGCCCGCGCACAACGCGCCGCTGACCGAGGAATTCCGCACCTGGCTGAAGGCCAACCGCGAGCGCGTGGTCGCCACCATGCGCGCGACCACCAACGGCCACCCCTTCACCATCTCAGACCGCAAAGTCTTCGACGTGACGGCGGAGGAGCGCGAGAAGATCTTCGAGGAGGCCTGGGCCTATGGCGGGCTGCAGTTCCGCGCCGCCTTCCACGACATCATGATGAGCAAGGAGGCCAACGACACCGCCGCCGAGTTCATCAAGCGCAAGATCCGCGGCATCGTGCAGGACCCGGAGAAGGCGCGAATCCTGTCGGATATCGACCACCCCTACGCCGCCAAGCGCCCGCCGATCGACAGCCAGTATTTCGAGACCTTCAACCGCGACAATGTCGACCTGGTCTATCTGCGCGAGGAGCCGATCGAGCGCATCACGCCCACCGGGATCAAGACCTCGAAGCGCGAGATCCCGCTCGACATCATCGTCTTCGCGACCGGCTTCGACGCCATGACCGGCCCCTTGCTGTCGATCGATATCCAGGGCCGCGAAGGGCTGCCGCTGCGGGATGTGTGGTCGGCCGGCCCGCGCAACTACCTCGGCCTGCAGGTCGCCGGCTTCCCCAACATGTTCACCATCACCGGCCCCGGCAGCCCCTCCGTGCTCTGCAACATGCCGATCTGCATCGAGCAGCATGTCGAATGGATCACCGACTGCATCCGCATGATGCGCGAGAAGGGCCTGGCGCGCATCGAGACCACGCCGGAGCAGATGGACAAGTGGGTTGGCCATGTGAACGAGACGGCGGCCGCGACCCTGCTGCCGCAGGCGACGCATAGCTGGTACCTGGGCGCCAACGTGCCGGGCAAGCCGCGCGTCTTCATGCCCTATGCCGGCGGCATGGCGCGCTACCGGCAGATCTGCGAGGACGTCGCGGCCAAGGGCTACGAGGGCTTCGTGCTGGCGGACTGAGCCGCCCGCTCAGCTCCGCCCGCGCAGGCCGAGCTCGGTCCGCAGGCCGAGCGCCGGCTCGAAGACGTGGCGCAGCGAGACGACGTCGTAGACCCCGGAGAACCAGGACCCGAGGCCGCGGAGTTCGACCGCCGCGCCGCATTGCAGCCCGGGCGGTCCGTCCAGCAGGCCGGTGCCCGAGATCACGACGCCCTGCGCGGTCGCGACGGCCCGCAGCTCCGCGCTGCGCAACTCGTCGCCGAGCA
>Ga0114976_10001145_pt1 | contig 16446 bp, 20 predicted proteins | sample S_130805_EF_Meta_FD_87319 | JGI IMG/M metagenome (GOLD analysis project Ga0114976, IMG submission 87319) | Freshwater microbial communities from Lake Simoncouche, Canada to study carbon cycling - S_130805_EF_MetaG | ecosystem: Environmental > Aquatic > Freshwater > Lake | place: Lake...
ATTAGTTCCTCATCGGTCAAGTTGTCATAGTTCATCGAAGCTCCATAAAGTTAAGTAAGTTTCCGTCATCGTCAGTTGTGAACCAAATGATGTTGTCAGGCGGGGGCACCATCACGCGCTTCAAATGCCCACCCACCGTTGCAACATCCCTAATCCTCGCTAGCCAATCAGGTATGTCTTGTATAAGACCGCGAGATGCCACCTCATGCCCATCCCGCCACCGCTTGAGTGTGTAGTCACCATCACGTTCTTCGTATCTACATTCGTACATTTCGTTTTGGTTGTGATACCCCAGTTTGTTTTCTAGCATGCGTTGCGCATCAGAAAAGGCTCGCTCGTTTCTCACGTCATATCCTTGCTCTTCCAATACTGTTTGTATATCAAGATACTTGCCCTTCATCTTCCCCATCGTCAACCCCCCAATCAAAGGCACCAAGGATTTCGTCCACCTTGATTTTGGTCAGTGCCCGAGTGCTATCTTCTTCGCGCAATTCCTTAGGTGTTACCCCAGACAATACCTCCTCAAGCTTACGCGAAGCTTTCGTCAACGCAGGATCTCCAGTTATATTCATTACATGCAATAACTCGCACAACTCCACGGCATTGGTCACGGTTGTATCGTGAAACGTACGCTTCTTGCCATCCTCATCGACAGTCAAGCGGTCACTCAACTTACTGATAGCGTTATACAAACGAGTCCATGAGTCTTGGTTCGCTGCCTTGAGCTTGTTGTCAAGCTTGACTTCGTAGTCTGCGATCAGTTGACGTTGTACCTCGCTCTCTACATCAAGGCGGAAGTCACCGCCAGTAGGCAGGGGAGTGAACGATGCCTCCATACGGAAACGCTGAGCCACCTTGCCCCTGCTTGGGTACTCGTTGCGATCAAACAAAGTGCCAAGTTGGAACGCCGCACCTGCTACGAGTGTCTCGTACTTGTCCAAGAACGCATCGACGAGTCTGTCGAACTCAATGCGGTGTCTGTTCATCACCTTCTGATACTCAAGCAAAGCCGCAGTGGGCAGAAGCCTTGCACCTTGGTCGTTCCATGGGAGTGTGAGTTTGTAGTGCTCGGCACGGGCACGGGCTTGGAACTTGGTGATAGCTTCTAACTCTTTGCACTCAGCAAACAAGTTCTTGTATACCGATGCCGCCTTCTTGGAGCCTGACCCCTTGGCGTTAGTGACCTCGGCTTGCGTACTCTTGTCTTGCTTGCGACCCGAGTAGACCGCAATGTTTAAGTCCACCATCATGGCGGAACGCGCAACGCCTGCAATAGGCTTTTGTGATTCAAGTGTGTAGTAGTTCATGATTAAAGTCTTAAGGTTAAGAGTTTCTGTTTAATACAATTTTCTTTGTTTCGTCTTCTAACCTTGCGGCTAGCTTGATGGTGTCAATAAAATCTTGACTCACTGGTGCCACAGTGAATAGCTCGTGCCCAACAATTGGTTTAATCGCGGGGGTGTATGCGTTCTGATAGCCTTGCGTGCCTTGGTTGTTGCCCACATGAATTTCCGTTAGATGTTCGGCAAAAGACAACGTGTCCACAATGGTCTCAAGTTGCTTTGCATCTAACAAAATATGATTTCCATTTATAGTTAACTTAAACTTCACATTCTTCTCCTTCAATTTCAAACGTTACTTCGTTGCACTCACACGATTCGATGAACGATTCTTCACTAGTGATGTGCTCGTACTCATCCCGCAGTTTGTAATACATCTCTGACATGAACCTTTCACACGTCGATTTGATCTCAGCTTCTACGTCCAAAAAACCGGATTGATCTTCAACCAACTGAACCCATGTGTCTTTGTCTAGCATGTGAAAGATACCGCATGGGTCAGTGCCCCACCACGATTCGTTCAGGTTAAAGTGCACGTATTGCCCACGATTACCTGTGCGTGCAGATACGTAGCTACCGTCCTGTTTGCATGCAAGGTATAAAGCGGGGTACTGCTCTGCGTACTGCGGGTTAGCTTCCATCCACTCATGCACAACTGTATGCCCATCGAAGCTTGCGCCATCGCTTTGTGAGTACCCAATATCCCAGTAGAAGTTGTCGACCTTGATGCCCTCGCACTTCATCTCAGCCTCGTAGTTATCCTTGATCCAGTCAGCCCAATCGTTGTGCGGGGCGTACTCCATCCATGCCTCGTACTCTTTTTTGAACCGCTTGGGATCAAGCTCTTTAAGTTCGTTTGCAGTTACGTCTCTCATAAGTTCACCTCTATTGATCGTGTTACGTACATGTAGCCTTCGGCATCACCTGTCCTATCGTCTTCTACGTCGTCGTCCTCTTCACCAAGACGAATAAACTCGTACTCATACTCAAGCTCATGAGCCTCTTCTAAAAATTTAATAAACCTAGTCACTTCGGGATACGAGTCGTACCATTTGATTGAGTTGGCATCGAACTTAAGTACACGATGTTTGTCATCCCAAGTGAAGTAGTCGTCGCTCCAATAGTCCAACACATCCTTAAACGTGGTGTTCATTAGCGTCTTGAGCTTGTCGTAGTTGAGCAGGTTATGCTCACCCCCTGCAGGGTAGATGAGCGCTTTCACATCTGATCTGTATCCCATAATATTCTCCAAAGTCTTAAGGTTAAGAGTTACGCTTCGACACGAATCGTTGTACCGAACGGTGCAACTAAGTCGGATGACACCGCCCACAACGTAGGCACATCGGTCTTGCCCCAGTCACCTACATAACCATCGGTAAACTGCACAATGGCTTGAGGTGTGATGCGTTGTTCACGCAAGTATTCAAACAATACCGAACCATCGGTGCCACCACCGCCCTTAGGTTTCAAGTCCTGTACTGCGAACTGACCTTCCTCAAATGTCTGATGCCCTGCGATTGCGGTATCCCAATAGATCACATGTACCTTGGTTGGTTTAATGTCTTCAATGATGGTCTTGATCTCAGATGCAAATACAGTCATCTCATGCCCACCGAAGATTGAACCCGACGTGTCGAAGCCAATAACAAGTTCTGTCATAGTAGTGCCGACCATAGAGGGCATGTAAACGTCGTAGCTCAAGAACCTACGATTAGGCTTACGCCATGAAGACTCGTCACGACCCGCGCATGTCTCGGTAATGAAGTCACGCAATACTTTCTTCCAGTCGATCTTGGGTTGCAGTAAGTCACCGAACGCACCATCTTCGTTACCCGCACCTTTACCCGCCATCTTGCGACGGATGATCTCGCCCTGCCGAATGGCTCGTTGTATCTCATTGGCGCGCTCGGCATCCTTAGTGGGATCACCGCTTGTTGCGTTTTCCCAGTCATGCTCATCAAACCCTTGCTCACCACTACCACCTTCGCCCTCTCCGCCTTCCTCTTGCTCTTGCTTGAGGTCTTCGAAGATTTGCTTGACTGACCATCCACGATACTTAGCATCAGGTTGAACGCCAAGCGTAGGCATCTTGATGAACCCCTCGCCTGCATCCATATCTACTAAGGATAAGTTAACGAAGTGATCTGCTGCGATGTTGGCTAACTGCGCATCTTCCTCATGCAATACCTGCCATACCTGCAAGTGACGATACGCTTTGTGCATTGCCTCATGCAAGACTAGGAAGCGTAGCTCAGGGTCAAGCTTCATGTGTTGGTCAACGAAGTCGGGGTTGTAGATCACATCCCATCCGTTGGTTGCCGCAGTAGGTACATCGTCGCCTACCTTGACTTTGCCGCATGCAAGGATACTGCCGAACGAGCAGAATGTTTTGTGTTGCATGATAGCAATGTGTGATTTCTTGATTCGATCTTGTACGTTCATGGTTTTCTCCAAAAGTATTAAGCTTAAGATTTTTAAAAAGCGTGTGTTGTTGGGACGAGGTGCTCTGTGTTTTCATCTAGAAACGAAGCTAAGCGTTCTGCAAACTCAATCTCCTCGTTTGTGCGCTCTCTAAGAAACGTCTGAGCGATCTGTTGTCTGAGCTTAGGTTGCCTCACAATCAGGTAGTGCGACCCCAACACCTCAGGGTTGCCTGCGGCTTTAAGCTTCTCTACGTTCTCTAAGTGCCTGCGGTCAATCGTTTTGTAGAACTCATCACGCGATGGCTTGTATCGCCCCTCACCAATGTCGTCGTAACCCATCTTCTGCAAAGTGCAGTCAGCCTCAAGCATGCCGAGGATTTCTGAGGACACATCCGCAGTAATGGGACGTGGCGTATGTAGCGTCATGTAGTCAGTCTCTTGTTTGACAAAAATAGTAGGGCGTTCACCCGCTAAACCAAACACCATCTGCCGTACTTTCTTGGTCTGACTTGACCACCCACCGTTGTGCAAGCCTGATGCAATACTCTTGCGCACCATGTTGCGTACAGTTCTAGTCAAGCGTGTTGGGTTAAATGTTGCAACTGTTTGCACTCCGGGAGTTTGCAGTTGTCTTGCAATGTCGTACATGTGGCTCATGATTGTTTCCTTAATAGTCCAGTTTGTAAGTTCCATGCGTCCTTAGACTGCACGTTGTTTTGTAGTGGGCGTTGGTACGCCTTGCCGATTCGATTCGGATGCCAGTCTTTCTTGACGATGACAATCGTCTGTCCGTTAGATGTTCGTTCTACGATAAGCATTACGGTCTCCAATAGAATAAGTCAAGGACTAGCACGATGAGTGCTAGGGCTATGATGAGTCGCCAAAAGCGTTCGAATGTAGTAAACATAAAGTCTTAACCTTAAGAGTTTGGGTGGGGTTAAAAGAATTTACCGAGCTTGGCGGCTTGCGTTGTGAACTTACGGCTACCGCATGCCATGCCTACCTTGGACTTGTTAGATGCAAGGGATGTGATAAAGAGGGCATGTGCCTCGAACGATTCGTTAGCCATACGATCTGAGTAGTCCATCACTGCGTCAATGGTCTTGGCATCGACCCGCCCAGCCAACATAAAGGCAAGAATAAACAACGCACCGGCACTGCTTGGAACCTTAGCCTTGAACGGGTCTTTCACAATCGTCTCGAACAATGGCAGTTGATCTGCTAAGTTAATGAGCGCATCCATATCACGGGCGGCTGCTTCACCCACAGTACCCGCTAGTGCAGGCAGGGTCGCATCCCCGAGGACGTTACGCATCTTGATAATGTTGGATGCTTTCTCAAGCGAACGAGGTGAGCAGTATGCTTTCACGTTGCCCGTCAGGGGGTTGAATATGTATGGGTTCTTAGCCTTGGGGTCAAGGTCAACGTAGCAGTCGAACACTTGCGGGTATTGCTTGGCAAACGCCATGATCTCGGGCGCTATGCTATTGTCGGACGCCCACTCAAGCCACTGGTCTGCGGTCGGGTTGCCCAATACAGTTACAGTCATGCGGTTATAGGCATGGGCAGGGATGTTGTCACCCACGCCATCGGTATCGAGGTTGGTTGTTGCAAATACGATTGACCCAGTAGGCAGGGGCACGTCACCCACTCGGTGTTCGAGAATGGTTGGCAACAACATGTTCATCACAGGACGCGATGCTTTACCCAACTCGTCAAGCATAAGTATGACGGGTCGAGTCTGATTCTTACCTACACCAAAGCGCACATTGGGTGCATACGATGTGGTCATGTTCTCTCGGTCAATGACAGGCATAGCCAAATCACCGAGGTCTAAGTTTGCGCAGTCGATGTAGCACACCTGATAGTCAGGCATCTCACGACCCAGTGTCCCAAGCAAGGACGATTTGCCTACACCGGGCTGACCCCGCAAAAGGATGGTGTTTGTCGTACCGACGTTACGGATGAGGGTAGCGGCTTGTGAGAGGGAGAGGTTTAACATTTGCATTTTGATTTCCAGTTGAATAAAAGGTTTGAGAAAATTGAAAGTCTTAAGGTTAAGAGTTTATACAAATAGGCTTGCGCCCCGCTTACAGCACATAGGTCTCAGAACGAGACACAACGTACATGTCCTTTTTGCAAGCTGCCATGATGGTTGCCCAACATGCTTTTGCATTTGATTTCTCGACGTATTCGTAGCCACCACCGTTTTTAAATGAGTAACAACGCTCGAATTTACTGCGAGCGATAATCATCTTCCATGTATCGGCTCGTGCGTTATCGGAAAGGGCATCGGGTAGTCTTACGCCAAACATTCCGAAGTTGTCGATTGCCATATCATCGGGTGTAGCTACGGCATACAGCAAGGCGTATGCGTCCTTGAACCCTGACTCTTTTATGTCATCGGCAAATGCTTTGGTCTCGACTTTATCTACACGCTTTTGCTCAAATGCTTGAAGTGGCGTGAGGATTTCGCCTTGCTCGTTGAGAATCATGCCGTCATAGTAAGAGTAACGCTTACCATCCACACGAAGCACGGGCTGCGAATAACTGAGGATGCTCTGCTTGTACATACATACACGTACCCCGTCGAAAAACATCGAAAGGGCATCGTTCAACCTAATAATTGTGGTGTTGTGGGTGTGGTAGCCGTTCGTGTCGATCAGCACGCTACCATCGGGGTGCGCAGTAATAATGTCGGTGTTGTACATGCGGATGCGCATCTTACCCTCGGCATCTTTCATTACGCGGAAGTGGCTCATCTCTCGGCGTGTCTTGTCGGCAGGGGCATCGCCCTTGTTCTTGCCACGCTTATACATGTGGCGCTCAAGGTGCATTGAAAGTTTGGTGTACATGTTCATGATAGTTTCCTTTAGTCTTAAGGTTAAGAGTTTTATGTTGTTCTCTTGGGGTTGAGTTGCATCAGGGTTGCTCGGTCAGTTACCAACATGTAGTTGGATTTGTTGAGGGGCACGGCACAGTGCTTGACTTTGCGTGCTTGGCTTTCACCACATGCCATGCAAGTGGGTCGTGTCATCTTGGCTCGTTGGGGTTCTACGCGCACGGCATAGCAACAAGTGCAGATTGGTAAGTGGTAGTTGGTCATAGGGTTTCTCCTAGTTATTGATGGGTGTCCATCACAAAAGGCACGATTGCTCATGCCCTTCAGGATGTGCTCATTGCTGAGCGTCCTTGGCTACGATAGGGTTTGTCGGTGTGATATATCCGGCTTGTGCCGTCCCACATCCCAAGTGTTCGTCAGTATTTCTACGAGAGGACCACGCCCATTTAGGTAGTATGCGTATGCTTTGCATTTAGGGGTTTGAGTTGCTGACACTTGCCTATAACCCTACTAACCTAAATACTGGGGCTTTTCGGAGGCGATGCCTCACACCCAACGTCTATTCACCAAAGGAAGAATTCATAACCAATGTTCGGGGAGTCTTAGTGCCTCTTGTTTTTATTAGTTTGCATCTAGTGGCTTCTGCATTTGCAGCGACGGCTTGCGGTGATTGTGTGTGGTTGCTAGTCACGAAAGTCTTAAGCTTAAGACTTACACAAAAACCTAATGGATATATTGTTAGAGAACAAACCCTGCAGATGGATAAGGCTAGGGGGAAGTCGGGACGATCCCCGACTTGATATATCAATTATACCCCTTTTATAGTCTTTTGTCAAGTGGTTTCGTAGGGGTCAGGAGTCCATACTCGTACGAGTTTTTGCCGTTCGAGTTCCTTCTTTGCAGCCGCTACGATCTGATGCACGCGGATTTCCGAGATGTTGTATTGCTCTGCAAGTTCTTTTCGTGGGGCTCCGCGTAGTGCTCGGTATGCAATGTCCTCGTCCCGCGCCTTGCGTCGTTCGGCAAGTGGTATGTCTGATTTCAGGTTTACGTACGCAGGGGCTTCGGGGTGCATCAGGTTGCTGATTGCTTTGCGCACGAACTCGGCACGAGATAGTCCTTCGATGTCGGCTTGTTTGGTGATGGTTGCCCATGTGTCGTCGCCCAGTTGCAACCAAAACTTGATCGCTTGTGTGGTGGCTCCGTTGATGCCGTCTTTGTGGGAGTGCTCGAGTCGCTCGGCTACTTCGGTGGGGAACTTTAATTCGAGGGTGTACAGGTCGGGAGTTGTCATAGTAAATGCCTCAGGTGGTTGGTGATGTGGGAAGTATAGCAGGGTTATACCAAGAAGTCTTAAGCTTAAGAGTTTGGGGGTCGTGTTACAGTGTTACGAAAGGGGTGTGGTTTGTTACAGGGGGGGTGTTACGAGGGTGGATATAGGACGCATATTGCGAATCAACAACTTACGTGTTAAATCTTGTATAGGTAGGGGGTTAAATGGGCTATTGTTACGCTGTAACAGGGCTTTTGGAGAGCATGAGTCAAAAAACAATTTGTTTTAGTTTGCTATAGCTCTGACCATGAACATTAAGGGAACTATACGATTTAAGATTTTGACCATCACAACCCAAAAAGACTGTTACATTGTAACATATATATATATTATATATATCTATCTCTCTCTCTCTTGGTTTTTGAAACGCTTAGTATTACTTTTCGTGGGTGATTTGCCAAATAGTTGCGTTACGGGCTTTTGTAACAAACTGGGGTGGTTTTGTAACATTGTAACGCACCTGCTAAAACCTTAAGCTTAAGACTTTGCCCCCTCATGTCATAGTTGTGCCATCAGCCCCGTTGCCAACGCCCACGAAACCCCGCCCGAACTGGTTTGGAAATCTTAAGCTTAAGACTTTGCTGCCCTCCCTCACGCTCGCCTGCGCGCGCACTCGCTCTCACTCTCCCGCACGGTCAGACTACTATGACGCTTTGCGAACGGACACTAGGAACGCACGCAGGGAAAGTACGGACGAAAAAAAGCCACCTTGCGGTGGCTCGGTAGAAACCCTAGGGTTTACTTGTCAAGGATTGTCTCTTTGAAACCTTCGAGGGATTCGAGGCAATGGTCAAGGATTGTGGCGGCAAACTCTGTCAATCCAAGCATGCGGGCTTGGGCAAGGGCTTTGCTTAGGGTCTTGTCCAAATCGGTGCGACTTGTCGATGTGACTTTGCCTGACTTAGGGGTCGCGACTGATTCGCCCGCGCCCTCTTTTTTGTTGTTCAAGTCGCGTTGAAATGGAATCCCTTGTTCAAAGGCAATCCAAAACGCGCAAGCGTATGAAACACCAGACGATTTTGAAATATGCTTTGCTTCGACAAGCCCGTCAAATATTGCCTTGATTTCCGCGCGGGCTTCATTTGTCTTTGCATTGCCTTTCATAAAAAGTTCTTTGGGCTTGTCGCATGCGACTGTCATCGCATCCAATGCGACTTGAATTGCCTTGTCCTGATCGGTGCGTGCCTTAGCAATAGCCTTAGCTTCGCCCTCAAATGCTTTGAAAATAGAATTAACGATTGATTTTGAAACGATTGTCATTTTGATTTCCTTGAATAGAAGTGATTTAAATTGCCAGTCAAAATTAACTGACAACTGAATTACATCATGGATTGAAACGCTTGTCAATAGATACAGTTAACCTTAACCTTAAGTATTTGGGCATGGTTTGACCCCACCGCCCCCCGACCCCAAGCTGTGGCATATGGGACTCCCCCCGCGCTTTACGCTGAGTGTTGAATCCTCCAACAGCAAAATAAAACTAAACCTATACAAAATTATAAAAAATCCACTACAATCCCACCATACCCCCCACCAAGGACTGCTATGGAACAACAACGATTTGGTAGATTAATAGTGCAGAGTTTACACAGCCGGGACAAAAAATCCAACGCACGCTGGACCTGTCTTTGCGACTGCGGTAACACTAAGGTAGTGCTGGGGTTTCAACTTAAAAACGGAAACACGAGTTCGTGCGGGTGTTACGCAGCCGAGTTTCGTGCCGCACTAATTAAAACTGCTGATGAAGAACGACGTAACTACACCCACAAATCCCATGCTGCAATGCTGGCCAGATGCTACAACCCCAAACACTTTAGCTACCCTCGGTACGGCGGAATTGGCATAACTATATGTAATCGTTGGAGATTTGGTGAAAACGGTAAGACCGGCTGGCTATGTTTCTTTGAAGATATGGGACCCAAACCTACTGGACATTCCATAGACAGAATAGATAATACAAAAGGCTATAGTCCAGATAACTGCCGATGGGCGACCCAACAAGAACAAAATGCCAACCGCAGACCGTGGGGGTCTGTTAATGGAAGACGCCCCCCTACAAAATAAAACACACAAGAAAAAAATTACATATATAATCCGCAAAAACAACGGCTGCTATTCCGCCTATGTACACACCAGTTATAGATTACGACGTTCCGCTTGCGAACTACTCCCCGACATTCGAGTCGCTGGAGACCCGCGTGGCTGCCGCCATGTCCGCGTTAGTAGATACTAACAACTTGCCACCCCCAAACGAAATATCCGAAACGGACAAACACAAAGCCCGCGAAGTGTTCATGGGGAACGAGTTGGCGTCTGACGAGGACTTGTCCTCTCCCGGTATGGTGGTGTATCTGCAGTCCCTGCTATCTGAATACGATCAGGTGGTCATTAAGTCCGCCCAGCAACTCAGGACCTATGTAACTAATAAACTGCTGTCTGAAACGGCAAACCCTGACCCACGTATCAGGATGAAGTCACTGGAACTGCTGGGTAAGATCAGCGACGTTGGATTGTTCACGGACAAGACAGAAATCACAATGCGCCACCGGCCTACGGAAGAGCTAGAACAAATGCTGCGTGAACGCCTGACCAAAGTGCTGGAAGCAGAGGTTGTGGACAACAGTACCAAACCGACCAAGTCCCAAGTGATGATAGATATCAGCGACGTCGAAGCAATTTAACCCGGCCCACCCCCAACCCATGCAGCAAACCCTAACGCCAGAGATCATTGACCGGATTTCTAAAAAGCTGCCTGCAGATGAGGCGGCAGAGCTACTTGCCATGTTTGCAGAACTGGATGGTAGGAAACGCCAGACCTTGGCCCAGAACGACTTTCTGTCGTTTATTGCTGCTATAGATCCCAACTATAAGTTTGGTACGCACTTAAAACGGCTTGGGACCCTGCTGATGGAGGTAGAAACAAACGAGAAGAACCGGATTGCGGTGTCTATGGCACCTCGTATGGGCAAATCTCAGATGATTTCTATCTACTATCCGGCTTGGTACTTGGGAAAACACCCCGACCACAAAGTAATTGTTGCTTCACACACTGCAGATTTGGCGGTTGTGATGGCCCGTAAGGTGCGAAATCTGATTAATACGGCTGAATACAAGGAAATTTTCCCCCAAACTAACATTGCAGCGGACGCAAAGGCGGCTGCGCAGTGGAATACGACCAAAGGTGGCGAGTATTTTGCGATTGGTGTGGGTGGTGCGTTGGCCGGACGGGGCGCTCACTTGATTATTGCCGACGATCCGTTGTCTGAGCAGGACATTAAGGCTGGAAACACAACTTCCCTTGATTCGGCGTATGAGTGGTTTAGTGCTGGTCTGCGTACTCGACTCATGCCAGAGGGGAAAATCTGTGTATTACACACAAGGTGGCACCAGCGGGACCTGATTGGCAGACTAATTAAAGACTCGGCCATGAATGAGGGCGGGGACACGTACGAAACCTTTGAATTCCCTGCCATTTTGAACGAAGGTACGGACAACGAGAAGTCAATCTGGCCAGAACAATGGTCAATCGAGAGTTTGCAACAGACCCGGGCGTCAATGCACCACATCATGTGGCAGTGGTACGCTCAATACCAGCAAAACCCAACAGCAGCCGAAGCTGCGATCATAAAACGGGACTGGATACGCTGGTGGACCAAGGATGACCCGCCTAAAATTGACTTCATTGTGCAGGCGTTTGATACGGCGCTCACTACCAAGGCGCGGTCTGACTTTTCCGTGTGCCATACGTGGGGTGTGTGGGAGAATGAGGAAGATGGCACGCAGAACGTGATCCTTTTGAACAAAGTCAAGGGGAAGTACGAGTTTCCTGAGCTAAAACAGATGGCGCACGAGCAGTATAAAGACTGGGAGCCTGACAGTGTGATTGTTGAGGCCAAGGCCAGCGGTCAGCCACTCATTGACGAGATGCGCAGGTCAGGTATATTTGTGCAGGACTTCAGTCCCGGCAAAGGGCAGGATAAAATCGCTAGGCTAAATGCCGTGGCAGATATGTTTGCGTCAGGACACGTTTGGTTTCCCGAGAATGCGTGGGCTGCGGCCACTGTGGAGGAGATTTTGGCGTTTCCCGCAGGCGAGCACGACGACGAGGTGGACACAATGACACTGGCGTTAATGAGAATTCGCAAGGGTGGGCTATTGCGCTTGAGCAGTGACCACGAGGATAATGACCCCTATTACGCGGGCCGTCGCCAAGCGTATTACTAAGGACTAAATAATGGCTACTAATATGTTCCCCTCAATGAACCCAGCGCCGCTTGGGTTGGATGCACTGGCCCCTGAGATGGATGAAGGTCCCGGGCTTGAGATTCAGATTGAGAACCCAGATGGTGTGATCGTCGGCATGGACGGCGTTGAGATTGACTTGATGGACCTTGCCACCGGCGATAAAGGCGAGGATGACTTTGACGCTAACCTTGCTGAAGAAATGAACGAGGGCGAGTTGCAGAAAGTTGCCAGCGACTTGGTTGAGATGGTGGATGCAGACATTTCCGGTCGCAAAGACTGGGTTGAGATGTATGTCAAAGGTCTAGACGTTTTGGGGATGAAGTATGAAGAAAGGACAGAGCCTTGGCTCGGCGCTTGCGGAGTTTTCTCGACTGTACTCACCGAGGCCGCTGTTCGCTTCCAGTCTGAAACTATCATTGAAACGTTCCCTGCTCAGGGTCCAGTCAAAACCGAGATTATCGGCGCAATTGATAAACTTAAAGAAGAGGCGGCGGAAAGGGTTCGTGATGACATGAACTACCAACTCACGGAGGTAATGTCTGAATACCGCCCTGAGCACGAGAAGATGCTGTACTCCCTTGGTTTGGCGGGCAGCGCGTTCAAGAAAGTTTACTACGACCCCGGTCTGGCGCGTCAAGTGGCGATATTTATTCCCGCTGAAGACATTATTATTCCGTACGGGGCGTCGAGTTTGAAGACATCTGACCGCGTGGCACACGTCATGCGTAAGACCAAGAACGACATGAAGCGTCTGCAGGTAGCGGGCTTTTATCGTGACGTTGAGTTGGGTGAGCCACAGATTATCCACACGGACATTGAGAAGAAGAAAGCAGAAGACCAAGGCTTTAGCCTGACGGACGATGACCGCTATCAGATTCTTGAGATCCACGTTGACTACGACATGCCGGGTTACGAGGATGAAGATGAGATTGCACTGCCGTATGTGGTGACAATTGATCGCGGCACTAACAAAGTGTTGGCCATACGCCGCAACTGGAACCCAGATGATGAGCGCAAATTAAAACGCGACCACTTCGTACAGTACACATACATACCCGGCTTTGGTGCGTATGGCCTCGGGCTTATTCACTTGATCGGTGGCTACGCACGCGCAGGTACATCCATCATCCGTCAACTCGTGGATGCGGGCACACTGTCTAATCTGCCCGGTGGCTTGAAAGCTCGTGGTTTACGTATCAAGGGAGATGACACTCCGATCAACCCCGGTGAGTTCCGAGATGTAGACGTGCCAAGCGGATCGGTGCGCGATAACATCATGACACTGCCATACAAAGAGCCGTCGCAAGTCTTGCTCTCCCTGTTGAACCAGATCACTGACGAGGGCAAACGCCTTGGCTCTATTGCTGATATGACCATCAGCGACATGGGTGCGAATGCTCCGGTAGGTACCACGCTTGCGCTACTTGAGCGCCAGTTGAAAACAATGAGTGCGGTGCAAGCGCGAGTGCACTACAGCATGAAGCAAGAGTTTAAACTTTTGCGCGACATCATCCGCGACTACACACCAGATCAGTACAGCTTTGATCCGACAAGCGGCGACCGCATGGCTAAGCAAGAAGATTACGACATGGTGGATGTGATCCCCGTGTCTGATCCAAACAGCGCGACAATGGCGCAGCGCATCATGCAGTACCAAGCGGTAATGCAGTTGTCGACACAGGCTCCGCAGATTTATAACTTGCCTATGCTGCACCGCCAGATGATTGAGGTGCTTGGTGTTAAGAACGCGGACAAGCTTGTGCCAACTGATGACGACATGACACCACGCGATCCTGTCAGTGAGAACATGGCCTTCTTGAATGGCAAGCCCACTAAAGCGTTTATCTATCAAGACCACGATGCACACATTGCTGTTCACACCAGCATGATGCAGGACCCGCTCTTGATGGCGCAGATTGGGCAGAACCCACAAGCTCAGAAGATGATGGCCGAGATTCAAGCGCACGTCTCAGAGCACTTGGCGTTTGCGTACCGCAAGAAAGTCGAGGAGCAGCTTGGCGTGCCACTGCCACCACCCGACGAAGAGATGCCAGAAGACGCAGAAGTTATGTTGTCTCGTTTGGTTGCGCAAGGGGCCCAGCAGTTGCTGGCTGCAAATAAAGGTCAGGCGGCAAGTCAACAAGCTCAGCAGATGCAGCAAGACCCAGTCATGCAGATGCAGCAGGCTGAACTGCAGATCAAGAAACAGGAAGCTGACACTAAGGCTAAGAAAGTTGAGGGTGACTTGTTACTTAAACAAGCTGAGATTGAGCTTAAGGCGCAAGCCCAAGGTAGCCAGAATCCTGACCCAGTGATGTTGGCCGAGCAGCACCGCATGGAGATGCAGATGCAGATGGACCGTCACGCACAAGAGATGCAGGCTATGCAGCAGCAACAACAGGCGGCGATGGCTCAGCAACAGCAAGCTATGGCGCAGGGTGGACAAGTACATGCCCAGAAGTTGGCCCATGGTGGACAGGTACACCTGACAAGTTTGCAGCAGAAAGATATGGCGCACATGCAGAAGATGCGCCACGCTGCGATGGCGGCTGAGAGAGCGAACAACAAATCAATTGAAAAGGATGAATGATGGCTAATTTGCTTGAGGTGTTAAACAAGAAACTTGACGAACACGTCAAGCAGTTAGTCGATGTTGTCAGTGCTGGTGGTGCTAAATCCCACGATCACTACAAAGAACTGTGCGGGACTATCCGAGGTCTGCAAACCGCCCAGTACGAACTTGCTGACCTCGTGCGAAAAACTAAGGAATATGAAGATGACTGAATTCGACGTTAGTGCGGTCGATCTGACGGGATTGCTAAACACATCCACGGAAGAGAAAGCCAAACAAGTGCCGGACCCCGCAACGTACCACTTGTTGTGTATGCTGCCAAAAGCTGAAGAAGAATTTAGCGAGACTGGGATTTTAAAGTCCGCCACAGCTATGTACCACGAGGAGCTTCTATCCCCCGTGCTGTTTGTCGCAAAGATTGGTCCCGATGCGTTCAAAGACCAAGCCAGATTCCCGTCTGGTCCATCATGCAAAGTTGGTGACTTTATTTTGGTTCGTCCAAACACCGGCACCCGCATGAAAATTCATGGCACCGAATGGCGTCTAATTAACGATGATTCCGTACAAGCCGTTGTGCAAGACCCTCGTGGTATCCAACGTCCAACATAAGGAGTAATCATGACTGAAGTTGAAAAAACAGAATTTGAGTTTCCTGATGAGGTCGAAGTCAACACCCGTAAGGGGGGCAGGGTTGTAGAACCCGAGTCCGACGCGCCGGAAATTGAAGTTGTAGATGACACACCTCCAGAGGATCGTGGCCGCAAACCCATGACTGAGCCTCCCAAAGAGGTGACGGACGACGAGTTGTCAAAATACGACGAAAGTGTTCAAAAACGCATAAAACACTTCACAAAAGGCTATCACGACGAGCGCCGAGCTAAAGAATCGGCAGAACGTGAGCGGGAAGAAGCACTGCGATTTGCCCAATCTTTGGCTGAAGAAAACAAAAAACTCAAGGGTTCTGTCAATCAGAATCAGACAGCTTTGTTGGAACAAGCCAAGAAAGTGGTGGCCAACGAGCTTGATACTGCAAAACGCCAGTACAAAGAAGCGTATGAAGCGGGTGACTCTGACGCTCTGGTAAATGCCCAAGAAGCGCTTACCTCAGCCAAGATGAAAGCGGAAAAAGTAAATAATTTTCGTCCAACCCCTTTACAGGATACAGAAACTCCTGTACAAATCACCCAACGGCCCCAACCGGCTGCACCCGTAGACGACAAACTGCTTGCATGGCAAGACCAAAATCAGTGGTTTGGCTCTAATAAACGGATGACAGCTTATGCCCTCGGATTGCATGAGGACTTGGTAGGGGAAGGGATTCCGGCAGGCAGTGAGGAATACTACAAACGTATCAACACTGACATGCGCGAAAGGTTTGCCGACCAGTTTGGAGTCGACGAACCCGCTGATGCGAAACCTCAGCGCACCAAATCCAACAATGTTGCACCTGCAACGCGTAGTACAGCACCGCGCAAAATCGTGCTTACGCAAACACAGGTGAATCTCGCCAAACGGTTGGGAGTTCCTTTGGAACTGTATGCCCGTAAGGTTGCTGAAGAAATGAGGAAAATATAATGGATAAATCTACACGACCAAGCCGTGATCTTACAACCCGCGAAGTGGCGGAACGTCCAAAACAATGGATGCCCCCCAAACTTCTACCCGATCCGAATCCGGAAGAGGGTTATGCG
>Ga0114976_10001147_pt1 | contig 16426 bp, 10 predicted proteins | sample S_130805_EF_Meta_FD_87319 | JGI IMG/M metagenome (GOLD analysis project Ga0114976, IMG submission 87319) | Freshwater microbial communities from Lake Simoncouche, Canada to study carbon cycling - S_130805_EF_MetaG | ecosystem: Environmental > Aquatic > Freshwater > Lake | place: Lake...
AGAGCAGCAGGCTGCCGATCAGATGCAGCACGATGGTGGTGACGTGGTAGCCGGTGGGCTGGTTCTTGAAGAACGGCCACTGCGCCCAGAGCGCCGTGTAGGAGAGTGGGAAGAAGTCGGCGCCATCGGGGTTGAGCCAGAGCTTGGAGAGGCCCGTGAGCGAGCCCGACTGCACGACGGGGTTGGCCGTAAGCAGTTGGTCGTCGTCCCAGAGCCAGTCGCCGTGGTAGGCGGGCGAATAGACCCAGAGGCATGCGAGCACGATGATCGCGGCATGGAGAATGAAGTCTCGCCAGCGGCCAGCCTCGGTGCCGCTGGGGACGGTGTTGCGGGCCTGAATCGCTGCGGTAGGTGGGCGTGCCATGCCGTCAGTATCCTGTTTTTTCCCGCTCTGGCCAGCCGACTTTGGTCGTGCCGAGCAGCCGCTTGAGATCTTCCGCCATCGCGCGGTCCATCGCCAGCGATTTCACTCGGGCCTCGGGTTCGGCAAGCCGGGGCTCGAGTTCCAATGCCTTGGCGAGCGCTGTGGCGGAGTCGGTCGTTCGACCCTGTGCGTCGAGAATCAGCGCGAGCGTGGCCCAGGCGTCTCCCCGTTCGCCGTTTGAGAGTCGGATCGCTTCGCGGGTGAACTGCTCGGCTTCAGTCAGCCGTCCCGCTTCCCGGAGTGCCTCGCCAAGGCCCGTGGCGGTCGTGACAGAGCCAGGATTTTTGCGATAGGAATCGTCCCAGAGAGCGAGCGAATTGGTCCACACTGTCTGGCGTTCGATGCAGGCCATCCCGAGGACGGCCACCACCGCCATGCAGCCAGCGAGGATTCGTTGCCGGAGCGTTTCCCGGCCGATGAGCCAGGGGGCGTCGAGCAGGCAGGCCACGACAATCGCCACGCCCGCCATCGGCAGATAGAGATAGCGGTCGGCGGCAGCCCGGTAGATCGGAATCAGATTGGCGACCGGTACGAGCGGCAGGACGATCATGCAGAAGGCAAAGAGTAGGCGACGGTCATATCGGGCAGCGATCGCACCGGCGACGCAAATCGTGGCCAGCAGCACGAGGGCCAGGGGCAGCTGCAGGTGGCCAACGGAAGTGAGCCCGTAGTCGGCGCAGAGATTGACCGGAAACAGCATGAGCTGGGCATAGAGTGCGAGGATCCGCGGCTCGAGCAGCATCGCCTGAGCCAGAGAGCCCCCGGGGTATTCCGGTTTGGATTCAAAGATCGACGAGGGGCTTGGTTCGAGGAGAAACCGGGCGGCCAGGAATGCGACGACGACGAGCTTCGCGCCGCCGATGGTGACGGCCCAGAATCGGCCCGGCTCGCCGCGGTGGAACAGCCACCAAGAGGCTGCCAGCAGCATGGGCGCGACGATCCCCGCCTCCTTGCTGGCGATGGCCACCAGGCACAAGGCTGTGCAGCCTATGGCCCGGCGGGTGTCGAAGCCGGGGGTGGCGGGGTCGTGTCGCATGGCGAGCACGAGGGCGGAGAGCGTGCACAGTGCCACGAGGAGATCCTCGCGAAAAGTCGGCTCGCAGACGGCCTCGGCGACCACCGGGTGGACGGCAAAGACGAGCGCGGCCAGCAGCGGGGCGAGCACGTGCTCTGCTCTGCCTTCGCCGCCTGTCACCTCCCGGATCACGAGCCAGACGAGGATCACGTTCACCACGTGCATGAGCACGCTGGTGAGGTGGTATCCAAATGGATCCCTCCCCCAGACCGCCGCGTCGAGCATGAGCGACGCCAGCATAGCGGGGCGGTTGAAGTCGAGCACATCCATCCCGAGCACGCGCCCGGTCAGCACGGCGGGCCAGTTCCGCCAGTCGTGGATGAAGTCGCCCGTGAGAATCTGCATCCGGGCGTCGTAGACAAAGTCCGCCGACAGCGTGGCGGAGAAGACGGCGAACGTGATGCCGGCGAGCACGGCTGCCTGTTGCCAAGGCTTCAAGGCCATCGTTCAGTGTTTCTCGAGTGGAATGCAGACAAGGTCGCCGGCGGCACTGTCGATCGGTGGCTTCGTGGAGCCGAGTTCGAGGAGCGATTTCTCGAGGCCCTTGCCGCGGTCCGGGAAACCGTTGCGGTTGACGTAGATCGCCGCGAAGCCGCGGTTGCGCATCGCTTCGACTGCGGCGCCGACGCTGTTTTGATCGAACTGGATCTGCTGCGTCTGCTGGTTCAGCGTGGCGCCGTTGAGCAATTGCTGCTGGACCGCCTGCTGCCACTGGTGAACGTCGCTCCCCCGCAGGGCGCCGTGCGAGAAGTGCAGCTGTTTGCTGTAGAGATAGGGACGGAAGTGATCGGAGGACGGCACTCCCGGAAGAGGGGAGCCGTCCATCACCGGCAGCTGAAACACCATCGCTTTCGCAGGCAGCGCTTGCTCGATACTGGCAACAAAGTCCCGGTCAGCCGCGACCTGCTGGGCGATTGTCGCCTGCTGTTCGGCAGTCGGTGACCGTGGCACCTGATCCCAGAGGATGAGCAGGCACAGACCACTCACGGCCGTGATCAAGCCGATCTGGAGCGTGTCAGCAGACATTCTCCGTGTGGCATCTCGCTGCCAGGCGGAGAGTCTTTGCGCAGCATAGAGCAGCACGATCGCGAGGATGACGACGCTGTAGCGGCAGGCAGTTCGAAAGAGCGTGAAGCCTGTGAATGCGGCGACCGTGGAGTTCAGACCGCCGGTGTTGAAGAAGAGTACGATCCAGAGCACCTGCCAGGCCGCCATCGGCACGGCCGGAAGCTTTCCATCGAGAAGCGCCCGTACGGCCGCGCCGACGAGGAAGAGCAGCGATACGCCCCCGACGATTCCCAGGTAGGCACACCCCTCTTCGTCGTTGAGAACCGATGCCTGACGGTGGGCGATACCAAACTTCGCGAGGGTTGCGGAGTGGTGCGTGATCGAGGGGATGAATAGATCCACGAGCTTGAAGCCGTAGATGTCCATCCAACGGTATTCCCGCTGCGCCACGACCGGCTGCCCGCCGGCTCCGTGCAGCATCCGATAGGTGAGTGTGTCGAGGTTGCCGAGTAGAAACGCGAACGCCGCGGCCCCGATGATGGCTCCGGCGGCGAGGAGCGCCGCCCGCGACCGCGAACGCCACGCGGCCACCATCGCTCCGAGCAGCACAAGCTGGCAGAAGATGAAGGTGTAGTACGGGTTCTGCAGCCCTGTGAGGAAGCCGATCCCGATCGCCTGCCAGAACCGTCGTGAGCCGATCTCGATCCCGGGTTCGGTTGCAATCCACTTCCAGACGACGAGAAAGAGCGGGATGTACCAGACATACTGGCAGTTGAGATGGTGCGGCGACTCCGCGAAGAGATACGGAGCGAGGCCGAAGGCGAGCGCTGCCACGCCGGCCCAGGCCGTCGAGCAGTTCTCGGAACGGGCCACGGCATAGAACATCGCCGCCGCTGCAAGGTGACCCAGCAGGGCGACGAGATTGAATCCGATGAACAAGCCGAACAGCCGGGTGAAGCCCGCCTCGACTGCGCAGAGCGCTTCTTCGGGCGTCGGGGAACGATTCCAGTCGGCTGTTCCGGGCGCTCCAAGATCGGAAACAGTTTTCACGCCATACGGCAGGAATTGCCCCGTTGCCATCGCCTTGGTCGAACCGCAGGTGCCGATGAAGTCAGAATACTCAGGCTCCAGATATCTGGTCGGCAATTTCCAAGAGTCAGTCGTCCACTTGCCGTTTGCCGCATGCCACGCCAGCGAGGCCATGATGAGGATCACGCCGAGAGAGAAAGCATCCGCTACGCGACTTCTCGACGCGGTCAACTGGTCTTCCTTGCCGGTGCTGTCGCGAGTCCTGCTCAGATCCATTTCGTGTCGAGTCCGATCTGTTTTAGGAATCGCTTGTGGTCGCATAGACTTCAATTTCGCCGCATGACCGCCCAATCACAAAGGGAAAAGAGCCCTTGGGCTTCAGCATCATCATTCCGGTCAAAGAAATCAACGACTATGTCCTCGAGTCGGTGCCTATCACGCTGCGCATCGACTACACCGACTTCGAGGTTCTCGTCCTGCCGAACGAGATGCCCAAGGAGCCCCTGCCGTCATGCCTCAAAGACCCGAGGGTGCGGGTGATTCCAACGGGTCGCGTCGGTCCGGCTGTCAAGCGCGACGTGGGGGGCCAGCACGCTGTCCACGATCGCCTGGCATTCCTCGACGACGATGCCTATCCCCGGGAGGACTGGCTTCGCATGGCAGACAAGGCTTTCGCCGAAACCGGTGCGGACGCCATCGGCGGACCAGGAGTCACTCCGCCGGGCAGCCCCGTCGCCGAACGGGCCTCCGGGCTATTCTTCGAAACGCTCGTCGGAGGCGGTGGCATGGACTACCGGTACAGACCGGCCCGAAGATCTTTTCGAGTCGATGACTATCCAACGGTCAACCTTCTCGTCGACAAGCGAGCCTTTTTTTCCGTAGGTGGGTTCGACAGCGCCTACTGGCCTGGCGAAGACACCAAGTTCTGCCTTGATTTCGTCAAGGCTGGGCACGAGATCTGGTACTCGCCCGAGGTCGTCGTCTACCACCACCGCCGCCGCGTCTTGTGGCCACATCTGAGGCAGGTGGGCAACTACGGGAAGCATCGGGGATATTTCGCCAGGCGGTTTCCCCAAACCTCGGCTCGGCTCACGTACTTTGTGCCAAGCATGTTCCTGATCGGCGTCGTTGGCCTTGGTGTCGCCGGCTCGGTGAATGCGATGTGTCGGTCCGTATTCGTGTCGATGATGCTGCTTTATTGTGGCCTCGTGTCGCTTGACGTCTTCGGGAGGACTCGCGACCCGAAGTTGGGCCTGCTGACGGTCCTCACCGTGTTCGTTTCACACCTGACCTACGGGGCCATGTTCCTGCGCGGTCTCCTTGGTCCTTCGGCATTCCGCAGCAGGTTGCGGTAGGGGAAGCGACAGGCCGTCGCAGGACAGCATCACGTATGAAACTCAGCATCATCCTTCCGACGTACAACAATGAGCAGACGATCGACGAGTGCCTGCACAGCATCACTTGCCAGGACTGGCCGCAGGCTGACTACGAAATTCTCGTGATCGACGGCGGGAGCACCGACGACACGCTCCGCATCGCCGGAGACTTTCCGGTGACGATTCTTGCGAATCCGGAGAGGAACGAGGAGGCGGCCAGGATTCTGGGCACGCGCATCGCAACGGGCGAGATTCTTTGCTTCGTCGATGCCGACAATGTGCTGGTTGGCCATGACTGGATACGACGAATGCTGGAGCCGTTCGGCGATAGCGAGATCGCCTTTGCCGACACGCTCTTCTTCGCATCGAGGCCGAATGATGCCATTGGAGTGAAATACCAGTCACTCATCGGAGGCGATGACCCGATCGTGATGTATCTCGGTGCCTACTCACGCTGGTGTGATCTCACTGGTGACTGGACAGGTTTTCCCCACCATGATGAGGACTGCGGAAACTACCTGAAATGCCACCTTCTCGATAAGAATCTCGTGCCCCCCATGGGATCGAACGGTTTCCTCGTCCGCACGTCGCTGCTCCGGGAGTTCGTTACGAACACATTCATTCACTCGGATATCGTCCACCAGATGGTCAACGGAGGCCACGAACAGTTTGCCAAGGTCAAAGTCGGTATTGTCCACAACCAGCCGGTATTTTTTCCGAACAAAGTGCGGCGGATAAAGAGAAGGCTCAATGGCGAGGTGCGCATTCAGTACAACTACGGTGTGAATAGCGGTATGTTGGCTGCCACCGCCGTGTACATCGCAGTCGTTCTTCCCGTCGTCGTGGATGCGGTCCGTGGATTCGTGAAGAAGCCCTGCGGAGCTTGGCTATTCCATCCGGCGGCATGCCTTGGTGAATTGGCGATCTATTCCTACTACGCAGCCAAGAAAACGCTTGGAATGAAGGCATGACCGCACGGCTGAGCCTGGGATGCGGGACAGACAGCTGTTCGGAACGCTCGGCGAACTGCTCCGCATTCTGAAAAAGGATGGGGTGATCCACGTCTGGCATTCAGGGCCGGAGCATGTTGGCGCGGTCATTGCCATCTGCAATCTCCTGCTCGCGATCAGCGGGTGTTTCATATTGGCTTCCCTCTCGGATGCAAGCCATACTGGACCGCCTGATTGAGGCTTGATTCCGACATCTGCTCACAGCATGCCGAAGCCCTGGCACCAACAATGCCACAACGAAGTGTCACACTCCTGATCCCGATCTACAACGAAAGCGGCAACATCGCCGCGCTCGTTCAGGAAATCGACGCCGTCGTCGCCGGCCTTCCGGCCTACGACTTCCGGATGCTCTTCGTCGACGACGGGAGCAGCGACGGGAGCGCGGCCGTCCTCGAGGCGATGGCAGCCAGGGATCCACGGATCGGCGTCATCGAACTGTCGAGAAACTTCGGCAAGGAGCTGGCGCTGACGGCCGGCATCCACTCGCTGGATTGCGATGCCGCGATCATCATGGATGCCGATTTGCAGCACCCGCCCTCCTACATCCCCGAGATGATTCGCAAGTGGGAGGAAGGCTACGAGATCGTCGCCACGAGGCGAATGAAGAGCGAGCAGCAGCCGATCGTCAGGAGGCTCGGCTCCAACCTCTTTTACTGGCTCCTCAATTCCATTTCTGAATTCAAGATGGAGCCTGGTACGACCGATTTCCGACTGCTCGACCGGATCGTCATCGACGCGCTGAAGCGGTTCACCGAGAGCAACCGCATGGTCCGCGGGCTCATCGACTGGATGGGCTTCAAGAAGACGTTCATCGAGTTCGAGGCGCCGGATCGTCATTCCGGCAAGCCGGGCTACAGCTACGCGCGACTGTTCCAGCTGGCCCTCAACAGCTTCATGTCCTTTTCGCTGTTGCCCCTCAAGTTGGCCGGCTACCTCGGCATCTTCGTGATCACGGTGTTCGGCCTGCTGCTCGCGTTCATGATCGCCGACAAGTTTTGGATGGGGGGACGATTCGGGTTCACGCCGATCTCGTTCGTGATCGTCACGAACGTGATCATGAATGGCGTCGTCCTCGCCTGCATCGGCCTGGTGGCTCTCTACATCGGCCACATCCACACGGAGGTGATCGGCCGGCCGCTCTATCTGGTGAGGAAGTCGGTCGGCGTCAAGCAATGACGATCGCCGCCCCGCGGTTGTGGGAATCCGCCAGATCGGCCGTAATCAGGCCCCGCCGGCACGAAGGTCAGTGGTTGAACAGGAAATCGCTCGTGGTGAAGAGGCCGGCGAAGATGTCCTCGTAGATGGCGGGAGCCTTGTTGTTTGCTACGAGGTCGACCATCGCCTCCATCTCGGTCGGAGTCGGCCGCCGCGAGAGCACGCGGATGAAGATCGCCTCGATGATCCGTTCGGGAGTCGAGTTGTCGTCGAGGATTTTCTTCAGCACGCCGCTGGTGGCGGCGGTATGGGCTCGCGTTCTCACCGTGTCGCCCACGAACAGGTGCATCACCTGCGAGAGTGAGGGGTTGGTCTTCGTGTCGCAGGCGCAGACCGACTTGCGGCCCGACTGGCCGAAGGTGTCGAGCACGAAGTCGCCCGTGAGCTGGTAGTACTGGTTGCGGACGAGGTAGTTGATGGCTTTTGTGCCCGTTGGGGCCATCGGGAGCGCCTTCGGCACGCCCGTGATGGCCACCACCGAGTCGACCAACACGTCGGCCCGCAGCCGGCGGACCATGGCGTGCGAATACTGCCGCGTGTCGGCGGCGCCCGACGGCGTCGGCTCGACCGAGAGCTGGTAGACCCGCGAGTTGCAGATGTCGCGCATCATGGGACGCAGCTTCCGCCCGTGCTCGACGAACTTGGCCGCGAGCGCGTCGAGCAGCGGGGCGTTGGCGGGCGGATTGGTGGCCCGGAAGTCATCGACCGGATCGACGATCCCCACGCCAAGCAGGTGGGCCCAGAGCCGATTGACGATGTTACGGCTGAAGAGTGAGTTTTCTGGATCCCTGATCCAGGCGGCGAGCGCTCGCCGTGGATCCTCCTTGCCGCCCACCGGCTCGATCTCGCCGAGCAGCTTCGCAGGCACCGGGCGGCCGTCGACGGCGTGCTTGGCCGGCGCCGCCGTGGGATCGAAAATTACCAGCCGGTCTCGGCCGTCGCTGCCGGGCTTCCGCTTGACGCAGCTGAAGAAGCTCACCAGTCCGTAGTAGTCGTCCATGGTCCAGCGGTCGAACGGATGGTTGTGGCACTCCGCGCACTGCATCCGCACGCCGAGGAAGAGCTGCGAGAAGTCGGACGCGAACACCTTGGGGTTGAGCGCGTAATCGTGGATCAGCATCGTGTAGAGGCCCGTCTGGCCGTCGGTGTTTGTGCTGCCCACGGCGGTGGCCATGTCGGCCACGACCTCGTCGAACGGTCGGTCGGCTGCGATCTGGTCGCGCAGCCAGGCCATGAACGCGTTGGCTGGTTTGTGCGCGTCGCCCCGCCCCGTGTAGTCGTTGCTCCCCACACGGCAGAGCTCTCCCCAGAGGGCCGACATGTAGTCGGTGAAGTCCTCGCTGGCGAGCAGGGCGTCGATCTTCTTGGCCCGCTTGTCGGCCGCCGTGTCGGCCATGAACGCCTCGTACTCCTCCACGGTCGGCGGACGCGCGGCGAGATCGAGCGTCACACGCCGCAGGAACGTCTCGTCGTCGCACAGTTCCGACGGCACAATCCGCAGCTTCTCGAGCCGCTCGAAGACGAGCCGGTCGATAAAGTTGTTCTCAGGCGGCTTGGGCCACACGAAGCCCTCCGCCGAGGGCAGGATGATCACCTCGGTGCCGACCGTGAACCGGTTGAAGCGGGCGAAGACGGTCGTGTCGCCCGGCGCCTTGGCGGTGACTTGACCGTTCTTGTCAATGTCGGCCACGCTCGAGTTGTTCGTGCCAAAGAGGGACAGCGCCGTGACGTCGCGGGTGGTGCCGTCGGAGTAGGCCGCCGTCACGCGGGCGTTGCCCCGCTGACCGATTGATTTGAAGACGACACTCTTCTTGGGGAGCGAGATCCCCGTCACCTCGGGCACGCTCCCGACGTCGTCGGGGGCCCCCGCCTGGATCCAGGCGACGAGCGTCTTGGCAAGGTCGCTATCCCGCTCGAACAGCTTGCCGCCGGTGTGGGGCACCGCGCCGATGGCCTTGAGCAGGATCAGGCTCTGATCCGGCACCGCCGTGTTGATACGGCGTCCAGGAAACTCCTGGACGATACGGAAATAGTCGCCGGCCGTATCGTAGCCGAAGAGCGAGAGCATGAACCCGTCCTTGCCGCGAGCCGAGCCATGGCAGGTGCCTGCGTTGCAGCCTGCGCGGAAAAAGATCGGCATCACGTCACGGCGAAAGCTCGGCACGTCCGAGATACCGGCGGCAGAGACACCGGCGGAGGATTCGGCGGCGGAGGATTCGGCGGCGGAGGATTCGGCGGCGGAAACCACGTGGGCGGCCGAAGCCAGAGCCGCAACCAGCAGCGTCACGATCGTTTTTGCGGTCACCATGTCACCTTTTCGCGTTGTCACGTGCGTCATTTTTCCAGCCTCGGATCGATCCGCAGCTTGCCCGAGCCGGTCCGAAGACCGATCTCCTCGCCGTTGACGGCGAACCGCACCTCGCATTTGAGTTCGTTCACAAGGCCGAGCAGGGCCTCGTCGCGGGCCTCGAGTTCCACCGCCACCTCGGTCGAGTTTTTGTCGATCGTCGGCTCGGGGCCCACCGCAGACACTCCGACCGGCAGTCCGAGCATGCGGACGGTCGCCGTCCCCTCGAACGGCCGCATCTGCTTCACGGCCCAGCGATACTTGACCCGTTCACCCCGGCGCACGCTCTGCGGCTCGGTGGAGAGCGAGATGAATGGATCAGCGACCTCGATCGTGACGACTTCGGACGCCACTCTGACCCGCTCGTCGCCTCGGGCAGTGTCGCCGCCGGCCTTGCCGCGGGCCTGGGTCGTGGTGACCATCACATACAGGGGTGCTGGGCCGAGCTTCGCTCCCGCCTCGGCCGAGAGTGTGAGCTTCGCTTCGGAATCACCCGAGGGGATCAGTTCGGCGGGTGACACGGCGACGCCCGGCGGCGAGATCTCGCACTGCATCTCGAGCGGTTCGTCGACCCCGGGCTGCCGCAGGATTCGAACGGGGACCGTCAGTTCCGACCCGCGCATGAGCGGCTGCTTCGGGGCCACGAGTTCCACTGCGAAGCCGGCCGGCTCGGTCACCGCGGCCGCGAACCGATCGACGCGGATGCTTCGCCAGGGGTAGTGCGAATACCGAACCCGCAGAAGATTCTGCTGGTTCACCGTCTCGAACGGCTCACCCCCTTCAGCCGGCCGCCCGGTGACGCGGATGAACGACGCGGCGAGCGGGGCGTCGGCGGCGGCCTCGAACGCGAGCGGCCAGACCGACTGCATTGCCGGCACCCGGGGCGAGACCAGCTTCACGCCGGAGGGCAGGCCCTCGACGGCCAGATCGAACGGTCCCTTGATGGTGCTTCCCTGGCCGGCGTAGAGCATGAGCCGGACGGTCCAGCGACCGCCCTGCGGCATCGAGAGCGACGTCATCCTCGGCCGCTCAGGCTGGTAGCCCGTTGGTTGCAGCCCGACGTGGAGCGTGTTCACCGGCGGGGCGATCTCGACCCGGTAGACGCTGGTCGGTCCGCCGGCCCCTCGCGTGTCGGTCACCTCGAGGAGGTAATCGCCGTCCTGTTTCGGCGTCCAGATCACCGACGGGTCGAAGAGTTCGGGGAAGTCGCCCTGAGCTCCGAAGATGTCGCGGTCGCCGAGCGCCGCGTCGTCGGCCGTGACTTCGGCCTCCCCCGGCGCCCCCGCCGCGTCGAGAGGCCGCAGCTTGATCACGGGATCGACGGGCAGCCCAAGGCCGCTCGCCCAGACCCGCACCTGCAGCGGCGCGCCCTTCTTTACCGTGAGGCGGAAGCGGTCGGTCTCGTCGGGCTTCGAGAGGATGCCGTTGACCGCGACGGGCGTCGTCGGCGCCTTCGTTTCGGCCGCACCCTGCTCCTCGAGCACGTTGGGAAACGGGCTCGAACGCAGGGAAAGCGGTAGCGGCGACTCACCAGCGTGAGGGAACGTGCCGGCCGCCTGCGGCACCGCCACCGTCTGCGACACCGCGCCGAGCGGGTCGCCGAGCAGTTGCACTGCCAGGGGCGCGCCGGCCGGCCCGCCGGCCGGGTAGGCGGCGAGCGGCTGAAAGAAGCTGCCGATGTGGATGGCATACTCCCGGTTGTGGGGCACAAACATCGACCGCTGCAGGACGATCGTGTAGTCGCCATCGACGGGCAGCTTGAGCGAGAGGAGCGGGTCCTGCCGGTTGAGAGGCGAGTCATCGTTTGTCCCGATCCGCTTGCCGGAGGGGTCGAGGATCGTGACGACCGAGTCGTAGCCCTGGGGCACGGGGTTCCACTGAAGGTCGTCGCCCATCTTCACCATGTCGACCTCGACCGAAAGCCGTTGCCCCGCCTTGCCCGCCACGCGGAAGCAGTCGACGTCGTCGGCAGGGCTGTTGGAGAGAACGCCCAAGACCGTGACGTTCGAGTCCACCCGCAGCGCCGTGTCGGCCGTGTCGTTCGTGTTGGCCTTCGACTCCCCTTCGTCGATCACTGGAAAGGGGCTGACATAGACCGTGGCCATCGACGAGAGCCCTGCGGCCGTGAGGATGCGGAAGGGATGCTCCCCCGGGCGGCAGTCCGGCGAGACCTCGAGCGTGCACACGAGCCGATCCTTCGCGGCGTCGAATGTCGTGCCGACGCAGCGGATGCCGGCCGCACGCTGGCCGCTCGTGTCGGCGGCCGTCCACGGGGCGAACGTCGCAGGTGGGTAGAACAGGACTTCGGTCGCCTCGTGCCGCCACCCGCCGATCACGAGTTCGGACTTCTTGCCGCGGCCCACGAGCCGCGGCGTCACGCCGTTGATCCAGGTGTCGGCCACCGCGGTGGAGGCCAGCACTGAGACGAGAACCAAGGCCACGAATAGGGACCAGTTGGTAGATGCGCGCATGCGAGGATGCTCCGGCAGGAGGAAAAACGCCGCGGCACTCAGCCGATCAGCGACTTCATGATCTCGGCGTCCTTCACGATCTCGATCGGCCGCGTGCCGAAAGCGACGAGTTCCTTGTTGGGGTCGATCCCCATCTGGTGGTAGATCGTGCCGATGAGGCTCTCGAGCGTCACGGCGTCGCGATCGGGCTCGCCACCGGTCGAGTCGCTCGCCCCGTGGACCAGCCCCTGCTTGAACCCGCCGCCGGCGAGCATCATCGAGTAGTTGCGGGCCCAGTGGTCGCGGCCGCTCTCCTTATTGATCTTCGGCGTGCGGCCGAATTCGCTCGTCACCCAGACGAGGGTCGAATCGAGGAGCCCTCGGCGTTCAAGGTCGGTGACAAGCCCCGTGATCGCGTGATCGAACGGCCGCATCTGGTCGTCGCAGGCCTTTTTCACGTCGCCGTGGCAGTCCCACCCTCCGTACTCGAGCGTCACGAACCGCACGCCCGCCTCGACGAGCCGACGGGCGATGATCAGCCGCTCGGAGAGTCCCTTGGGGTGAAGCCGACCGTCAGGGCCATTGATGAGGCCCGTCACCTCGCTGCCGTAGAGTTTGAACGTCTCGTCGCTCTCACCCTCGAACGAGAAGGCCTTTTGGGCGGTGCTCGAGGTCAGCAGCGAGTAGGCCCGAGCATGGAAATCGTCCATCGTGTCGAGCAGCACCGGGTTGGCCTCGAGGGCGCGGATCCGCTTCTCGACGACTTCGCGCACGCCGCGTCTGCGGTCGAGTTGCTCGAGCGTCATGCCGGCCGGCAGCGAGAAGTCGCGGACCTTGAAGTTCTTCTTCTCCGTCCCGGGGTCGCCGCCCGTTTCGAAGGGACCGTAGGTGCTCGGCAGGAAACCGGTGCCGCCGCCGGTGATGTTCTTGCCGGGGATCGCGATGTAGCAGGGAAGCTCGCCGCGGGGGCCGAGTTCGTGCGAGACGATCGATCCCATCTGCGGGTAGTCGATCACCGCCGTGGGCGTGTAGCCCGTTTGGAGGTGGTAGGTGGCCAGACCGTGGTCCGGGATCTTCCCCACCATGGTCCGCACCACCGTGAACTTGTCGTTGATCGCGGCGAGTTGCGGCAGGTTGTCGCTGAACACGTCGCCGGTCTTCGTCTTCACCACGCCGAACATGCCCCGGTATTCCACCGGCGCCTCGGGCTTGGGGTCGAACGACTCATGCTGCGGGAAGCCACCCGGCAGATTGATCTGGATCACGCTCTTGATGTGCTGAGGGAGTTTCGCCTCACCGGGATTCCCGCCGGGTGTGGTCGATGCGTTCGCCCCCTGGACGGAACGGATACGCAAGAAGTCAGACAACGACAGGCCGAGAGCCCCGAGGCTGCCCGCCCGGAGGGCCGACCGGCGAGGCATCCGGCGGAAACCCTGGCAGCCGCCGGCCGGGGCGTCGGAACGGTTGGTGAAAGGTGCCATGGATGCGGTCTCCTTATGAAGCACTGTGGAGCACTCCGGCCGTAGGCTGGGTGCCTGGATCGCTTTGGTTCCACCCGACTGATAGGACAGTTATCGGCAATCCTACCCCATTTTCATCGCGGCATCAATAATCGCGTTGCCAAACGTGTCGCCAGTCGAGTCACCGCGTTATTCTCCCCTTTTCTCGGAATTTGCGAAGGGTCCCCATGCCCCCCCACAAGCCCACCATTGGCATCCTTACCAGCGGCGGCGATTGCCCCGGGCTCAACGCCGTCATTCGGGCGGCCGTCAAAAGCTCGGAGCGACTCGGCTACGACTGCATCGGCTTCCTTCGCGGCTACGAAGGGCTCGTCGATCCCGTCAGTTACATGCCCCTCACCGCGCGGAACACAGCCGGCATCCTCACCCAGGGTGGCACCATCCTCGGGGCCACCAACAAGGGGCGGTTCTCCGCGACGGTCGGCGAGGACCAACGCGTAGCCATCGATCCCGCACTCCTCGATGAGGTGGCCGCCACGGTCCGTCAGCTCTCCGTCAGCGGGCTGATCTGCGTGGGGGGCGACGGCTCGCTCACCATCGCCCAGCAGCTTTACGAACATGGCATTCCCGTGATCGGCGTGCCCAAGACGATCGACAATGACCTCGGCGCCACTGCCTTCACCTTTGGCTTCGACTCGGCGGTGTCCTGCGCGACCGATGCGCTCGATCGGCTCCACACCACCGCCGCCAGCCATGAGCGGATCATGGTGCTCGAAGTGATGGGACGGCATGCCGGCTGGATCGCGCTGCACGCCGGGATCGCCGGCGGTGGCGACGTGATCCTCCTGCCCGAGATTCCCTGGACCTTCGAGAACATCTGCCGCAAGGTCCGCGAGCGCGAGTCTGAAGGAAAGAGGTATACGCTCATCGTGGTGGCGGAGGGGGCCATGCTGCCCGAGGGCGGTACGGTGCACCGTACCGATGCCAAGGGCGAAGCCGCGGGGTATCACCAACAGGTGAAACTCGGCGGCATCGGTGAGATCGTGACGGCGGAAGTGTCGAAGAGGCTCGACCGAGAGGTCCGCAACGTCGTGCTCGGACACCTCCAGCGTGGTGGCAACCCGACCACCTTCGACCGTCTGCTGGCAACGGAGTTTGGCGCCCATGCCGTCCGCCTCATCCACGAGGGGCGGTTTGGCGAGATGGTCTGCTACCAGCCGCCCAATATTGAAAGCGTGCCGATCGCCGAGGCGGTTCGTTCGCTCTCGCGGGTTGACCCCGCCAGTTCGGCGGTGCAGGCGGCCCGTGCCCTTGGCATCAGCTTCGGCGACGCGGACGAGCGGGTGAGCCCGTTCGCCGGCCGCTGTCTGGACGAGGCAGCGTCGCGAGGCTGAAACGCCCGCGGGCCATTGCCCGACGGGCCGGCGGATGCTCTTCTCAACGACCGTTCAAAGGAATGTCCGTAGGCCATTTTCATTTTCATCGGATTCGCACCGCAGGGGGAGCAGTTTTATGACCGAGCCACACAAGGCTGCCGGCAGGGTTGCCAGCGTCATGCAGGAAAGCCGCGTGTTTCCGCCATCGGCAGCGTTTTCCTCCCGCGCACGAATCGGTTCGCTCGAGGACTACCGGCGAACCTACGACGAGGCGGCCCGCGACCCTGAGGGGTTTTGGCACGCCCGCGCGCAATTGCTCCCCTGGATGAAGCCTTACTCGAAGGTTCTCGATTGGCAGCCGCCGACGGCCAAGTGGTTCGTGGATGGCCACATGAATGCATCGGCTGCCTGCCTCGATGCGCACGTCGCCGCCGGCAGGGGAGAGAAGACCGCCTTGGTGTGGGTGGGCGAGCCCACGGGCGAACGACGCACCTACACCTACCGCGAACTGCTCGCAGAGGTCTGCCAGTGTGCAGCCGGTCTGCAGAAACTCGGGATCAAGCCCGGCGAGGTCGTCTCGATCTACATGCCGATGACGCCCGAACTCGTGATCGCGATGCTCGCCTGTGCCCGGATCGGCGCGGTGCACTCCGTGATCTTCGGTGGGTTCTCCAGCGAGGCGATCGCAGACCGCAATGAAGACGCAAAGGCCGTGGCCGTGATCACCGCCGACGGCGGCTGGCGGCGCGGAACGACTCTCGCCCTCAAGAAAAACGTCGATGAGGCGCTCAAGAAATCGCCGACCGTGAAGCACGTGGTCGTGCTCAAGCGAACCGGCCAGCCCGTCGACATGGTGCCGGGCCGCGACGTCTGGTGGCACGATCTCGTCGCCGGCATGCCCACCGACACGCCGCCGGTCGCCATGGATTCGGAGGCTCCGCTCTTCATCCTTTACACCAGCGGCTCGACCGGAAAGCCCAAGGGCATCAAGCACACGACCGCCGGCTACCTGCTCTGGGCAAAGACCACGGCGGAGTGGGTGTTTGACCTGCGCGACGACGACCTCTTCTGGTGCACCGCCGACTGCGGCTGGATCACGGGGCACAGCTACGTGACCTACGGCCCTTTGGCCGCAGGCGCGAGCATCCTGATCTACGAAGGCGCGCCCAACGCCCCGCACGAGGGCCGCTTTTGGGAAATCATCGAGCAGGAGAAGCCGACGATCTTCTACACCGCCCCCACCGCGATCCGCTCGTTCATGAAGTGGGGCATGCAGCACATCGAAGGCCGCGATCTCTCGAGCCTGCGGCTGCTGGGCACCGTCGGCGAGGGGATCAATCCCGAGGCCTGGATGTGGTACCACGAGGTGATCGGCGGCACGCGGTGCCCGATCGTAGACACCTGGTGGCAGACCGAAACGGGCGGCATCATGATGAGCCCGCTTCCCGGCTGCACGCCCACCAAGCCGGGCAGTTGCACGCTGCCGCTGCCCGGCGTCTGCCCCGAGATCGTCGATGCGGCCGGCGATCCGGTCGAGCAAGGCGAGGGGGGCTGGCTCGTGATGACCAAGCCGTGGCCCGGCATGCTCCGGGGCATCTGGGGCGATGACGAGCGGTTTCGTGAGACCTACTGGTCCCGCGTGCCGGGGAAGTATCT
>Ga0114976_10001148_pt1 | contig 16420 bp, 30 predicted proteins | sample S_130805_EF_Meta_FD_87319 | JGI IMG/M metagenome (GOLD analysis project Ga0114976, IMG submission 87319) | Freshwater microbial communities from Lake Simoncouche, Canada to study carbon cycling - S_130805_EF_MetaG | ecosystem: Environmental > Aquatic > Freshwater > Lake | place: Lake...
CACCAGTCTTTTAACCAGCCCAACAATCGGCCTAGCAGATATAGCCCCAGAATGAATACGCTGTATGAGCAGACCGCAACTACGAACCACACCGCTAAATGATTCACGATGTATGAAAGGAAAGTCACCATTTGGGTGCGGTCGGCCACTTTGCCCAAAGTACGACTTCGGTTTGTTGACCCCAGTTGTGGGCAACATAATCGCCCGATAAGTATCTCCCACCGATAACTTCTTTTCCTGTATAGATAAGCACTCTCGTGTTTTCAATAGGTTTCTCCTTTATTGTTTTCCACTCCAGCATTGACCACTTGGTTTCCGGTATCCGAACATCAACGGCTGACATCTGCGAGCCTCCTTATTGCAACCACCACCTCGTTTAAGATTCCGGTGATGACTGCGTCCTCCGTTCCGTCTGCCAGTTGTTGAACTAGATCGGCACATCGTTCTCTTTCGAGGTCGGCAGCCTTAATCCTCACATCGGTGAGAATGTCTGCGATAAGTTCAGAATGGGATTTCATCGGGTGTTCCTTTTCTTAACGACTCTGCCTCGAGGAGAATCTCTGCGATTATCTCGTTGCGGATAATGTCGTTCTTGTATGGTTTGCCGTCTGCTCCGGGCTTGAGGTCTTGTTTGCTCAACCAGTCCAAGTAGTCCAAGCCCTTATCACCGAAGGCGGCGATCTGTCGAAGGGTCGAGCCTTTATACTTACCAAATTTCAACTCCATATCCCTCGGCTCTGCGCCGTTGGTCTTATTGGTGGAGTTGAGCTTGGCCGTGATATCCGCTAGGTCTGCTTTGCTTATCTTGGTGGGTTCGGCTTTGGGTGCTTCCTCAAACTTCTCCGTGTTGATATCTTGGAATCCCCCATAAGGAACTTCCTCGGCTGGTGTGGTGGATAGGCTCTTGTCGATCAATACCACGATGTGTGCAAAGGCAGAGCGACAAGCCCTACTGATTGCTCTGGTCTGGCACATCGCCCTCTTAGCGTAGGTCGGACGCTTCTCCCACATCGGCTCGTCATCACCCAAGAACCCCTCGGCTTGGGAGATCACTTGGCCGTTGTCCATTCGCTTTACTTCACCGATGCAACGATATCCATCTTCGAGACGCTCAACATCTCTGGCCGATGCAACACATCCGTGGGCTACTGCGATGGCTTGCCAGCCCTCAACCCGAACATAATCTTTCTGGCCGATGCGTTGGCAAGTTTCCTTTACTATGGCACGACAAGCCCCCGCCACATCCGTCGCTTGTCGGATATGGTTGGAGACTCCGTTGCCGTTGTGTACTGCTAGTTGGTCATTCATTTGTTGGTTCTTTCTTTGTTTATTTTTTGTTCTGTCCGTCATCGAATACGCCAAAGCCTTCGGCGTTTTCTTTCTGTGTCTTGGGTAAGTTCAAAAATCTAAAGTCATTCCGGCTGTCGAACTCTGTATCGGGGAACGCTCCAAACACTCTTACTACCCATTCATCCGTAGTTTCATTTGGTAATTTTTTCTTGGCTGGTTCTTGATGCCAGAATGCAGGCATTTCTTCACTCATTTTTCTGTCCTTTCGTTTATGGTTTTGATTATGGGGGAAAGCCACTTGGTGCTGATGTCGTGGGAGGGTATGCGGAAAACTAGGATGCCCATCGATGCGGCGAGGTTGTACTTTTCCATGTCATTGAGGAATCCGGATGGCCTCGTGTGCCTGCCCCTCGTCCAGACCCCGCCCTCTAGCTCGATAGCGATGCCAGAGGTTAAGAAGTCCACATAGTAATCGAATCTAAACCTTCTGCCCACGGCAAACTTATATTCTTTCTTTAGCTCCCCACCGCCAAGACTCCTCCAAAGAAGTTCAAACTTGGCCGATGGAGAGAGCTTCATTTAGTTACGCCCAACCCAGTTCTTGCTAGGAAGGACTAGCTCTGGTTGTTTCGGTTCTTTTGGCTGGTTGCCCTCGGCAACGATCTTGTCCATCTTGTCCAACTCGGCGGCAACATAAAGATAGAACTGCCTTCGATCATAGTTCTGCCGGTCGATATGCTTGGCGAATATCCTTACGCCTTGCATAATCAAAAGCCCGAAGAAAACTACTAGGAAAATAATCACCAGCGTATCCTCTGTTTCTGCCAAGAGGGCGAGCAGTAGTTGGGGTTGGTGATATAAGGGTACTTGCCATCATCCAGAGCCTTCATCACGAAGCCTTCCCAGATAACTTCCCCCGCCTTGTTGTTCTGGAAGTTCATCTCCTCCCAGATCGAATTGATCTTGTGATGGGCGAGACGGACAAAGCGGAGGAGTTTATTGTTTGGGATATCAAAGGTGACGGCTTCGAGGTGTTCGATCTCCTTCATCCGTTCTGCATAGGGCTTGGGGTTGGCGGGGTCAAACGCATCCATCACCACTATCGTTCCTTTGCCAGTCTTTGTGCGTTGTCCCATAATTTCACAATCTACAAAGCGTGATTTGATTCCAGCACCAAGAATCCGCTCGGCCATCAGATTATGATTTGAGGCGAACTTGCCATGGCGGTTGTAGCCCTGCTTGGTTTCTTGATCGAACCAGCCCCGCCATCCGTTGAGCTTGCCCTCGATGGCTGTTTCTTTTTTGAACTCAATGTGCCAAGCCGGAACTGCGGAGGCTTGCGGTCTTGCGGGGAGGGGGAAGGATGTCATTTGATTTGTTCTAGGATTTCGATTTGGAGTTGTAAAGGTTTATTTGAGGAGATGTTCAACTATTATCAGCACCGAACCAGCCCCGATCACGAGGCCAGCGATATAGGATATGAGGATTTTGTTCATTTGGTTTTTCTTTCTTGGTTGGAGAAATTTACTTGATGATGGAATCTGCGCTTTTACCACAAACAGTTATATTGGCATCCCACTCTTTGTTCCCAGTAAAACAATACCAAGATGCTTTTGCCATCCTAAGTATACGAGGAGTTCTGGTAAATGGCATATCTGGACTACCGATCCCAAAGGAGGCGACATCTGGCTTCTCCCACATTGTTTCTGGTTGTTTTTTACTAAGAACAATAGTCCGACGAACTGAGCGCAAAAACCAACAGGCAAGCTGTTCCGCTTTGTCCCTGTCAGTCCTTCTGCCCATAGCCACTTTAATTTCCGCCTTTTCTGCTGTGATTGTTTGCATATCCACACCCTATCACACTCCCCCAAGATGTCCACTCTTTTTTTATCTTATTTTAACGATTGTTTATAAGTCCCTATAATCACGCTACTTATGGGGGTGCTTTAAGGGTAGTATTTTGAATACTTTTAGCTGGCGAAGGGCTGGTTTTGATTTTGTTTGAATAACAAATAGGTGCTTTCGCTCCTCAAGTTTTTTATCTTTCACCATGTCTTTGATGAGTCTTGTTGCCGTGTTTATTTTCAAGCCCCAGAGTTTTGCAATCTCTGGCCGAGTGTAAAAGCCCTCTGGTCTTGGCGGTGCATATTTATTGTGGATGTGTTGCTGTAATAATTTCTGCCAAGGATTTCGTGGTTTCATATCAAAATGCTTTTATGTCGGTGGGTAAATAAAACTTGTTGCCCCTCTGCCGTGCTTGGAAAACCTCGTGCGTCTTGTCTGGGTAGATCGCTCCGAACGCCCAGCCGTGTTGCCATCGAAGTCTGCGGAGTTGGCCTCGATTATATTCCGGGGTCTTGTTGCAGAGGCATCCGATATTGTAGCCAGTCCGAGGGTCGATGGAGACGCTACGGAAATAGTCGATGGCGTGGGTGTGGCCGAATATAACATCTCCGTAAGCGTCTGCGTGTTGCTTGCCGGAGTGCATTGCGTGGCCGTAGCCGTGGACAAAGGAGAGAGAGCCACACTTGTATATCCCCCCGACTGAATCATAAGGGAACATCCTTGCTTTCATCTCCTTCATTATCGCTTCGATGTTTGCTATCCCATCGTTGGCGTAATCACGAGCTAGACCGCTTCGGCTGTTCCTAGCCATATCGAAAATCCGTTCATCGTGGTTGCCCCTTAAAAAGATTCTCTCATCGCCGAACTTAAAGAACTCCCGCAAGAACTCCTCCCCGCAGTCCCAATCCTTTTGCAGGCTCGATGCTTGTTCCTCATCGCCTGCACCCTTGCGAATGGCTCGGAAGTCCCAGAGGTCTCCGATGCAAACCACGAGATCGGGTTTGTATTCTTTCGTGAAAGCAAGTAGAGCCTTCACCGAAGGAGCGTCTTGTTCATCGCCGTGGATGTCTCCACAAGCGACAAACTTTATTGGCTTCATAAGGGTTTAGATTGACCTGTAAGAGTTGTGTAAATAAGATTGCAACACTCTCTTGCACGAGGATTTGTCAATGTTTCGTCCGTGCATCCATCCCTAGCAAGTTCCATCACAATGTGCATTTGCTGGCGTAGGGTGAGGAGATATACCATTTGATCTGTCGCCTCGGCTATGGCTTCTTCAACCAAGCGGGCGGTAGGCATCTCCCACAATTTAGTTCCACAATTTTCTACGACTCCCTTTTTATATTTCCTCTCCATAGATTCGACCGCCGCCATTTGCAAAGTAGTGAGATGGAGATCGTGCTTCTTTGTAAAAACTTTCTCTTCGGTTTTCTCCACGCCCTGCTCTGATGTCATCCATTAACGACTAGACCACGGACGCTTGTTGACTAGGGAAATCTTCTGCTTGTTCACTTGTTGCTTTTGTGGCGAGACAAGCTCCCTCCATCCAGAGATATTTGCATCCTCTAGGTGGGGCTGTTCCCAATCCAATCCTCGAAGGCCGTGCTTCTCCGCAATCTTGCGTGTGATCGAATAGCCTTGGTCGTCGTCCCAAGAAGCCACTAGATCGCCGCTGGGAGTGCGGGCAAGGGGAACATAGTCAATGGCGTGAGAACCCTTGCCTAAGTCAATGTGGAGCGATTGCGGGGGTATTCCACGAGCATTTGTGACTTTGGTTCCGGGCTTCGTCCGTCCACGGCTGTATAGCTCCTCCTGCTCTTGGGGGGTACGCACCGAGCAGTAGATCAGAACTGGAATCTTTTTGCTCATCAACTCCGAGTACCAAGCTCCTACCCGCTTGCCAAAACTAGGCTCACACTTTTCGATGTGGCCTCTTGACCTTTCCACCGCCTCCCGAATCGTCATTGCTGGTCAAGCCTCGACTTGCATCGTTCTGTTTCTTCCATTGATCGAGATAACGCCTTGAGCGTTTGGGCATACAACTCTCGGTATTCTTGGGGGCTGGCTTTTGCTCGGTCGAGTTTGTCCCATCGCATGATGAAGTCCGAGATCGAGTCTTGGTGTGGCGCTTGCCCAATGTCGTAAGGGCGGGTGGTTACGCACCCACAAAGCAAACTAGCGACGATGAATCCAGCTATCCACTTCCGCATCTCGTAGACGGCGGTGGTAAGCAATTTCTTCATCGTCTCTTTCCTTGCGGGTCTTGGCTCGATTTTTAAGCCACCAGAAAACAATCCCAACAACTCCTGCAAGCGAGGCGATGGCGGCCTCAAACATAACCTACTTCTTTGAGAACTTACTGAGAAACGAAACGATCTTGGTTAGCGTGGCCTCCGGCTCGTCACCGGGAATCAAAGAGGCAACCGCAATCACGGCAGAGAGCAAGGCAACCAAAGCACCCACCCAAGCAAACACATCTTGTGACTGAATGAAGGTTAAGATTTGGTTCATAAGTAAGGGGGGGTGTCAAAGGCTACCACTTGCCGATGGGGCACTTGCTGGTGGCCAAGCGAGCCTTAACTTCGACAAAACACCCACACTTGAGGCATCTGTTATTTATTAAGTATTCGCAAGCCACACAAAGCTCTAGCCTTTTAGTTAACTCATCACCCTCGCAAGTCTTAAACCCAGATGCCGACCATTCAATTATGCTCTTCCCAAGGTTTTGAGCCATAGCAACTGCGCCCGGTCTTGGGGAGTGTTGCCTTAGTTCTTCTAGGCTTTTGAAGCGTGTTCCCATTTAATTAAAGTACCATTTGACTAAAACATAAACAAGGCCATAAGGCCCGCAGTACTCCGGGTTATTTTGAGCAGAAAATGATAGCGACAATCTTTGTCCAACTTTATTCGGAATTACCTCTGTATCTTCCTCAAGAATCGATATCAATATATCTTCGGGTTTTGGAGTAAAGACAATACCGCCAACAGAGCCAAAGTCGTCTATTAGTGAGCCTGCATAAATCAATGCTCTTGGGGTCAAAAGATCAAAACACTTTTGATCATATGGGTCGCTCAAGATTGTCCCGGAAATTGAGGCTTCACAACATTGATTTGCCCCACAATTTGGGTCGCCGTAAGCACTGTTGTTATACATAGAATATGACATATATTGAACGCAACACTCACAAACATCGCAAGGGTTTTCTGGGATTAGTAAGGCCATAAGGATTTCGTTAGGGCAACTGCCCCTAGTAAACAGTTAGTATTCCGTCAGAATTTCGGATTGTAGAATTGATAGAATCAGCCACAAAGATATTGCCCATAGAATCTATGGCAACGTCGGCGGGATAATTGAATCTAGCGGCTGAGCCAGTACCGTTTGTACTGCCAATAGAGCCTGCAAGTCCAGCGGGTGTTGTTGCCACTCCAGCACTAGTTACTTTTCGGATTGTATGGTTACCCATATCTGCTACAAAAACATTGCCAGCAGTATCGACGGCAACGCCGTAGGGCGAATTAAACCTAGCGGCAGAGCCGGTACCATCTGTACTACCAGTAACACCAGCAGTTCCGGCAAGTGTTGTCACTACTCCTGCGCTAGTTACTTTTCGGATTGTATGGTTACCATCATCTGCGACAAAGATATTGCCCGCGGCATCTACGGCAACGCCCTTGGGTAAAAAAAACCTAGCGGCAGAGCCAGTACCATCGGCACTTCCGGAAGAACCAGCGGCTCCGGCTAGGGTGGTCACGACCCCTGCACTAGTCACTTTGCGGATTGTACGGTTAACCGCATCTCCGACAAAAATATTTCCTGCGGTATCTACGGCAACTCCAAAAGGATAATTGAACCTAGCGGCAGAGCCGGTGGCATCTGTGCTTCCAGAAGAGCCTGCAAGTCCAGCAAGGGTGGTAACCACACCAGCGCTAGTTACTTTTCTGATTGTGTGATTATATGTATCTGTCACAAAAACATTTCCTGTGGCATCTACGCCAATTTTGTTAGGTATATAAAAACTAGCGGCTGATCCAGTAGCGTCAGTAGAGCCGGTAACTCCGGCTGTACCAGCCAAGGTTGTTACTACCCCTGCACTTGTTACTTTGCGGATTGTGTTATTGTTGTTATCTACCACAAAAACATTTCCAGCAGAATCTGCGGCAACGCCGCTGGGTACATAAAACCTAGCGGCTGAACCAGTACCATTGGTGGAACCGAAAGAACCCGCAAGTCCAGCTAATGTGCCAAAATATAAGCCGAAGATTGATTCTGTAATGCTAATTTCAGATAACGAAACATCGGAAAATCTGCTCATTGATAGTCTAATACGGTAATTCGGTAGGTGGCGGTGTTAATGGCGAGCGAGCCTGTGTCTGCATTTGTGCAGGAGAGGCATACGGTATTAGCTTTATAGGCCACGCCTTGAATGACTGCCCCCGCTGAAACTGCTGATGGCAGGCCAATTAAAACAATGTCGTTTGCTGCCACGCCCGTCACCACAACATCACGATAATGTTGATCGTTTGCCGCTACCGTGCCGAAGGTAACAGATGCCAAGGTTGAGAGAGTTCTAAAAGCACCATTGTCTGTTCCCATCGCAATATAGTAACTGCCAGAGATTGCCACATTATTTGAGGCTATGGTTACAACCGTTGAGCCAGAACCAAAAGCTCCTGTTTCCCAATTTACGGCAGTTGCCCCAGTTGAGGTTTTGAGAACTCGATTGCCCCAGTCGACTGAAGTTACCGCAGACGAGTCAGCTAAAAATCTTGTAGTTGCAGAGACATTCCCAACCCAATCGGTCACGACATTCGTGGGCAAGCCTAGCGTTACTGATGTTGCAATCAGCCCAAGATTAACAAGCGCAGACACTACATTGTTTGAGGCGGGCTGAACGATTGCAGTCGAGCCAAAGAAAGAAAGTTTTTGAGAAGTTGTTGTCCCTAGCTTGCTCCCATTTGTCGTTCCAAATACGAATGGGATATTGTCGGTGACTGTAATTGCAGAACCAGTTAGGGCTACGGTTGGAAAGGTCACACTACCACTACCACCAGCCACCCCAACGGTGACGGTGTTTGCTATTAAACCTAGGTTCACAAGTGCGCTCACAACATTCGTATTTGCGGGTTGAGTGATTGCAGTAGAACCATAAAAGGCAATCTTTGAAGCCGTGCTAACGCCAATCTTTGTTCCAGTAGTTGTGCCAACTCCGATATTGTAGCCGTCTGTGATCGTTACGGCTGTTCCCGATAGGTCAAGAATAGTTGTTCCAGTTCCGATGCTGTTGTTCTGCCAATCTAGGAATACTTGGCCACTAGAGTTGTAGAGCTTCCGATTGGTTGCATCGACATTGGAGGTTGAGTCCTCAACAAAGGCGGCGTAGCTCTCGGCGGCGGTAAGGTACGAGGCTTGGGCGGCGGGAATTGCCGATCCGGTCGTGAGCAAATCGCGTCTAACCGTAACATCAGTTTGAAGAACCGTCTTGGGTGTTCCGTTCTGCGTTAGCTCAACCTCAATCTTGGGAGTGATTGTGTCTGAACCAGTTTCGGAAAATAATTCCTCAAGCTCGCTGGTTGCCATTGTGACCGTGGTCTGCAAGAAGTTTCCAAAGACAACTCCACTTGCATCGAGCGTTAGGTTGTTCGTAAGAGCCGTAAGGCCAAGGTTGCGAACGAAAGAAATAGAATAGTTCCCGGCATTATTGCCTATATCAACGCTAACATTCCCGCTACCAATCCCAGTCACGGCACTCAAGGCTTCTGCAAAGCTCACCGAACTTGCCCCGATTGGAATAGCCGTGGTAGAGTTTGCGCCAAAGTTAAGGACAACCGAGCCGCCCTCTGCGTCCGAGCCAACGGCTAGGTCATAAGTTTCGTTTTTAGTGGTCGATCCGACTTGGATTCTCGTAAGGGACAAGACCCCAGCCGTAGGCGAGGCCACGAATGTATCTGCAAACACGGCGGGGTTGCGAACTAATCGAACGACTTGCTGGGCGGCAACCGATGCGGTTGGGAATCTGCGGGTACTTACAAGAACTGAGCTTGTGGGGAAAAGGGTAAAGGCAGAACCGCCAAACGACATGGCCGTGTTAAGGGTTGCGGAAGTGATAAGGTAGGCAAAATTTTCGTTGCCATAGGTCGTGACACTAACCCCAGACCCAGCAATTCCAGAAATAGCAGTATAAACTTGGGCGGGTGTTGCGTTAAAAGAAATGGCACTTGAGGTTACACTATTTAGAATCAGCTTAAATTGTCCGTCTGTTGGGTCGCCATCAATCCCGCCAATACCCAGCTTAATTGAAGAACCAGTTAAATCTAAATCTCGAAGGAATCCGCTCTGGTCTCTCTCTTGCAAACGAACCCGGAGGTTATAGGAGTCGTTGCGGGTAAGGGTGGGGAGCGTTCCATTCCTAGCTGACCCCGCGGCCACTAGGTTTCCATTGGTTGTGTCAATGTAGATGTCTAGACTTTGAGCCATTTAAGTGTCCTCTTGTGTCAATCCTACGCTTTAGCAAGAACTGTGATTGTGGATGGCACGCCATTTTTGCATACATTCAGAGTGACTTCTGCGAATCCATCACCAACTCCACCAGAAATTTCAAACCCATTCTCTTTTTCTGATATGGTAATTCCAGAACCAGCAAGAGGCTTAGTGCATTCAATCCTTCTTATCAGCTTATTGAAAAAAGACTTCGTAAGAATGCTAGTGCCTTGAAGTTCGTTTAATTGGTTTTCTCTCATAAGGCATTACACTATTCTGAATAGTCCTTCCTTCTCTATGTATGTTGTTCGGGCAATAAGAAATATACCCCTTCTTTCACAACTAAATGCCTCTACACAATAGCCAAAATACTGACCAAAAGCACCCGCCCTGCGAACTGCCCCAGCGGGTCTAGGATTTGCTGGCATTTGTGTTCCGTTAATGATTGGTGGCATTTGATTGACCGTACCAAAGCTAATGTTCCCAAGTTTAATTGATGCAGTAGCATTGATGTTTCCCTTAATAAAATCTGTTTCGCTAACATCAGTTACAAATTCAGCTTCGATGGTTAATGGCGGGCCGTAAATTCCAGCACCCTCTGTTGGGATAAGCCTTACAATAGCTGGGGGCAATCCAGTTAATGTGGTTAGCCCCACAAAGGTAACAAGCATTTGAGTAATGCCTCCGTCTTGCTCCTCGGTAGTCACGGATTCCACAACCATTCGAGAGTATTTTTTTGCAGAGGATGAGAACGCAGAGTGAAGCGTGTTCTTTTCTGGCACAATTGTGTCTCTGTTTGCCGTCTGAATGGCATAAGCCTCAATGATTGTTTCTAGGCCATTGGGTTCTTTATTAAAGTTTTGCCTTTGCAATACCTTTGAGCCGATTGCCGAGCCGATGACTAAACTTGCCATATTATTTAACTACCGTTCCAGATTTCATTAAGTCCACTAGAGCCTTGAGTGCTGTCAGAGTTTCTGCTGATAGCGAGCTTTGTTCTTCACCCGGCTTTCCAGATGGAGTAGTCCCCCTTGTGAAAACCCTATCCTTCTCAAACTTGCTTGTCGCCGCTTCCCTAGCAAGTTGCGATGGGTCAACCCCGCTTAACCCCCCCCGAATCTGCTCGCCTAAAGACGGCCTTTCCCCTGCGGCTTGTTGGGCGGCCAGCTTTTCTCTGTCTCTCTGGGTTGGGGCAATCTTCTGAGCAACCTTAAAATTCTCTGTCTTGAGTTGTTGTTCTCTTTGTTTTCTTGCTACATCAAGGGCTTGTTGCCCAGCCCTGCTTGCACCAAGCGCACCGCCCCCCGCTTGTTGAGATAGCTTGGCTTGCTTCTCCTTTAGTTGTGCCTCTTGTAGTAGAAGGTTGTTGTTCCCCTTCAAGATATTAAACTCTAGCTCGGCTTTTTTAAGTTGCCTTGCCTTGATCTGATCTTTATTATTTTCTTCTCTATTTGTCTCAATCAGCAGATTTAGGATTTGTGAGTTTTCATCGTACAAGGCGTTTGCTTGTTTAACGGCTTCTTTAGCTATTTTTACGCTAGCGTCTTGTTCCCCAGCAAGCTCCCCCGCAATCTTTAGATTCTCTTGATTTATTTTTGATTGATTAACTAATTGCCTTGAAGATGCTTCTATTGATTCTGTAATTCTCAGCTCCTCTTGCTTTTGTTTAACTATTTCTTCTTGAAATACGAGTTGCGTTTGGGCTTGCGCTAATGCCCTTTCCGTGTCCCCAACCCCAAGGCTGATTCCAGAAAACTTCTCAATGGTCTTTAATACGCCGGCCATCGCCCCGAGTTGAGTTATTTTCCCACGCAAAGCCTCAATCGAAGCCTCTGTCTTTTCTACTCCTGCCCTAGCCTGCTCTACGCTCGTGGCCTTAAAGGATGTTTCAAAGGCTGATGCCAAGTCTTTTTGCGATGAATAATAATCGCTTGAGGCTTGTTTTACAGCCTCCCCAAACTTGTTGATTGAGCCTAGTGCCGCCGCACCAAGTATGCCCCCCACCCCAAGTCTTGACAATGCGCCGAGAGATTTTCCAGCACTCCCTGCGTTTAGGCCAAGCGACAAAAGGCTCTTGCCTAGCCTTTCAGCGGATTGATTGGATTGCTTAAATGTGCTAGCGGTCTTTGTTGCCTCCTTTTGAACTCCACGCAACCCCGCTGTGGCCTTGCGCCCATCAATCTCGATCTCTCCTTTTAATACAAAAGCCATATATGTTACCTTGTTCTATTGGCCTTGTCAGCAATCTTCTGTTGTTCTTGTGCAATCTTTATCCTCATATCAGCTTCTTCTGCATTGATGGCATCTTGCAATGCCCCCCGCCCTATCTTGCCGATTCCAGAGGCCGCATTAACAAACACCGCCTTTACTACCTCACCAGCCGCAAGAACATTCTCAATTCCAAATCCCAACCCAGCACTTCCTTTTAATGCCCTAAAGTATTTGGCTAAATTCCTATCTATTGCCATTGGTTTTGCCTTCCTGCCCACTAAATTACTAAAATGATAATACGCTGGCAACCATCCAGCCGCAATATACCCAGCAGATGATCTAGCCCGCTTAACAAACTTATCATAAAACTCACTCGCTGTTCCGCCCTTTTTACCCCTCCCCGGCCCCGCAAGTTTATTTGGGAATGGTCGCTTACCACTATAAAAACCCATCCTCTTTCCTCTGGCAAGTCTCCAATTTGCTATTGCAAAAGCCTCCACTGCCTTTGCTTTTTCTGCAAAATAAGTAATCTTTGGATTTTTGCCCTTGCGTTCCGCTAAATATGTTCCCCTTCTCCTTGTGGTTTTAAGATATTTAGTTGATTGGCTTGCCTTCATGTCATTGACAATATCTTCCAAATTTGATCTTGGGGTTAGTCCTGCCGCCCTTGCACAAATGTTGGCCGCCCTGCGATTCAACTCGTCAATCCTATCTCTATTAGTTAGGTCTAGGTATAGGTCAATCGTCCTATTGAACTCTCTTGCGTCTAGCTTGAAGAAATTGCCCATAAGATTCTTCTTTATGTTAAGTTAGCCCCAGCAGTTTTTCTAGGTTCACTAATTCTTCCCCTGCTACGCCCCCAACCCTGCGACACTTCACCCCATTCATCCATAGATAGGCGTGGCTCGCTTGTGTCATAAGGGCGAGAGGCAACTCCCATAAGATATAGTCCACGCTCCATCCTGTTTTTTCTGCCAACGAGAACACAAAGCTCGCTGTTCCCGCTGGCGTTAGGCGTTTCCCAGTTCGGCTTGGTGAGGTGCTGGGATGGCCTCTACCTTGCCTTTCTGAGCTTCGTCCAAGATGTTAGATACGATTTGAGTGGCCGCATCCCGATCTGCCTCTGTCTTGCCCTCAATGAAATCCATAATCTTCTCACGAAACAAGTCCCGATTCCAAGCCAGTTTGATTGCCTCTTTCCTGCCCTTGGCAATTTGGATGTGCATATAGATGAACGACCAGATAAAGTAGATCGAGGAGTCGTTGTCGTCCCTTACTTGCAAAAGGAGCAAGCGGGAGCCTTCCGTGTAAGGGGCAAGTTTTTCCCCCATATATTCTTTGTCTGGGGATATAAAAGCCGAGTTTAGTTCTTCATCGAGGGATATGCTCATAGATGCTTTAGGATTGCCCTTCTTTGCTCCGAGGTTGCGTTTTCTGAGATGAGTAGAGTCTGACCGCCCCTTTGTATCACCCGAACCGGAACTGCCCTCTTGAGTAGCCCCAAGAAGGTTTCTCGATTCTCCAAGGCCGCTCGAACATATCGGATGGGGCTTTCTGGGTCGCTTTTCATTTCTGACCAAGGGCGTTCCATTTCTGCCCTTGCCTCTGCCCCCTCCCCAGCCTCGAACCAGAATGTCGCTTGGGTACTTCCGTCCTCTTTGATTGTCCTCGTTACTGGGTCGAGTTGTCTTGGCTTTGCCCCAAAGGAAGCAACGGCACTCGCCACTTTTATATTAGTCGTTCCCCAGTAGGCTTCGGTCATAAGTTTAGGATTTCGTTAAGAGGTGTAGAACCTCTTTAACTTACATTCGGATAGCCGGTCGCCGAGATATCAAGGGTCACAAACGCATCGTTAGACTTGTTAAGCGTGATGGAATCGATGCGAGTTGTGCCAAGGGTGGTTGCATTCGCCAAGGCCGCAAGAGCCGCCCCTGCGGTCACATTGTACGAGCCAGTAATAGCAACCGAGAGGGAGTAGGAGGTCGTGGCGTTGAAGTATCCGATGGCAACTATATCGCCCGAATTATTCCGCACTTCGTTCTTCTCTACATTACGAGCCTCTGAAAAGCTCTGAACCAGTCCGATGCCAGCTTCCGCAACCAAGCCGAAAGAAAGCCCTGCCGTGCCAATCGTGACGGCGGCCATTAGATTGAAACCTCGTTAGAAAGTGTGTTTTTCATAATCTCCTTTGATAGTGTCAAATTATCGTGGGAACACCCTTACTTTAATTAGTTCCCAGATTGTAGAGAATACCGCCCCCGACACAAGGGCTACCAACCATAGCTTTGTTTTGATGGTGTGCGACTCCCTCTCAAGGGTGTCCACCTTGCCATTAATCTTAGCTGTCCATTGGGCTATTTCGCTGGTATGACGCTCTAAAATTGAAATCAGCCCTACCTGCCGCTCTTCAATTCGGGCAAGTCTCTCCCTCAAATCTGCTACTTGGTCTGCACTCACACTTCACAATCCTCTGCCCCTTCACACACACGAACGCATAGATCGCCGTTGTTATCGTAGAACTTCTCTATGTAACCCTCGGCCTCAAGCCATTTGAGCGAGGACATAAAATCCTCATAAGTATATTGGTGCATCATGCCGACTCTACTTGCTTGGCGTTTGCCCTGCTTCAGAGGCCGCCGACATATCAGAATATCGTGGCAGTCCTGTGTTATCCGTCTGCTTGGGCGAGCAGGAGGAGAGGAGTAGGGCGAGGAGCAGGAGAGGCATAATTATATTGGGTGTTAAGTGATTAAAGAAGCAGGGCGATCATTGCGGGGTGCAAATAAGGCTCATCTTCAAACCCCTTTGCCAAGCCCTTTTTGCCGTCTTTATGGTTGGGGTTTGCCCAGTAATTCGTGCCGTATAAACTCTTGTTCCAGAAATGTTGTTTTGAATCTTTGTAAATAGGGGAGGTGTTTCAGAATAGAAAGCCTCGAAGATAAGGCAGTATTCAGCGTCAAAAGCCTGCTGGCTAACCTTGGCCGCCGTGTCCGAGTAGTCGATTGTAACAGAAACTTCATAAACTCCGGTATAGTTGCCAAGCAACTGTCCACCCACCGATGCCGAGATTGTGGCCGATGGGAATAGCTTTGCCCCCACTCGGTTTGTCTTATAGACATTCAGACCAGAGATTCCGACAAGCAAATCCTCTAGTGCATCCTCAACATTGATTTGAACGCTGTTGCTCATTTCTTTGCCGTTGCCGTGATGTCTAGGGTCATGGCCCTTGACCAAGTGCGGTTCTGCCCAATCACGGCAGGGTTGTCCCCAGTCACCTTCGCCACATAGAAGGTGATGTTTGAGTTGGTGGTTAAATAACTAGCAAGGTCTGGCGAGCGATAGAGTTGCTCTAGGATGTCGTAAAACTTGGCATCGAATGCGGTTCGTGCGGTTGTGTCTGCCCTTGCTATATAAGTTATGGAGGCAGGAGTTTTGAACACACCAGAGAAGGGAACAAGCTCCTCCCCGCTTATGCTGGCTTGAACCGTGACGCTAGGCATCGTGCGAGCCGTTCCCCTCTCGCTGGTAAAGAAGTTAACCCCAGTAACTCCAGAAACAACATTAAGGAGGGCGTTCTCAACCTCCCTTTCAATCGAGGCCATTAGGTTGTAATTTCCGCAAGCTCGATGGTGAAGGACAATCCGTCGGTGCTTTGCGAAAATCCTCCGATCATGCGCTCCACCCCGCTAACTGTGCAGAGTGAACCAATCGTGGGGGCAGAGATTGCCGAAGCCAAGACAACGACAGACTGGGTGACTCTGAACACCTCCCCGCCTATCTCAAGCTCACTAGCGGTTGTGAGGTCTGTGACTGATGCGGAAACTGCGGAGGAGGCAAGCCCGGTAACTGTTTGGAACATATCGGCAATCATGAATTGCAGATCGGTTCGGAAGTAAGAGGTGTCGATTGTCCCCGCCATAAAATCACCTCCTATGTCAATCCATAGTTGTCATGCCCTCAAAGCTGAAAATGTTGTCTGTTTCCCACTCATCTTTCTGCGGGAAGAAGCCAGTTTGTTTGTCTCTCCTAGTTGCCGACGCAAGGATAATCGGGGTGCTATTGATTGCCCAAAAGTCCGTAGCCCCTCGAATTGCCTTTGCCATCTGCTCAACCGATGGGGCGGTGTAGGTGCTTAACCCTTGAATCTTAATCTCGTCTGGACATAGGACAAAGAAGTTGTCTTTGCCCATAGTTTGCCTAGCTCTCACGATTAGTTCTAGCGGGTTTCGATAGTGGCCTTGAGATAGCCCAAATGGGGCGACTAGGTTGTAAGACTCCGGAAGTCCCTCGGCTGGTTTGTCGTCTAGCTTGTCGAGGATGATGTTGGTCTTGTCTGCGTCCTTAATCTCTGGGTGGCTATACACAAAGTCAGTCCAGCTTCTTTTGCTTTTCCGATAAGCCTCGTACTGGTTCGGCCAAACCTCAAGATCAATAACATCACCCATCCTGTGTCCAGCTTTTACATAGCTAGTAAGTTCAAAAACTCCGTGGTATTGGGCGAGGCAATCAAAGAAAACTTCGTGGCCTTGGTCGGCTAGATGCTTGGCGGCTGGCAGGCAACGAAGCACATCCCCAAGCCTCTGCGAATACTTAATA
>Ga0114976_10001149_pt1 | contig 16418 bp, 15 predicted proteins | sample S_130805_EF_Meta_FD_87319 | JGI IMG/M metagenome (GOLD analysis project Ga0114976, IMG submission 87319) | Freshwater microbial communities from Lake Simoncouche, Canada to study carbon cycling - S_130805_EF_MetaG | ecosystem: Environmental > Aquatic > Freshwater > Lake | place: Lake...
CACTGTGCTGTCCAATGAGCTTTGCGTGCACCTCCCTAGGCGTCTTCTCCAGAAGCTGTCCTGGCGTGAGCCTACCCATTCTATAAGCCAGATAGCGCATACAGTTGTCGTGGGTCAGCTTGAGCTCTGTGTTACCTGCAGAATGCCAGGCCTTCTTAAAGTCAGAGGGCCAAGTCTCTAAGCCCTTATAGCGGTACTGCTGCCAGGGATTGTTGGCGCGGATCTGCTGGACAAAGACCTTGGCGATGGGAGAAGGCCAGAGACGGTTGGTGTAGATGGGGTTGTGTGGCTTCTTTGGTGCAGATGGGGCTACAGGCTCAACTAGCTGATTCTGTGGATGCGGCTGCTGCACTAGTGGCTGCGAGTCTGTCTTATTGACACCCTCACCTAGTGTAGCCTCACTCTCACCAAAATACTTATTCCAAATAAGTGTCTTGACAGAAGGCTTTCTAGACATAATTTCCTTCATTTCCTTTTTGATGTATTCATATCGATCGGTATCCTCGTGCTCTAGCTGTGGCTCTCTAAGACACTCTGGTGTATAGAACTGGCCAAAATACTTGCTCGTACCCTTCTTAAGTTCCTTGGTATAGTATTCATATCGATCGGTATTCTCGTGGTCTAGCTGTGGCTGCGCTTGCTGCGGTGGCTGCAGCTGCTGCTGCGCCTCTGGCAGAAACTCTTGATAGTCATCACTAGCGATGCTGCTGGCGTAGCAGAAATCATCATTCGGACAGCTGTAGTCCTCTTCAGCTTCAGGCAGCACCCCGTTACTGTCACGCCCGCACAACTTACAGGCGTTAACATCACTAGTCCATTCACGCCCACACCAATCACAGGCCCACAGCTCGGGCTCGGGCGGAGGCGAAGGAGGCAGGGGCTGCTCTGCTGCCAGCTGCTGAGACAATTCTACAAATGCAGCGTCTGTCTCATACTTATAATGCCAGAGGCTATCCAGCATCTCAAGGTGCTCATCAGTCACGAGCGCATGGTTCTCAATAAGAAACCGGACACACATATCAAGCATCTCTAGGTTTGACATCTTTGCTGCTAAAAGTGGGGGTAATACTTACAGTAAAAATACCTATGCTCAATTTTTTGTATTTAGTTATTCTGTACAGAGTGGCTCATTTTATCTTACAGCTCAATGGAGTCCTTGCGGTAGTAGACCTTCAGCATCGGCTTGCCGTCAGCCTTCATGTCCAGCCCAAGCTCAGCAAAGGTCTTAGCCAGAGTGGGCCTGGCCCACTTGTTGGCGCAGTTATAAGTCTTATCCCACGCCAGACCGATAAAGCCCATGGAGGAACAGATATCCACCTCCTTGCCACCCATGAAGGCCACGAGCCGCTGCTTGTACTCGTTCTTGAAGTGGAAGCGGCCCAGGTGAGCCTCATCGGGCTTGAAGTTAATGGAGTTCTGAAGTACAGATAGATACACTGTATAGCGCCTGATGCTCTTACACATATCCTGGATGTCCTCAAGGGCACTACTAATGTCTCGGCTATTTGCCTGTCGCGGGCTCTTTAGGGCGGGAGACGCCAGTCGCTGGCTCACATCGCCTACCATGCTAGACACAGTAGAGATCATGTTGTCGCGCTGCTCTACGAGACTGAGGTCCTGAGTGAGTCTAGCGTGGACGCTGTAGCGCTTCTGGATCTCCTTGATGTAGGAGATGTCGTCAGCTGCCTCAACGGGATTGGTGGCCTTGCGCTTGATGCTGGGTGTGCTGTAGTCCTCGCCGGCCTTTGTGGTGATGGCACCGCCCTCGGGGAGAGATGCCTTCCACTCGGCGAAGCTAGAGAAGAACTTCTTGGCCACAGCAGACCGCTGCGTCCCAGGAGTCTCGGTCATGGTAGGGGTGCCGTTGATCACCTCCTTCACCTGCAGGATGCCGTTCTTGATCACGATGGCCGTGCGGCTGTTGGGGGCGTACCACTGGTCCGCGCCGTCAGGGTGCTTCCAGCGCAGAAAGGTGCCGATGGGGTGGACCTCTGGCTCTGGCGCTGGCGTAGCTGCGCTTGTAGCCGCTGGCGTAGCTGCGCTTGTAGCTGCAGGCGTAGCCAAAAGAGCATTCAGCTCAAGGCAGGCCGAACTGGATCCAGCCGCTGCGCTGGCCTGCAGGTCTGCCAGGTACCCGCGGCCGCTCTCAGGCGCTGCGTAGGTATTGGCCGGCCGAGGTACAGGAATGTAGTCCTCCGTAAAGGAGCCGACCAGGATCTTCCAGTCGGCCAGGCTCATGATGTCGCGGCGGGTCACAGGCTTGCCAGCGTACGTCTTGGTTGCCACCTTGCCGTCCGAGAGCACAACAACCTGCTCAAGGGTCTCGCCGAAGCCAGCGCAGAGAATAGTGCCAGGGGTATAGCTCTGAGACATCTTAAGTGTATTAATCAAGAGGGGGGTACTAAAAAAATACACTGTATGCCACTTCAATTTTTGCTTGGATATTTTAGACCAGATAGGGATCTGCCTGTGCTAGAACTGCTGCGAGCTTGTCTTGGGCGGTCCAGTAGGCATTGTTAGCCTTAGTAACGAGGTCATCATATGCGATCTTTAACTGGGAGCTGCTAGAGCAGGGGTGGGTGAGCTTCAAGGTCTCCATGAAGCCCTCTGTGTAGATGTCCACGGCGCGCCATTCTGCAGCCCTCTGTAGCTCAAGCGTGGCTGCCGACGCCTTCTTCAGGATGTTGTCAATGTGGTGAACGATGCGCTGGAGAGATACGTAGTGGTTCCAGAGAATGTCCTGGGTCTCTGCAGAGGCTCTAGACTTACAGGCTGCCTCCCATGTTTTGCGCGCGACCTTCATCGCAGCAGTCTTCTCCACAACCTTCTTGGAGATATTCTCAAGGGTTGCCATTCTGAACGGGGGGTATCTTATGCTATGAAAAATAGTGTGTTCAATTTTTCATAGCATATACCTCTACTTCTTAGCCTTAGCACTAGCTACGCCAGTAACCTTCTTCTCCGCCATAGCCTCCATGAGTCTCACGTGCTTCTGTGAGAATCCGCCGTTGCGCTCATACTTCTCCTTCGCCTTGTCGTCCTTCTTGCTTCTGCCTACCTTTACGTTATCCATGGCTACAGAAGGGGGGTGCTATCTTGATGACGCCTACGACTATTCAATTTTTCACCGCATAAATACCTCTTCAAGAAAAAATATTCTGTGCAACTGTATTTTTTGTCTTTATAGTCTACGCTGCCTCGATATCCACCTCTGGAATGGTGTCATCGTCCTCCTGGGCCGCTAGATCCGCGAAGGCAGATAGCGGTGCCTCCCTGAGTGCCTTCGACTCTGCAACGAGGCGCATCAGATCCTTTGTCCACTCGTCCACCTCCTCAATGTAGTCCTGGATCTGCTGCTGTGCCTGCTCATTCAAAGGAAAGTGCATGCTCCAAGTGCTGCTATAAAGGGTGGAAGTGGACGTCCAGGTCCACCTCTCAGTCTTAGCGTCCCACTCTGCTGTGCCTCCCCTAAACTGGGCGACCTCGTGCACTGGGTTAAACTGCCAGCCGCAGCGACAGAACTGAGGCCAGGAGCATTGCAGCGTGGGGCTGCATATTGGCTGTGGCTGCGCCTGTGGCTGCGCCTGTGGCTGCGCCTGTGGCTGCACCTGTGCCTGTGGCACCGTGATGGGGCTGACCACCGGCCCCTTGTAGAGCATGAAGCCCTCGCGCTCCTTCCGCATCTCCTCCACGTCAGACTCTGTAAAGAACCCATGCTTCTCATAGTCATGCTCAAAGGCCCCAGACTGCATCAGGACATTCTGAACCGTCTGTGACTGCGTCTGTGACTCAAGGATATGCACAATCAACTCGTCCAGCTGCGTCTTGCACTTCATGTCCTTCTTCACCAAGATCCAGCGCTCCTGCAGCTCACTATTGAGGGCGTAGTTCTCCAGAGAGTTGGCCTTGACAATGGCCCTAATAAAGAGGGTCCTGTCAGTGGGCCAATCGTATGCCACCATGACCTCCAGCCCGAGGATCTGGCCGACGCGGTGGTCCAGGATGTCCTTCTCGCGCATGACCTGCTCGGTCATCTCCAGGAGGTCATCCAGCTTCTTGGCCTGCTCAGGCGCCTTTAGCTTTGCGGCCTCAAAGAGCATGTGATCCGTAGGCCAGGAGTTCTGGCAGGCGTTCATGGTATCCATTGCAGTCTGGGATGCCATGATAATCAGGGGGGGTACTATGAAAAATAGTTAGTCTGCTATTCAATTTTTCATTTTAGATCACTGCTGTTCTTTAATCCTATTCTTAGTCCTGCTCCTCATAGTCAATGTTCTCAGCCTTCTCCAGATCAAAGGAGAGGCGCGGCGTTGCCCCGCCGTCATCGTCCTCCTCGGGAATCTGAGGCGCAGCAGCGCCGCCTGTAAAGATGGCGGGGGTGGGGATCTGGCTAGCCGCAGTGAGAAGGCCAGCCTCCAGCTCCTCGCAGCTGATTGCGTTGCAGCGCATGATTGGGAGGTCACTGCGGTCGTGGCACTGAAACCCAGAAGGGCAGGAGCAGTCAGGAGAGCACTCACCGCTGCGGCTTGTCGTAATCATCCAAGGCCTCTCACGCCTCCCAATTGGGGTGCTGAGATTGAGAGGTGATGGCCTTGTAGGCGTTGCGCGTGTGGCTATGCAGCCGGCACAGCTCTTGCCGGGCGGCACAGATATGTCGTGGATCGCATCCCCTGGAGTGGGCGTCGTTGCTCTTATGTCTGCCTTCTTGTTGGAGCGCTTCCCGCCAAAGGCAACCCTCTGCACAGGCTCATGATTCTCGCCTGGCTTGTTGGGAGTAAAGGGAATCTCCTGCTGCCTGCACCACTCCTGCCAGGGGATCTTGCGGCCTCGGCGCTCGTAGAACTGGTGCGCAGCGCCCGTCAGGCGCACACAGGCGGGCTGCACCCTGCCGTCATCCAGAGTCCTTGCAGGGAAGAGGCGGCGCCCAGTGCCCTCCTCGCCAGGGTGGACGTAGCGGCAGCAGCCAGGCAGGATCTTGCCGTCCGCATCCTTCACCGTGAAGACACAGCCAGCGCCATGGATGCAGGGCTGGGGCGAGTTCAGCTCTGGTGCATCCCAGGCCGTGTTCTCGTACCACTTGATCTGGTTCACAGGTGCGGACATGTTAGCTGCTTGGTTAGAGTATATAACCGGGTACTATACTATCAGACATAGCTGTAATCAATTTTTTCAAGTCAATTGTACCTCTTAATCAACCAGACATAGATCATTCAGTTAAGAGCAGTCAGATAAAAAATAGTTTATCTGACTGCTCTCATACAAGGGTTATCTCAGCTCTCATATAGCTACGCTATAGGCTCCAGAAACAGCTTAGCCTCCTCCTCAGTGATGAACTGATTGCGGTTATCATTGTGGTAAAGACAGCTCGCCAGCCAGTACACAATGGCCTTGGGACAGCCAGAATTAAAGAGGCGCCTCACCCTGTTAGCGTCGTGGACTGAGACCGCCTCCAGCTCCTTGATGAGCTGGACAAAGTTGGTGCCAGTCTCAATAGGAATGGCGTTATTCCTCAGGCAGCGTGCACCCGTGCTCTCCCTCTGTCTCATCTCAGCCATCATTGCAGGGGTGGCCACGGGATCCTCCTGAAGTGCCTTGGCTGCTGCAGCCCTCGCGGGCTCATCCTCCTTGTACTTGGCCTCCAGGTAGTACCGGCTCTCAGCCTCATCAACCTCCACCTGATCCTGGCTCTTGAGGCTGTTGAGCAACCCGTCCAGCCTCAGGCCCCACGCCTCCTGTTTAGCAGCATCGTCGTCCAGCCTCGTGGGCCAGAAGGTGCGCTCGCCCGGTGCGGATAGACGCCAGCCGCAGGCGTGCTTCTTAGCCTTGATGTCAGAATGCTCGCCGGCAAAGACCATGTAGACTCGCCAGGGGCACCTCTCATCCTCAAGAGACTCCAGGTAGCCGCTCGGGTTGATGCGGTTACAGGCAAGGCTGTGTATATAGAAGCCATCTCTCATCTCAGCGGGACAGTCCTCGTCTGCCTCTGTGGGGATCCGCCAGCCGCGCTGCTCCCAGCCGCCCGTACGGACGACCGTGTAGGTCTCTGAGGTCAGCTCTTGGTAGACCTCGGCGGGCAGGTCACTCAGGTTCACGCACGCGCTCTTAGTCAGCTTCTGTCCCATGGTTGCAGAAGGGGGTACTCATTGTAGCCACCTCACTAAGGTCAATTTTTGACAAATGATTTAGCCATACTCATTCTCATCAGATCACCACGGATACAGAGGCTTGGTCCAGATAAGACCCCAGGGGAAGACTACCTCATCTTTTTCTGTCCAGGAGCCAAACTTGTCAAAGTCAATGAGTGCGATGAGTCCATCAGACTGTCTGTAGAGCTCGTAGTCACAGGGGAAGATCCCTGCCTCCTTAGCCTTCTTGTAGAAGAGTTTCAGCTCGGCCGCAGTGGCTGCAGAGGCACTGAAGGCGTCTATCTCATGAGAACAGTCTATGCGGTCCATATAATACTGGTGCTTATCTCCTTCCTGGTACCAGGCGCGGGGCGTGTAGAGGATAGAGAAGCCGTTAGCCGACGTCAGGAGTTCGTGGGCCCAGATCTGCATCTGGCACTGCTTCTCGGCGTTGAGACACTTGGACCGGTGCTTGAGATGACGGTGGATCTTCTTGATCACGATGCCCTGGTTCTCGGTATCCAGAATCTTGCCGCAGGCCCCCTCGGTGACACCGGTTTCTTTGAAGAGGGTTGTCTGCATTGTCTGCATTGAAGAGGCAGGGTACTTAGCCTTAGCCGGCGGGGCACTAGTCAATTTGCTCAAAGCCATACACGTAAAAAAAGAAGACAAGCTGAAGCTTGTCTCCTCTTTTTACTGCTGTTAACGGACACCCCTAGAGATGCCCGTTGTTGGTAGGTGCCCCGCCTTTCGCACCAACCCGTCGTGTCCCACCTCTCCGCGCTTGTTTTGGGCAGAGCCTTGACAAGATGACACGTCCGATACATCTGATGGAACCTCGAGGACTTGCCCCGATCGGTCCACCCTTCCTCCTCCACTGATCGAACCGTTCTCTAACCGCGAGAACGGGAATGGTGTGCGCCTCCACCTGCTATGCATTCAATCGCGCACACCCGTGATGCCCCAACCGCTCTTTCTAGAGCTAACATGGCACCTCCGTTACTGCCGAAGCAGAAAGGATGAATATTCGGATCTGCCCCTCCTTCGCATATCCACAGCCTTGCGTTGCTGCCTGGCTCTACCGAGAAGAACCAGCGTCGCGCCCACCATTGGCACGTCCGTTACTGCAGTAGTCTTTTGGCTAGTGGGCGTAGCAGAAGGGGTGCCGCACAATGCGCCATGATTCCCTCCTGTCACGCCCTGCCTGGCTTTCTGCAGTCTTTCCGTCTATAACCGTTCTTGTAGTTCATATGGGGGAGGGTTGCCTGTTCCCTAGAGCTATGCTGCAAGCAGCAGTCTCTTGATCCCCCGACGAGCGCCCCTACCTCTGCGCGCTCGCCAGTCGTCACCTCCGGAATGCCAGAGGCTATAGTGCTCCCCAGGCCAGGGGTGCTCTTAGTGCTCTGACTTATTAAGGGCTCGGCCCGAAGGACAAGCCCAGACAAGACTCTTTGTTGGAAAGAGCTGCTACTGATTCACCCTCACGCGGTGTGTGACGTCCTTAGTGTAGAGAGGAGAACCTCTCTACAGTCAGAGTAAGAGAGCGGCCGCTCTAGTCTCCTATGCCTACCAAAGTCGGCCCGTGCGATCGGACTCCCAGTGGCCACAGCAATGCCCTGTTGTACAGAGCTGGCACTGCAGGGGGCAGCAGCCAACGGCTGCTCTCCTCTGCTTCCCTAACCACCCACCGTGGCTAGGTACTGACCAACTAGGGGCCTGGCCAGTTCAATTTTTTCCAAGAGATGCCGCCCTGGGGAAATTGATTTTTAGCGGTACTCCTTATCAAGAGGCACATAGCTCTGTCGTACAGAGTAGCCACCACTAGCCTTAGCTCTCCTGACCGTCTTCTTGAACTCTTTCCTCTCTAGGAAGGCCGCGTAGCCTCTGGCCTTAGCCTCTGCCTTCTCTTTGCTCTGCTCTTGGGCAAGAGGCTTAGGAGGCTTTGAAAGAGCCTTGAGAGCCTGCTTTCTTATAGCCGCCGCCTGCTTGGAGAGGATCATGGCACGATACTGCATCTTGGTAGGTGATAGCCCTCACCTTGTTAGCACTAGTTCAATTTTCATTAAAAAAAGAGTCTGCTTTGTTGCTTTATGCAGAGCCTTTCTTTGCGTGTTCCACGATTGCTTACCAGAGCTTCTTTCAAGGCCCTCAGACCGGTCTATGCCCATACTCTGCCGCTTCCCAGGCGGTGGTAACTTTTGGCGCCTTCTCTTCTGGTTCGCTGTCGCTTCTTACGTCTTTTTGATGCTTTGTCTTTCCTACCACCTCTTGTTGTTAACCCTGCTGCCACCGCGCTGCGGGGCCGCTGCCAGAGCCTCAAAGCGGCTGCTAGTTGGGACCCTCTGGCCCGCCAGGCGCTGCGAGGCGGGGTCCGTGGCCATGCAGAAGACCAGCCGGTTGTCTGCGCGCACGTCCAGCGTACCAGCGCAGGCAGCAGCCCACTGCGGCTCGTCCGGGTGGACGTAGATGCAGGTGTGGTGCTGCTCGTGGTTCCAGCAGCCTGCCAGCTTCTCACCACAGGAGCGCACGCCAGTGTCCCTTGCACTAGCCAGGCGGGCCACCATCTTACCGGTGCCTGCCATGCGCCCGTCACGCCTCTTCTCCTGCTCCTCAACCATGATGATCTGGGCGGAGCAGGTGTCCTGGCCAGCCGGCAGGCGGCTAGAACAGTTGGCACAGATGCGCTGCTGGAAGAGGGTGGCATACTTACAGGGGCGCGGCACGCGGAACTTCATGGAGCCCTTGTTGGTCCACTTCTCCTCCTTGCGAGCCACCTTGTTGCCGATCACCTTGGCCTCGTCTGCAGCGTCACGCAGGGCCTCTGCCTCCTTGCGCGCCGCGCGCACCTCTGGCGTCTCCGTGGCGTAGTAGCGCATGTCCTCCAGGAACGTGATGTCCCCGAAGGAGAGGCAGCCGCGGTGCTCCAGCCAGCGGACGCAGCCAGCGGCGGTCTCTGCGCTGTCCCACTCCAGGACCACCTCGCGGCTCGGGCCATTGGCGTGAGAGGACCAGTCGGCGGGCGCCTGCTGATCCATCAGGAAGGACCCGTGCGGGCACTCCCAGGGCACCACGTAGGAGCCGTCGCCGAGCCAGTCGCCGCCGTTGCCCAGGCTCTGCTCATGCCGGCAGCCCTTGCTGCACGGGCCGTTCTCGTACTCTTCAAGGCTCTTGGGGGCCCAGGCCCCCACTGCGATTGCATTGTCCCATGCGGAGGACATCTTTGAAGGGTTGGGTTGTCTAATGTTGGATCAGACTGGGGACCCACCAAACCTGGCGGCGGCCATTTCAATTTTTCGTGGAGAGGGGGTTAGGCTTGGAAATTGATTTTTCAGGGGCCTACAGAGTCCCGTAGGCGGGACCAGAGGCTCCAGAGGCCTACAGAGTCCCGTGGGCGGGACCAGAGGCCTACAGAGGCCTACAGAGGCCTACAGAGGCCTACAGAGGCCTACAGAGGCCTACAGAGGCTCCAGAGGCTCCAGAGGCTCCAGAGGCTCCAGAGGCTCCAGAGGCTCCAGAGGCTCCAGAGCCTTGAATAGGGGGTCCAGAGCCTTGAATAGGGGGTCCAGAGCCTTGAACGGCAGAGGGTTCAGAGCCTTGAATAGGGGTCCAGAGCCTTGAATAGGGGGTCCAGAGCCTTGAATTACAGAGCCTTCAGAGCCTCCAGAGCCTGAATAGGGGGTCCAGAGCCTTGAACGGCAGAGGCTTCAGAGTCCCGTGGGCGGGACAGAGCCTTGAATAGGGGCTCCAGAGCCTTGAATAGGGGTCCAGAGCCTTGAATTGGAGAGCCCCCAGAGGGTCCAGAGGCTTCCAGAGTCCCGTGGGCGGGACCAGAGGCTTCCAGAGGCGCTACAGAGGCCTGCGCCTCTGGAAGGCCAAAATCAATTTTGGCCGTCCTACCCCCTCTGCGAAAAAATTGAATCCATTTCGCCATGGTAGGCTGAGTACCAGTTTGATCCAACATCAGACAAAACACAAGCTAGAATGCCTAAGAACATGAACACCAACAGGGCGGCTTCGGCCGTCCACCAGAACGCTATGGCAATCGAGTGTGCTAAGAAGAATGGCGGCCTCTTTGGGGCCGTCACCAGGGCCCTGGGCGACCGCGGCTTTGAGGTGACGCTGCGCCCCGCTGTGAAGGGCGAGAGCGGCCAGCGCTGCACGGTGCAGGCCACGCCTCGCAAGCTCTTCCAGGGCGGCAAGAAGGCGCCGGTCCGCATCGCCGTGGGCCACGTGGTGCTCCTGGCGGGCGAGCTGCGCGCCGCCGGCGACCAGCGCCCGCAGCTGCCTCTGGAGATCGTGGCGCGCCTTGACAGCCGCTCAGAGATCCAGCAGCTGGTCAAGGAGGGCATCCTGCCGGCTGCCATCCTGGGCATTGCAGAGACTGCTGGCGCTGTGGAGACGGCGACGGCGGCGAAGGAGGACCTCTTCGAGTCGGACGGCTCGGACGAGGACTTCTGGACTGCGGGGCTGCAGGAGGTCAAGGGCGGCATGAGGGACGCGCGCAAGGCGGCAGAGACTGTGGCCACTATCTCTGCCCGCGTGGCCACGCTCAAGGGTGCCAAGACCGGCAAGAAGGGCATGGACGGCAGCGTGGAGGCGGGTGACCTGGCGGACCCTGCCCTCTTCTCTGACCCGGACTACGAGCGCTTCAAGCGCTGGCGCGCCCACAAGGCCACTGCGGTCAAGATGGCTGGCGGCGGCTCTGTGGCTATGGCTTCGCCTGTGCCTGTTAACGCCGAGGCCGTCCAGACCATGGCCGAGCTCATGGAGCAGTTCAGGCTGGAGAAGGAGGCTGCCATGATGGCAGCGGACCAGGCCGCCATTGTGGCGGCTGCAGAGGCTGCGGCCAAGGGCGCAGAGACTAAGGCGTGGCTGGCCAAGCAGGCCGTGAAGGATAACTGGGACGACGAGGTTGACATCAACGACCTCTAAACAAAGCATCAAAAAGTCGTGAGAAGCATGGACTGATCAGAGAGGAAGGCGCCAAAAGTTACTACCGCCTGGTAAGCGGCAGAGTATGGGCATAGACCGGTCATAGCCCTGCGGGGACATGAGACCTTGAAAGAGAATCTGATAGGAAGTGTGGAACACGCAAGAAGACCTGCATAAATCAACAAAGCAGTACCTTTTTTTCATAGCATCTTCAAGGCTCTGTGCCGCCTCTGCGCCTAGCGACCGCCTCTCGAAAATCAATTTCTAAGGCGGAGCCCCTACTGGAAAAAAATTGAATTGGCAGGGGCCAGTAGTGCTAGTACCCCATTGCCTATACTGATAGACAATACTAGCAAAATGTCTTCCACCATTGACTACACCACGTTCTCCCTGCCGCTGCTGCTGGCCAGCCGCACGCGCATTGATGAGGTCATCATGGCCCGCAGCTCTGGCGTTGCTCCTGCTGCTACTTCAAGTGCCAAGGGCGCCAAGAAGGTGAACAAGGACGGCACGGAGAAGGTCAAGCGCAAGAGCTCTCCTGGCGCCTGGTCTGACTGGACCAAGAAGGTGATGATTGACTGCGACGCAGAGATCAAGGCCTTCAAGGAGGCCGCTGAGAAGAAGGCTGGTGCGCACCTCAAGTGGATCAGCGCCAACAAGGGCAAGACGTCGCCTGAGTGGCTGGCCTTCAAGACCGAGTGGGACGCCTCCCACCCGAAGGCGGCCAAGGGCGCCAAGCAGGAGGCTGAGGACGACGCTGACGCCTCTGACAGCTCTGACGCTGCTGACGCTGCAGCAATCGGTGGCGGTGGCTCTGCGCCCGCTGCTGTGGCTGCTGTGGCTTCGCCTGTTGCAGAGAAGGTGGCAAAGAAGCGCGGGCCCAAGAAGCTGACTGACATGACGCCAGAGGAGCGCGCGGCCCATGACGCCAAGGTGGCTGAGCGCAAGGCCACCAAGGCGGCGGGCGCCACTGCGCTGGAGGCAGAGGCTAAGGCGGCTGTGCCCCTGCCCACGGCTGCTCTTGTGGCTGCACCTGCGGCTGCACCTGCGGCTGCACCTGCGCCCGTGGCTGCGCCCAAGCCTGTGGCTGCACCTGTGGCTGCGCCTGTCGCCGAGGACGAGGAGGAGGACGGCGTGGAGCTGAAGATCTTCGTGGTGGACGGCCAGAAGTACATGCGCCCCTGGAGCAGCGCTGCCAAGGACTGGGCTACCACTGACCTGTGGTACACCAACAAGAAGGGCGAGAAGGCCGCCTACTGGGGCGAGCTGATGGACGACGGCAGCGTGAACGCCGATGCCGAGGAGCCCCAGTTTGAGTAAGCTGCATAAGCCAATACAAGAGTAACTGAATAGATAAAAGAAAAATACAAAACGAGAAGAGGCTCCTCTGCGTCTAGCGCACTGGAGCCTTTTTTCATGTGGTCAAGCCCAGCGTATAAGAAGCCGGCAAAGGGGCTTATCGTTGTACTCGTCCTCTACGAAGCCAACGAAGCAACCGGTTAGGAGCTCCTTGACTGATCGCTGTATAGTAAGGAGCGACTCCCTGTCCATGCTCTGGGCGATCTCTATCGGCAGGTCCATGGTGATCTCCGTATAGCCGAGCTTGGCTGCGTCCTTGATGCAGCGGTCACCTCTTTTGCCGAACCAGTAGAGCCACCCGTCGGTGGTCTCAGATAGAGAGGCCTTATCGGCCTGAGCGGATCTCACAATCTCTCTTAGGTCTTCTACTGTCACTAAGCTCATCTACCTGATGTATAGCGCGGGAGACTTAGGTCTTTGGTTTGTCCAAAGACAATGAAAAAGAGGCTCTCCCAACAGCCTCTTTTTCATTTCTTGTTCACTCCTCGTCGCTCTCCATCACCCGCTCCACCTCAATGGCGAAGCCGGCCTTGTCCACTGTGCCCTCAATGCGCGTCTTAAGGACTACCGCTGCAGCCCTCTTTGCCGCCACCTCGGCCCTCTTTGCGGCAGAGGGCCTCCAAGCCGCATTCGCAGCCTCCTTGCGCCCTAGGCTAATGGTGGTGAAGTCATAGCTGACTGCGCTACTGATGCTGTTGGATGCAAGCTGATTCATTTTGAGTGTATTGATGCTTATACAGTACAATCGGGGTACCTACCACCCAGGTGGTGTCTGAGTTCAATTTTTTCCAGTAGGGGGTGGCAGAAAAAAAATTGAATAGCCAAACTTACCTTGAGTCGGTACCCCGCCTTCCCTCATAAGTTGGCAACTAGCAAAATGACCTCTGCAATGACTGCGCCAAGCACTCGCGACAAGAAGCCCTGGTCCGTCGCGGTCTTTGAGACCCAGAGGACCCACATGACCAACTTTGTCCGCAGCAAGATCCTGCCCAAGCTGGAGGACGCCGAGTGCCGCCGCGTCGTCGTGCGCGCGCCCGTCAAGTCTGGCAAGCGTGAGATGGTGGAGTACATCGCCATGCGCGACTCTGTCGGCGAGCCCACGAGGAAGCACGCCTTCATCTCTGCCTGGCACCGCAAGGCCGACGAGGAGCAGCGCGAGGAGCTTGGCGGCCAGAACATGGCTGTCTTCTCTGTGACCACCGAGAAGAACCTCGGCCTGTGCCTCACCTGGATCCAGGAGCAGATCGCCCTTGGCCTCCAGGTTGTCCTGCACCTGGACGAGTGCGACCACGGTTCTGGCTCCACGCAGACCCTGAGCAAGCTCTGGCGCGAGGTGCGCGACAACGAGGCCGTGTACAACGTCCTCTACAGCGCGACGCCCGAGGAGGTCCTTTACTCTGGCGAGGTGGACAATGAGGAGCTGAACTCCATGATGGGCGAGGTCCTTGAGGGCCACCACGTGCGCTATAACCCTCCTGAGGGCTACTGCGGGCCGGCCAAGTTCCTTGACGAGGGGCTGGTGCACGTGGCGCACCCCTTCTTTGAGAAGGGCGCTGAGGGCTCTTATGCCCTCTCGGCTCAGGGCAAGGAGATCGTGCACGACCTCAAGGCGGCCATTGAGGCCGGCGACGTTAGGCGCAACGTCATCGTGCTGCGCCTCTCCTACGCTGACGGCGGCAACAAGAAGGAGCACAAGGCCATCCACCAGTTCATCAAGCACTGCAGCTCTTTCCCCGAGCTGGAGGGCTTTGACATCGTGGCTGACGTGGAGGACTCTCTGGACTCGCGCGAGTCCTCTGTGATCAAGAGCACGGTGGAGTGGTCCAACCCCGTGTACTGGCGCCGCAACATGCCCGTTGAGACGCCCACCATCATTGTCATTGACCAGAAGTCCTCCAGGTCCACTGAGTGGGCGTGCCACGACCGCGTCTTTGCCACGCACGACTTTCGCAACGTGGCGCGCTTCAGCACGATCTCTCAGGCCGTGGAGCGCGTCAACCACTACCTGCAGAAGTACGGTGGCTTTCAGCGCATTCGCGTGTACTGCCACAAGAAGACCCTGCTCCTCTCTGCAGGGCGCATTGGCTACGACGCCTACTGCACTGACCTCTGGGAGTCTAGGAAGGTGGACGCCAGGACCTCTGGATCCTTGGTGGAGCTCTTCATGGTGCGCAGCGTGGCCACCAAGGTCGCGCACCCCAAGTGGCCCGAGCCCGTGGACGCCAAGACCAGGGACAGGGCTCTCCAGGAGCTTGAGTGCTACGCCGACGTGAGCCTCTCGGCGCGCGTGGCTGGCACGGTGAGGGACCAGATCGTCCACGCGACTAACTTTTACCAAGTTAGCGAGGGTGGGTGGGATCACTTCGTCCACAGCCCAGATAGCCCCCTACGTCTAGGGCGCGCAGTCACGCGCTCCTTCAAGGACCCCTTCCCTCTTTCCAGGAAGAAGGGTCTTGTTGCCGACCAGCTCTTCAAAGGCTACCTCCCTTCCATAAAGGGCGAGGAGTCTTGGCGGGTTCTGGACTACAAGGACCTTAAGAACCTGGAGAGCTGGGGTGGCGCCAAGAGGGATGGCGTGCTTCAGGATCACAGGATTATCTGTTATAAGGACGGCGTGCTGGGCGTGGCAGTGCGCGTGGACACGGGTGAGCGGGTCAAGGTTAACTCCCTGAAGGCCTACCGTTCCATGTACGGGTCGGGCAAGCCGCCGCTGAAGCTGAAGAGGGCAGCAGTGGGTGGCGCAGCAGTGGGTGGCGCAGCAGTGGGTGGCGCAGCAGTTGGTGGCGCAGCAGTGGGTGGGGCTATGTAATACAGTTAAAGAGCAAAAAGAGTAAAAAAGAGGGATCCAAAGAGACAAACCCCTCTTTTTTTGCTTTAGTCGAAATTGAATTCTCCAACTTCAGTTTAGAGAACGAGGCGCGTGGTCCAGTTGATGGCGCGCGCCGGGCGTACGGAGGCTATTTGGTTGAACTCATCAGGCGTCAGCTTGCGGATAAACTCCGTAGGGAACCGGTGGAAGTAGCACGCTATGGTATCCTCTTGCAGGGTGTTCATGGGAGAGAAGTAGTAGGGCCCCGTGATCTTACGGACCTCTCCGCCGCCACCAATCCCCTTATCGTATGCGACGATGATGATCTTCCCGATGTTCTCTGTCCCGCTCTTCATAAAGGTGTGCACCTTCTTAGCTGCTGAGCCGCCAACTAGCCCGCTGCCATCGATCTTCTGTACAGCCTTTATCTGCTCCTTGAACTCCTTCTCACTCTTTGTAGAGAAGGGCTCTGCGCAATCAACTGCCAGATAGTAGCCACAGGCGACGAAGTCTTTGGAGTCAGCAATCGTCACATGCCCCTTCTTGACGCTGCCAATGGCAACTGTGGAGAAAACGGCAACATCAGATGGGACTGGCTCTGCAACTGGCTCTGCAACTGGCTGTGCAACTGCTGCGGGCGCAGGCGTCACAGGCGTCACAGAGGCTAGGATCTCGGCCTCCTCGGCAGCGAGCTCCTCCAGGCGCGCCAGCTTCTCGTTCAGCTGGTCAGCCTCCAGGTTGAGCTCTTTGAACTCCTCACGAATAGCCATGTGCTCCTCATTCAGCCGCGCGATCTCCTGGGCCTTGTTGGTCATCTCCTCAGCCTTCTTTGAGACCTCCTCATTCTTGGCGGCGATCTTGTTCTTCAGTGCGCTGATTGCGGACATTCTTAGCTGTTTTACGGGCTAGTGGTTATACAGTACAACCGGGGTAACAGCATATACGCAATAGCCCTATTCAATTTTTTATTGAATTGATTACCTTGAAGAGGGGTACTTAAGAGGCTTGTTATGCTTTAGCCAAAATTGAAGCTACTGGCCAATACAACAATACCACCGACCCCCTCTTACTATAAGATGGTCAAGTGCAGCCTCTGCAAGCAAGAGGGTCACCGCAAGTCTAGCTGCCCGCAGGCGCCTTTGGCGGCACGGGTGCCCCGTCAGCCACAATCACAAGTGACCCAAGCACCTCTA
>Ga0114976_10001150_pt1 | contig 16404 bp, 19 predicted proteins | sample S_130805_EF_Meta_FD_87319 | JGI IMG/M metagenome (GOLD analysis project Ga0114976, IMG submission 87319) | Freshwater microbial communities from Lake Simoncouche, Canada to study carbon cycling - S_130805_EF_MetaG | ecosystem: Environmental > Aquatic > Freshwater > Lake | place: Lake...
ACTGCTCGCCGAACCGCCGCGACGCCGAAAGCGACAAATGCCCCACAGACGCCCACAGGCAACGCTATCTTAGCGCCTATGGGACGCCGTCCCCCTCGACCCCCTGCCAGAGGCCGAAAGGCCTCTGGACACCACGAGTTAGACGATGCTGCAGGCCTCGTCGAAACCCAGCCGCGGCAGCTTGCCGAAGAGGCCTGTCGGGTCGCCATAGCCGATGTTGCAGAGGAAGTTGGACTTGATCTTCGTCCCCGCGAAGAAGGCCTCGTCCACCTTCGCCTTGTCGAAGCCCGACATGGCGCCGACATCGAGGCCGATCATGCGCGCCGCGATCATCAGATAGGCGCCCTGCAGGGTGCCGTTGCGGAAGGCGGTCTCCTCGGCCAGCGCCGGGCTCGAGGTGAACCAGGACCGCGCATCGGTGTGCGGGAAGAGCGTCGGCAGCTTCTCGAAGAATTCCTGGTCGTAGCCGATGATGGCGGTGACCGGCGCGGTCATGGTCTTCTCGAGGTTGCCGGAGGAGAGCGCGGGCCGCAGCTTCTCCTTGCCCTCGGGCGTGGTCACAAAGACGAAGCGTGCCGGCGAGCAATTCGCCGAGGTCGCGCCGTGCTTCAGGATCTCGTAGATCCGGTGGATCTGCTGGTGGCTGACGGGCACCGGCTTCCACTTGTTCTGGGTGCGCGCGGTCATCAGCAGCGCGTCGATCACGGCCTGGTCGATCATCTTCAGCTCCCCATTTGTCCGAGGCCGGCCAGCACCTCGGCCACCGGCAACACGTCGGCGTATTTCACTGCCATGTCGTAGAGGTTGGCGTAATGCGGGCTTTCGTGCCGGTCCGCAACCGCCTCGATCGGCACGATCATGCGGTAGCCGCAGGACAGCCCATCCACGACGGTCGCCCGCACGCAGCCCGAGGTCGAGCCGCCGGTGACGATCACGGTGTCTACCCGGTGCCATTGCAGCAGGCTGCGGAGATTGGTCTCGAAGAAGGCCGAGGCCATGCGCTTGTTGATCAGGATGTCGCCGGCGGCGCGCTCGCAGCGCGGGTCGAGCTGCGACCGCGGGCTGCCCTCCTTGATGTTCTGCAGCGCGTCGGGGCCGTCCGAGCGCGTGCCCCAGACGCCGCAATCCTCGCCCGACTCCAGATAGGCCACGTAGGTCCAGACCACCGGGAAGCCACGGCCGCGGCAGGCGGCGGCGAGCGCGTTGACGTGCTCGATCTGCCGCGGATCGGTTTCATAGGCCGTGACGTAGGTCGCGGGCTGGGTGTACGCGCATTGCACGTCGACATTGATCAGCGCGGCACGCGTGCCGAAGCCGAAGCGCTTCCGCGTCGGTGCCGCCTGCAACGCGGCAAACAGCTGCCGCGCCGTCTTGCCCTCCTCGATCATCAGGCGGCAATCGCCTTGACGTGCTGGCGGGACTTCATCAGCGGCTGGATGCGGGTGCCGAACTGGTCCATGCCGATCAGGAAGTCGTCGAAGGTCAGCATCACGCCCTGCAGGCCGGGGATCGCCGCGAGCTCGTCCATGTGCTTCGCCACAGTCTCGTAGCTGCCGATCAGCCGCAGCATGTTGGTCGGCACGCGGTCGGCGCGGACCATGCGGCCGACCGTCGAATGCGCCTCGGCCTTCACATCGGCGCCCGCCTGGGCGTCGCGCCAGGCCAGCGCCTCGAGGTCGGTGCCGGCGACGTAGTGGTGCCACTTCGCCATCGCCGCCTCATCCGTTTCGTCGGCGATGATCATCATCAGCAGCATCGCCTTGCAGTCCGCGCCAGCGGCCTGGTTCGCCGCGATCAGCCGCTGGGTGTGCTGCGGAACCTGCGAGACATCGTTGATGCCGCCCGCCGAGATGAAGTTGTAGTCGGCATATTCGGCGGCGAAGCGCATGCCGCGGTTCGACTGCCCGGCTGAGATGATGTCGATCTTCCGCGTCGGTGTCGGGCTGACCCGGCAATCTGTCATCCGGAAGAACTCGCCCTTGTGGTCCGAGCGGCCGGTCGCCCAGAGGTCCTTCATCACCTGGACGTATTCGCTGCAGTATTCATAGCGCTTCTCGAAATGCCGCTCGCCCGGCCAGATGTCCATCTGCTCGTATTCGGCCTTCTGCCAGCCCGAGACGATGTTCACCCCGAAGCGGCCATGGCTGATGCCGTCGATCGTGACGGCCATGCGCGCAAGGATGGCGGGCGGGATGGTCAGGACGGCCACCGAGGCGAACAGCTTGATCCGCGTCGTCACCGCCGCGAGCCCCGCCATCAGCGTGAAGCTTTCGAGGTTGTGGTCCCAGTACTCGGACGGCCCGCCGAAGCCGCGCAGCTTGATCATCGAGAGCGCGAATTCGAAGCCGTACTTCTCCGCCCGCTGCGTGACCTCGCGGTTGAGGTCGAAGCTCGGCATGAATTGCGGCGAGGTGCTGGAGATCAGCCAGCCATTGTTGCCGATGGGAAGGAAGATGCCGATGTCCATGGGCTGCTCCTGCGGCGCGTCGGCCGGAGACTAGGCCCGGCGCGGCCCGGCCGCCCGCCCGGATCGGTCGCAAAATTGCCCGGCCAGTCAGGCGGTCGCCGAATTTCTGGTGCCTCTGCCCTGGGGCTGCGCGCCGATTGTGCAGTGCGGCGGCAAAACCTGTAACATCTGCGACACGGGGTATCCGCTAGGCTGACGGCATCGAAAGCAACCACAAGCCCCTTGGAAACGTCCCATGCCGCCGCTCGTGCTCGCCTTCACCCCGCGCTTTATCACCCTCTCGCTGGCAGTGATCACCGCCCTGGTCAGCCTCGTCGGTGTGCTCGGCACCGGCAGTTGGGCCTGGGGGATCTGCCTGCTGGTCTCGGGCGGCCTGACGGCGCTCGGCATCCGCGACCTGGTGCAGACGAAGCACGCGGTGCTGCGGAACTACCCGATCGCCGCGCATCTGCGCTTCCTGTTCGAGTCGATCCGGCCGGAGATGCGGCAGTACTTCTTCGAGGACGAGAAGCACGGCACGCCCTTCAGCCGCGACAAGCGCGCCCTGGTCTACCAGCGTGCCAAGATGCAGCACGACAAGCGGCCCTTCGGCACGCAGCTCGAGGTGACCGAGACCGGCTTCGAATGGCTCGACCACTCGATCCTGCCGCATGACCAGGCGAGCGCGCCCTTCCGCATCAGGATCGGTGGGCCGGACTGCAGCCAGCCCTACGAGGCCTCGGTGCTGAACATCTCCGCGATGAGCTTCGGCGCGCTCAGCCCGAACGCCATCCGCGCGCTGAACCGCGGCGCAAAAATGGGCGGCTTCGCGCATGACACCGGCGAGGGCGGGCTCAGCCCCTACCACCGGGAGGGCGGCGGCGACATCATCTGGGAGATCGGCAGCGGCTATTTCGGCGCGCGCAACCCGGACGGCAGCTTCTCGCGCGAGCGTTTCGCCGAGACCGCCGCGCTCCCGCAAGTGAAGATGGTCGAGCTGAAGCTCAGCCAGGGCGCCAAGCCGGGCCATGGCGGCGTGCTGCCGGCGGCCAAGGTCAGCGCCGAGATCGCGGCGACCCGTGGGGTGCAAGTCGGCGTCGACTGCATCTCGCCGGCGCGGCATTCGGCCTTCTCGACGCCGGTCGAGATGATGCGCTTCATCGCCGAGATGCGCCGGCTCGCGGGCGGCAAGCCGGCCGGCTTCAAGCTCTGCATCGGGCATCCGTGGGAGTTCCTGTCGATCTGCAAGGCGATGATCGAGACCGGCATCACACCCGACTTCATCGTCATCGACGGCGCCGAGGGCGGCACCGGCGCCGCGCCGCTCGAGTTCATGGACCATGTCGGCATGCCGATGCGCGAGGGCCTCTCCTTCGCCCACAATGCCCTCGTGGGCTGCGGCCTGCGCGACAGGATCCGGCTCGGCGCCAGCGGCAAGGTCGCTTCCGGTTTCGACCTGGCGCGCGCGATGGGGCTCGGCGCGGATTGGTGCAATTCCGCGCGCGGCTTCATGTTCGCGCTCGGCTGCATCCAGTCGCTCTCCTGCCATACCGACCGCTGCCCGACCGGCGTCGCGACCCAGGACCCGACGCGGGCGCGCGCGCTCGACGTGCCGGACAAGGCGACGCGGGTCTACCAGTTCCACGAGGCCACGCTCGAGGTGCTGGCCGAGCTGGTCGCGGCCGCCGGGCTCGATCATCCCGGCGAGTTCCGGCCGGAGCATTTCCGCCGGCGCGTCTCGCAATGGGCGGTGCAGAGCTTCGCCGAGCTCTACCCGCCGATGACGCCGGGGGAGCTGCTGCGCGGCAGCGACGACAAGCGTTTCGCCGAAGGCTGGGCCATGGCGGATGCGCACAGCTTCCAGCGGCGGAACTGGGCGAAGGCCGCCTAGGCGGCGGCCTCCAGCCAGCGCGCCAGCGCCATCGCCCGCGCATCCTGGCCCGGCGGCGTCATCACCTGCACGCCGACCGGCATGCCGCCGACCGCGAGCAGCGGAATGGTCACGGCGGGTGCGAACAGCATGGACGACGGCGTGTTGAACGCCACGTCGCCGGTCGGCCGCGGCGCCAGCGGCTGGCCCGGCTGGTCGCCGCCCCAGAGCGGCGCGGGCCCGGGGCAGGCCAGCGCGATCACCGCATCGGCGAGCGGTGCGACCCGGGCATGCCGCGCCTGCGCCTCGTCGCGCGCAGCAAGTGCTGACTGGTAGTCGACGACCGTCAACGTCTCCGCGCGTTCCAGTGCCGTGATGCCGCGCGCGCTGATGCCGCCGGGGTGGTTGTCGAGCAGCGCGCGCTGGTACCAGCGATTCTCCCAGCCGGTGATGGTGGCGCTGATGGCGCGCGCCTCGGCGACACCCTGCTCGAAGCGCTCGATCAGCGGATGGTCGCCGCGGCGGAGGATGCTCACGCCCTGCCCGGCGAGCCGTGCCAGCAGCGCTTCGAAGGCGGCGATGCTGGCGGCGTCGAGATCCTTCCAGCCCTCGGTCTCCATCACGATCAGCCGCTCCGGCATCTGTGCCGCCGGCGGCGCGGAGGGGCCGGTCAGCGCGGCGCGGCCGGGATCACCGCCGACCCGCGTCGCGATCGCCATCATCGCCAGCCAGACATCCTCGATGCAGCCGGCATGCACGCCATGGGTCGATTGGCTCGTGACCTGGCGCTCGCCGCGGTTGATCGCGCCCTGGCTCGGCTTCAGCGCGACATTGGCGCAGAAGGCGGCGGGGCGGATGATGCTGCCGCCGACCTGCGTGCCGATCGCCGCCGGCACCATGCCGGCGCCGACCGCCGCGGCGGACCCCGAGGACGATCCGCCCGGCGTGCGCGCGGGATCGAAGGGGTTGGTGGTCGGCCCGGGATGCGAGCCGCCGAGCTCGGCCGTCACGGTCTTGCCGAGGATCACCGCGCCCGCCTCGCGCAGCGCCCGCACCGCGGCATTGTCGCGCTTCGGGAAGTTGCCCTCGAAGGCCTTGCAGTTCATCTGCGTCGGCATGTCGCGGGTCTCGAGCAGGTCCTTGATCCCGATCGGCATGCCGTCGATCGGGGAGAGCGGCCGGCCGGCCTGCCAGCGCGCGGTGCTGGCATCGGCGGCCGCGCGCGCGCCCACCTCGTTCAGGACGACCCAGGCGCGCACCACGGGCTCGCGCTCGGCGATCACCGCGAGGCAGCGCTCGAGATAGGCGCGCGGCGTGTCGGCGCCGTCGCGGAAGGCCGGTGCCCGGTCGTGCCAGATCAGCGGGCGGAAGCGGGCGCGGTCGTAGGTCCCCATCGGCGTGTCTCCCTGCTGGGCGAAGCGCAGCACCCGCGCTGCGTCGTGTCCACTACCGCAGGATGCCGTCCCAGGCCGGCAGGCCGATGATCGCCGCCAGCGCGATCATGGCGTAGCAGGCGCGGCGGAAGGTCACCTCGCTGGCCAGCCAGAACATCTTCGCGCCGAGCCAGGTGCAGGCCAGGTAGATCGGCGTCGCCACCAGGAACGGTCCGAGCAGGTCGAGACGCAGCAGCCCGGCCGCGAGAAACCCGATCGCCGCGAAGACTCCGCTTGCGGCCAGATAGAGCGCGAAATCGGCGCGCGTCTGCCGTGCCGAGGCGTCGCGGCCGAGCAGGAAGGTCATCGCCGGCGGCCCGCTCATCATCGCGACCCCGCCGAGGAAGCCGCCCAGCGTACCGAAGCCGAGCGCCGCGCCGGGCCCCGGCCGCCCCGCGAAGCGCCAGCCCGATACCAGCAGCGCGAGCAGCCCGATGATGCCGAAGGAGACCGCCCAGCGCAGCGCCAGCGGATCGGTCCAGAGCAGCGCCGCGATGCCGAAGGGCGTGCCGATGGCGGCCCCCGCGGCGAGCCAGCCGACCGTGCCGCGCTCCGCCTCGCGCCAGGCGCCGGGCGTGAGGAAGGCCGCCGAGAGGATGTCGACCAGCATCATCAGCGGCGCCGCCCGCTGCGGCCCGACGGCGATGGACGCCAGGGGCACGAAGATCAGCGCCGCGCCGAAGCCGGAGAAGCCGCGCGCCAGCCCGCTTGCGAGCGCGGCCGCGATCAGCCAGGCGAGCGTGCCGCCCTCGGGGAGTCCGGGTAGCCAGCTTGTCATTGCCGCCATGTTCGCCCGGGTGGCTGGCCTTGGCGAGGGGTTCGGGGGAAACTGCCGCCATCAGAGGAGGAAACCCCCATGGCGAAAGTCATCATCACCTGCGCGGTGACGGGCGCGATCCACACGCCCAGCATGTCCGATTACCTGCCGATCACGCCGCAGCAGATCGCCGCCGAGAGCATCGCCGCCGCCGAGGCCGGCGCCAGCATCATCCACCTGCATGCGCGCGACCCGATCGATGGCCGGCCGACGCCCGACCCGGCGGTGTTCATGCAGTTCCTGCCGGTGATCAAGCAGTCGACCGATGCGGTGATCAACATCACCACCGGCGGCGGGCTCGGGATGACGGTGGATGAGCGCCTCGCGGCGCCGATCCTGGCGAGCCCCGAGATGTGCTCGCTCAACATGGGCTCGATGAACTTCAACATCTCGGGCTCCGCGGCGCGGATCACGAAGTTCAAGCACGAGTGGGAGAAGCCCTACCTGGAAGGCACGACGGACTTCATCTTCCGCAACACCTTCAAGGACATCGAGCAGATCGTCGAGCGGCTCGGCAAGGGCGAGGGCACGCGGTTCGAGTTCGAATGCTACGATGTCGGGCACCTGTATAACCTCGCGCACATGCTCGATCGCAAGGTGGTGGAGCCGCCGCTGTTCACGCAGACGATCTTCGGCATCCTCGGCGGCATCGGCGCCGAGCCGCGGAACCTGATGTTCATGAAGGAGACGGCGGACCGGCTGTTCGGCAAGGATTATGTCTGGTCCGTGCTGGCGGCGGGGCGGCACCAGATGCCCTTCGTGACCATGGCGGGGATGCTCGGCGGCAATGTGCGGGTCGGGCTGGAGGACAGCCTCTGGCTCGGCAAGGGCACGCAGGCGAAGAGCAATGCCGAGCAGGTCGCGAAGATCCGGCGGATCCTGGAGGAGCTCAGCCTCGAGATCGCGACGCCGGCCGAGGCGCGGCAGATGCTGGCGCTGAAGGGTGGGGATCGGGTGAAGTTCTGACGGAGCGTCGGCCACCGGCGTTTTCGGACAAACCGCCGGGCTGGGGCTCGGCGGTCCCGTGCCGGGGTGGGGCGACGACGCTTTCGGACAAACTCCGGGGATGGGGCTGCCCGGCCAGAACCCCGCGGGGAGGGTTTTCGGACAAACCCGAGGCATGCCCTGCAAATTTAGGATTTGAGGCGCTTAAACTCCTCAATACGCCTCAAATCCGAGCGGATCACCGGGATGGTTTTCACATGATATCAGCAGCTTATAGGAGATTAAGCTCAAGAATTTAGGGCTTGAGGGCGGTGCCGGAGCGCGGAGCGACCCGGCCTGGCTCGGGGCCATGACGGGCCGCGGATGCTCGGTGTCACGGGGCGCGGCGGCCCGGACAACATCCCGAGGCGCGCGGGGCGACGGTTTCGGACATGACCCCGAGGGCGGCGGCGCCGGAGAAACGGCGCGCGATCCCCGATGGCTGGGGTGCGGGGGCGGATGGACAGCTTCAAGGAGCGCCGGGCCCCTGCGAGGCCCGGCGCCAAATCTGCCCGAGAACTGGCGCCGCGTCAAGAATTTAAGCCTATTTTCTGTATGCTGGCGCCCCGCGAGGCGCGGCGGATGCTGGCGCAGAAGGGCGCCGACGGCGTGAAGGTAAACGCCGGCAGCGCCGGCCGGCATTGCGCAAGCGGATAGGTTCGGCATAGTCGAGAGTGCTGCGCGGAGCGGGCGGCGTGCTCGAACTTCTCAAGGATCTCTTCGCCCTCGTCGGCGGGACGCTCGGGGCGATCCTGCTGGTTTCGCTGCTCGCAGGCGCCTGCGCGGGCTGGGTGGCCTCATTGAGCGTTCGGGAGAAGGGGCGCGACCGGCAAAGGCTGATCGGTTGGCTGGCGCCGCGCCACTGGCAGGAGCGGTATCGCGCGGCGATCGCTTTCTTACTCGACCAGCTTGTTGATCCCTGGCTCGGCGATGCGGGACGGCCGGAATTGTCCTGGCGCTGCGTGTTCGGCCGGGCACCGGCGGCGCCGGATTGGACCGGGCCGGCGCTCGACCGCTGCGCCCTGCTGGCCGTTGTCTACCCCTTGCTGGCGATTGTCGTTGTCTGGATCTGGGCAGGCGATGCTGGCCCGGTTGGTGAGGCGCTGCGCATGCAACCCGGCGCAAACCCTGGCATCCGTGGCCTGAACGCCGTAGCGCTGATCGTGATTTTAATTACGTTTATGCAATTTTATCTGACGGCTAGCTGGCGTTCGCTTCTTTGGTTTGGCCTCGCCGTCGTAGGCGCTGTCGCTGTCCCTGGCGCTGGCGCTGGCACGGTCGCTATCGTTGTCTTGGGCGCTGTCGCTGTCTTTAGCTTTAAAGCTATCGCTGGCGCTGTCGCTGTCGCTGGCGCTTTCGCAGTCGCTGTCGCAATCGCAGTCGCAGTCTCAGTCGCTGTCGCTGTGACGGGCGTTGTTGCTGGCTCTTTCGCTGTTGCTGTCGCTGGCGCTGGCGCTGTCGCGGTTACGGTCCTCGCGGAGCGCGCCAAGACGGGAGATTGGCTCGGGCGATTCTGGCTGGGCTTCGGCCCCGTCGCGCTGGCGCTCGGCTATGGTGCTCTCAGCCTCGCGGTTTATCTCGGCGCTCGCGACATCGCCTCGACGCTGATCGTCACCTTCGCCCTGCTGCCGCTGGTCAACCTGCCCTTCGACTTTGTCTCAGTCGGCCTCACCCGCGCGCTGCTGCGCTGGGGCAACCGACCCGACGCGCCCTCGCCCTTCTGGATCGGCCTGATCGATCTGGCGGCGGCCGCGCTGCTGATGCTGCCGCTCGCCGCCGCGCTCGTCATCGCGGCCCAGGCCGCCGACGCCATCGCCTTCCACGGTGCGGGCCGCACCTTCCTCAATGCGCCCTTCCTGCTCGACCAGATCGAGGAGGCGCCGGCCGCGGCAGCGCATGCCTGGATCTACGTCATGCTGTTCTCGACCCTGATCCCGAGCCTGATCAACGGCATCATCGGCACCGCGAGCCTGCTCACCGCCTGGCCGCCGCGAATGGTCGCGTGGACGCGCAGCGCGCTGCTGGCCGCCGACGAAAGGCCGGACGACTGGACAGGCTACGCGGTCGAAAAGCAGATGGTGGTCGCCGCCTTCGCGGTTCAGGCCTTCGCGGCGGTCCTGGTCACGCTCGGCGTCTTCTGGGCGCTGGGCTGGGGGCTGGTCACGCTCGCCCCCTGGCTGCTACCGGCGCTGCTGCATGCTGCGCGCTGGGTCGCGGCCGTCTCCGGCGGTTGGTTCGGCCTGCCGCCCTTCGGATGAGTCGCGCCGGCTCTTCGCCGCGCCCCTTGCGCCTTCACAAACGTGCCCCGCGCAAAAGACGCCTCCGCCAAACCATGCGCCGACACCGCTTGCTGCCCGGCCGCAATTTGCCATGCTTCGACGATTGCGGAGCGCGCCGTCCCGGCGAATGGATATGACGCGAACACCCGCAGGAGGCCTGTCTGGAGAATCTCGGCCGGCGGCCCCTGGGGCTGGGCAAGGGGATGGCGGGCCACCCCTCCGTCGTGGCGGCCCGGATGGGCTATGCCGCCGCGCGCTCGGGCCAGCCGTTCGACCCCGACCGATACGCGGATCGCGGCGAGCAGACTTGCTACGAGGTGGGTCGCTTGTGGGTGGTCCATATGCTGCGGGCCGGGATCGCCCCGCCGCGCTGGCGGGGCGGGCGCAACGTGCCGCGCGCGGTCAGGCTCTCGGTGACGCAGGCCTATGCGCTGGTCCGGGAACCCGCCTTCGAGGGGTAGCCGCCAGGCGCGGCCTCAGTTGCCCAGCGAGCGCATCATCCGCCCCAGCACATCCTGCCAGTCGAGCCCGAGCGGCGCCGCCGGGCTGGCGCTCGCGCTGCCGGGCGGCGCCTCGCGCACCATCCGCGCGATCGCGTCCTTGGTGCCGCTGAGCTTCAGCTCGACCGGCTCGGTCGTGCTGCTCTGGCCCGTGGGCCCGACGATGCGGGCGAGCGCGCGGTCGGCCGCCAGCAGCTCCTTCTCGGCCCGCTCGGCATCGGCCGGCGCCGGCGCGCAGACCAGGCTGCGCCCCTCGAGCCCGCACGGCATCGCGAACAACCGGTTCGGCGGAAACCGCAGCTGCGCGGTGCCGGTCAGCGCCAGCAGGCCGCGCGCCGCGCCCTCGATCGTCAGGTCGCGCGCGGTGATCGCCGGCACCAGCCGGCCGCCGCGGTCGACGATCTCGAGCGCGAGGCCCGGGTTCGGCGGCGCCGGCGGCTCGACCCAGTCCTTCAGCCGCAGCACGCAGGCGCTGGCGTCGGTCATCCGGTCCTGCACGCAGGCGAGCCGCCAACTGCCGATCTCGGTCGCCTGCTGGGCGTGGGCCGCGCTGGTCGCGCAGAGCAGCAGGAGCATGGTTGCGAAGCGTGTCATGGCGCGATCATACCAGGGTTGGGGAGGGTGACGGAATGACCGTGTTTCGGATGCTGGACGGGACCGAGGTGCCGCGACTCGGCCAGGGCACCTGGCATATGGGCGAGCCGGGCTCCGACCGGAAGCGGGAGGCGGATGCGCTGCGGCTCGGGCTCGATCTCGGCATGACCCTGATCGACACCGCCGAGATGTATGCCGATGGCGGCGCCGAGCAGGTGGTGGCGGACGCCATCGCCGGCCGGCGCGACGAGGTCTTCCTGGTCTCCAAGGTCTATCCGCACAATGCCGGCGGGCGGCGGCTGGAGATGGCGCTGGACAAGAGCCTGCGCCGGCTGAAGGTCGAGACCATCGACTGGTACCTGCTGCACTGGCGCGGCGCCATCGCGCTCGAGGAGACGGTCGCCGCGATGGAGAAGGCGCGGCGGCTCGGCAAGATCCGCCACTGGGGCGTCTCCAACCTCGACGTCGAGGACCTGCAGGAGCTTGGCCCGGCGCTCGAGGACTGCGCGACCGACCAGGTGCTCTACAACCTCGAGCATCGCGGCGTGGAGTTCGACCTGCTGCCCTTCTGCGCCCAGCGCGGCCTGCCGGTGATGGCCTATTCGCCGGTCGGGCAGGGCGGCAAGCTGCTGCGCAACCCGGCGCTGGCGGCCGTCGCGGCGCGGCATGGCGCGACGCCGGCGCAGGTGGCGATCGCCTGGACCTTGCGGATGGCGCATGTGATCAGCATCCCGAAGGCGGCGGATGCCCTGCATGTGAAGCAGAACGCCGCTTCGCGCGAGGTCGCGCTGACGAAGCAGGACATCGCCGAGCTGGACGCCGCCTTCCCGCCGCCGACGCGCAAGCGTGCGCTCGCTATGCTTTAGCCCGGCACCATCCCCTTCGCCCGGATCACCGCCTGCGCCTCCGTCCCGCGCAGGAAATCGAGGAAGGCCTGTGCCACTGCGGGCTGCGCGGGGTCGGCGGCGGGGGTGCCGACGAAGGCGACCTCGCGCTGCAGCGGCGCGGGGAAGGGGCCGACCAGCTCGATCCCGGGTGCCGCGAAGACATTCGCCAGGAAGACGCCGAGTTCCGCCGCGCCGCCGGCCAGCGCCGCGATCAGCGCGGGCGGGCCGGGCTGCGCCAGGGTCTTGGCGTCCATCTCGGCGCGGATGCCCAAGCCCTCGAACACCGCCGTCACCTGCGCGCCGCCCGCGCTCGCCGGGATGGCGGCGATGCTGCGCGCCGCGAGCATCGCCGCGCGGAAGGCCTCCGGCGTGTCGATCGCAGGCTTCGGCGCGCCGGCCCGCACCGCGACGCCGAGCCCGACGCGCGCGATGCCGATCGGCGCGCCAGGCGCGAAACGGGCGCGCGCCGCCGCATCCCGGTGCACCTCGGCCGGCGTCACCGCGACGTCGAAGGGCCCGCCCCCGGTCGCCAGCGCGACAAGCTCGGGCGTCGTGCCGAAGCGGTAGACCGGGGTGAAGCCCGACAGCCGCGCGAAGGCCTCGGCGAGCGCATTGAGCGGCGCGGCGATGCCGCCGCCCGCCAGCACCTGCAGCTCGGCCATGCTATTCCGCGACCTGGGTCTTGAACTCGGCCGGCGAGGTGATCTCGACCAGTTCGAGATCGTCGGAATGCGCGACCTCGCGGTGGCGGATCATCGGCGGCTGGTAGACGGTGTCGCCCGGCTTGAGCGTGACCTCGCCGATATCCTCGTACTCGAACTTCACCCAGCCCTTCAGGATGAAGACCATCTGGAAGTCGAGCGCATGGGTGTGCCAGTGCGGCTCGGCATGCTTGCCGGGCACGGCGCGGATGACGTTGGCGCCAAAGGTGCCACCGGAGGCGCCGGCGATGCCGAGGTCGCGGTAGGTGAAGAAGGCGCGCAGCCCGGCATCGTGGATCGCACCCTCGGCGCGGCTGACGGTGGTGCGGGCGGCGGCTTTCGGCAGCGGGGCGTCGTCGGGCATGGCATTTCTCCCTTTGTGCGCGGGAGCATCGCGCCTGCGGCCCGGTCCGGCAAGCTGGGCGCGACCAGGGAGTGCCGCATGCCTTCGATCGACCCGCTGACCGCCGCCTTCGTGCTCGCCGCCACCGCCGCGACCGATGCGGCCTATGTGATGTTCACCGCCGCCGTCATCGCGCGAAAGCGCTTCCCCGCGGCGAATTGGAGCATGGGCTGGTACCTGCTGAGTTCCTATGCCGTCATCAGCTACACGGAGAACTGGATCTACGTGGTCTTCGCCGCGGCGGGATCCTGGATCGGCGCCTTCCTGACCATCACCTTCTTCCACAAGCCGCCGATGAAGGCGCCGATCGGCAGCGCGCCGGATTAGCTCAGCGGCACCGCGACATGCGCGCGATAGGCCTGGCGCGCGCAGAGCCGGGCATACCAGGCGGCGAGGTTCGGCAGGTCGGGCCGCGCCACCGGCAGCTGGAACCAGCGATGCAGGAAGCCGCCCATCGCCATGTCGGCCGTGCTGAGCGTACCGGCGATGTAGTCGCGCCCGGCAAGCTGCGCCTCGACGATGCGCCAGAGCCGCTCGGCATTGTCGCGCGCGCGCGCGGCGCCGGGCAGGTCGCGCTCCGCCTCCGGCGTGCGGACGAAGGTCCAGAAGATCACCCGCATCGGCTCGTTCAGCGAGGCGAGCGTCCAGTCCATCCAGCGCTCGACATCGGCGCGCGCTTCCGGCGCCTCCGGGTAGAAGACATTGCCGCCAGGCTGGGTGCGGCAGAGGTAGCGCAGGATCGAGTTGCTCTCCCACAGCGTGAAGCCGTGCGGCATGACCAGCGTCGGCACCGTCGCGTTGGGGTTCATCGCGGCGTAGTCGGCATCCTTCGTACGACCGAAGGCGCCGCCCGCCTCGACGCGCTGGAAGGGCAGGGCGAGCTCGTCGAGCAGCCAGAGCACCTTCTGCACGTTGACCGAGGAGGCGCGGCCCCAGAGCGTGATGGGCTGCGCCATCAGGTGAGTTCCACCGCCACGTGCCGCGCAAAGCCCGGATGCTTCGCCAGCAGCCTATCGTACCAGGCGCGCAGGTTCTTCAGCTCCGCCCGGTCGATCGGCAGCGCGAACCAGCGATGCAGGTAGGGGCCCATCACGATGTCGGCGAGCGAGAAGCCGCCGGCGAGGTAGTCGCGGCCTTCGAGCTGGCGGTCGAGGATGGACCACAGCTCCTCGGCCTCGTTGCGCGCCTTGGCCGCCGCCGCGTAGTCGCGCTTCGGCTCGGGGATTCGGACATAGGTGAAGAACAGCGGCGTCATCGGCCCGCCGAGGCTCGCCAGCTGCCAGTCCATCCAGCGCTCGACATCGCCGCGCTTCTTCGGATCGGTCGGATGCACGGCATTCCCCGGCGCGCGCGTCGCCACCAGGTAGCGCAGGATCGAGTTGCTTTCCCAGAGCGTATAGCCGTCCGGCTCCTCGATCGTCGGCACCCGGCTGTTCGGGTTCATCGCGCGGTAGAAGGCCTCCTTGGTCCGGCCGAACTCGCCGCCGACATCGATGCGCTCGTACGGGATCGCCAGCTCCTCGCAGAGCCAGAGCACCTTCATCACGTTGCTCGAGCTGGCGCGGCCCCAGATCTTCAGCATGGCCCATCCCCCGTCCTTGCAGGGCGAGCCTATCACCCCGGCGCTTGCGCGGAAGGGGGCGGCGGGCGAGAACCGGGGCGATGTTCGACATGATCCGGATCGCGCTGCTGGCCGCCGCCGCGCCGTCCTTCGCCTGGAGCAGCGAGGGGCTGTTCGGCCTCGCGCCCTGCGAGCTCTGCCTGTGGCAGCGCTGGCCCTATTGGGTGGCGGCGGGGCTGGCGCTGCTGGCGGCCTTCGCGGCGCCGATCCGCCGGCCGCTGGCGATCGCGGCGCTCGCCTGCGTGCTGGCCTCGGGCGCGATCGGCGGCTTCCATGTCGGCGTCGAGCAGGGCTGGTGGCCCTCGCCGCTGGCGGGTTGCCAGGCGCCGCTCTCGAGCGGGACGGGCAGCCTCGACGACATGTTCAAGGGCCTGCCGGCGGCGCCCTCCAAGCCTTGCGACGCGGCGACCTACCTGATCCCCGGCCTGCCGATCTCGATGGCGGGGATGAACCTGCTCTACGCCCTTGGCCTTGCCGCGATCGGCCTCATGTCCCTGCCGCGCAGAGGAGGCACCGCATGACCCGCAGGACCGCTGAGCATCGCCTGCCCGGCGACCCCACCCCGCGGCAATATGTCGAGCGCGTGATCCGCGTCGACCACGCCGGCGAATACGGCGCCAAGCGCATCTACCAGGGCCAGCTCGCCGTGCTCGGCCGCACGAAATACGGCCCGACCATCCGGCACATGCAGCAGCAGGAGCAGGTGCATCTCGACACCTTCTCCCGCCTGATCGCCGAGCGCCGGGTGCGGCCGACCGCGCTGCTGCCGGTCTGGCACGTCGCGGGCTTCGCGCTGGGGGCGGCGACCGCGCTGCTTGGCCATCGCGCCGCCATGGCCTGCACTGTCGCCGTCGAGGAGGCGATCGACGAGCACTACCAGGCGCAGGAAGCCGCGCTCGGCGAGGATGAGAAGCCCTTGCGCGCGCATGTCGAGAAATTCCGCGCGGAAGAGCTGGAGCATCGCGACATCGGCCTCGCCAACGAGGCCGAGCAGGCGCCGGCCTATCGGCTGCTGAGCGCGGCGATCAAGGCCGGCTGCAAGGTCGCGATCAAGGTGAGCGAGAGGATCTGACCATGCCGAACCTCCCTCTGCCCGAAGCCGATGCCGCGACCACGGCCGCGATCAAGGACTGGCTGGCGCGCTTCGCCGCCTGCGTCCGCGACGTGGACTACCAGGCGGCCTATCCGTTCTGGCACGACGACATCGTCATCTTCGGCACCTACCAGGAGCTGGTGCGCAGCCGGCAGCGCTGGACCGACACGCAATGGGACAATGTCTGGCCGCGCACCGCCGATTTCGCCTTCGACCTCGACAACACGAGCGTGCTGGCGAGCCCGGACGGCGCCATGGCGATCGCGGTCACCCCCTGGATGAGCACGGGCTATCACCCGGACGGCAAGCCGTTCGACCGCCCCGGCCGCGCGACGATCGTGCTGGCGAAGCAGCCCGACGGGCGCTGGGTCGGCGTGCACAGCCACATGTCGCTCGGCAAAGGCGTGCCGCAGGACAGCCACGGCACGCGGCCGGTGAAGGCGCGCTGAGCCATGCCGCTCGACCCCGAGATCGCCGCCCTGCTCGAGGCCGGCAAGGCCCTGCCGCGGACCGAGACGCTGACCCCGGCCGCCGCCCGCGCGCAATACGAGGCGCGCATCGCCGCCATGGCGCCGCCCGCCGCGATCGCCGGCACCGAGGAGATCAGCACCGACGGTGGCCTGCGCATCCGGCTCTACCGCCCGCACGGCACCGGCCCGTTTCCGCTGCTGGTCTTCTTCCACGGCAGCGGCTTTGTGCTCTGCTCGCTCGACACGCATGACGGCATCTGCCGCAACCTCGCGGCCGGCGCCGGCTGCATCGTGGCCTCGGTCGAT
>Ga0114976_10001151_pt1 | contig 16404 bp, 10 predicted proteins | sample S_130805_EF_Meta_FD_87319 | JGI IMG/M metagenome (GOLD analysis project Ga0114976, IMG submission 87319) | Freshwater microbial communities from Lake Simoncouche, Canada to study carbon cycling - S_130805_EF_MetaG | ecosystem: Environmental > Aquatic > Freshwater > Lake | place: Lake...
GGCGCGATGGCCGTGCTGCCGTTGGTGGACGACGCCGGCCCCCTGACCCTGACCACGAAATACGGCTACGACTCGTGGCTGGTCAGCCCGCGCGTCGATGCGCGGCTGTCAGCCGACGCCGCCGGCGAACCGCTGCTCCTGCTCAAGTCGAACGGCGCGGTGTACCGGCTCGGGAATGCCGTGGCCGTCCCGGAGCCAGGCTCCGCCCTGCTGGCCTGCTGCGGGCTCGGCCTGGTCACGGTCGTGGTTCGGGCAGGCCGACGGCGGCCGTGGTGAGTTTCTCTGCCGCGTTGCTATGACTCCGGCAGTGGCCTGGGACTCACGGGTTCATGGCCCCGCTCGAGCCTCCGCCGCCTGCGGCATGTGGCGGCTGGTACGGATGTGTGCAGAAATGGCGCACGTGCGCATCGCAATTCCGACCGTGATATCCTCGCGGGTGCCCGGGACTTGCTGGATGCAGGGCAGCAGTTGGTCCCGAGCCACGCCGGTGGCCCACTCAGCCGGCGCGGAGCACGTCCTCGACGTGGCGGATCGCCTCCTCGACGTTCCAGGTCGCATCCGCGAGCACCACCTGCGTTCCCGTGGCGACCCAGTCTCCCACGGCCTTCTGCGCCGCGATCACGGTCGAGTGGCTGCGGCGGCCGAAGTAGCCGCCAATCTCGGTCAGCGCCGCCTGCGTGTGCTTGCGGGCGAGGAACATCGCGAGCATCCGCGGATGGCTCGCCGACCGCGCCCGCCGCGCCGACTGCAGCGCGCCGCTCTCGATGCCGAAGGCCTTGCACACCGCCCGCTCGATGTCGGCCAGCCTGACGCTGCGGCTGCTCGACCGCACCAGATCGGCCAGCGCCTCCTGCGCCATCTCGAGCGCCACGGGCACGCCGAGCATGTGGCTCGTGGCCTCGAGCCGGTTGACGGCACCGAGGAGCTCGCGGGCGTGCCGCGTCATCGATGTGGCCACGTAGTGGAGCACGTCGTCCGGCACGGCCAGCCCCCGCTTCGCGCAGACTGCGGCCACGATGCCCCGGCGGACGTCGTAGTCGGGGGGCAGCAGGCGGGCCACCATGCCGCCCCGCAGCCGCGTGAGCAGATCGGCACCGAGTTCGGGCAGGGCGTCGAGCTCGCGGTCGCAGGCAAAGATCAGCTGCCGGCCCTGCCGGAGCAGGGTATCGAGCGTCTGCTGCAGCTCCAGGAGGGTCGCCTTCTTGCCAACGAAGAACTGCAGGTCATCGATCACGAGCACATCGGCCGAGCGGCAGCTGCGGCGAAACCCCGGCAGGCCGCCGCCGTGCAGTGCCTGGAGGAAGGCGGTGGTGAACTGCTCGGCCGATAGACAGACCGCGGTGGCCCCCGGATGCAGTTCGCGGGCCCGATCGCAGGCAGCCTCCACGAGGTGCGTCTTGCCGACGCCGCTCGGCCCGTGGATCACCAGCGGCGACATCTCGCCCGGCCGGGCCGCCGCGAGTTCGACCGCGGCGAACGCCATGCGGTTGCTCGGGCCGACCACGAAATCGCCGAGCCGCAGCGGCTGCCGCCGGGCCGGCGGCGCGGCGGCGGCCACCGGGCGGGCGACCACACTCAGCTGACGGCTCGCGGGCTCCACCCCGGGCTCGGGCCGCCGCGGGCCGCGGGCCGCGGCTTTCGAGCCTCGCGGCCCCTCCTGGCGTCGTTTCCGCCGTGGTTCGCCGGCCGAGGACGCGTCGGCCACGGCCGGCGTCGCCGGCTCGGCCGAGCCCTCCGCCGACCGCGACTGCCAGACCGTCTCGGCAGCGCCGCAGGTCTCGCGGACGGCCGCCTCGAACTCGGTCCGAAACGTCCGTCGCAGCCATTCGTGCGTGAAGCCTGTGCCCACCGTGAGCAGCACCTGCAACGCGTCGTCACCGGCAGGTTCGATCGTGCAGGCGGCGTCGCCGAACCACACCGCAAACCGATCATCACCGATCCGAGCGCGGAAGGCATCGAGTACGCGGGCCGCGGATGGAGCCGGCATGCCGGCGGCCGCGACGACGTCGGATGCGTTCCCCATGGATCCTTCCCTGTGGACCGGAGGCTCTGACCTCCGGTATTGACCGTCCGTGAGTCGCGTTCCGGAAATGACTTCCGAAGGTCGCAACGAGGCGCGAGTATAGGAGTGCATGCAGTGCTGTCAAACCATGACAGCACTACGGCGAAATCGCCGCCGCGCACCGCGCATCGCCACCGCGGCGTCTGGTCCTCCGTGGTCGAATGCACCACGCGACGCCGGCCGCCGCGCGTGGTGCACAACTTGTGCACGGCGCGGTGCCACGGACGTTCTCCCGCGTTTTCCGCGGCCCTGACGCCAGGTCGCGAAGGCTCCGGAACCACGTATACTGTCGCCCATGCATGATGCCGATCGATTCGCGAAAGGACTCTCGGTGGCGGCGAGGCTGTTTGGCCGCGCGATGGTCGTGATCGCCTGCATCCAGCTGCCCAGCGTCGTTGCCCAGAATGCGGCCCCGGAAGCGGCACCGCCCACGGCGTTTCAACCTGGTGACATCTCAATCGGCGAGCCGATCGCGCTGCCCTTTGCCCCGCTGGCTGCGGCGCCCGGCGGCGGAGCGGCCGTCGCCCCGCCGCCGGCGACTGCACCGATCGCCGTGCCGGGATGGCTCGGCATGGCGGTGGCCGAATCGACCACCCCGGGCCGCTGGACGATCGTGGAACTCGTGCCGTCCGGGCCCGCCGCTGCGGCCGGCATCGCGTCGGGCGACGATCTTCGCGGAGTGAATGGCCGGCCGTTGGCCAGTGCCGACGACGTGTCGGCGGCGCTGACGGCGATCACCGCCGGCCAGCAGGTCCGACTGAGCGTGGCCCGCGGTGAACGGGTCAGCGACATCGAGGTGATCGCCCTTCCCCGCCCCGCTGCGCCGGCTGCCGGCCAGGCAGCCATGATCGCACCGCCGGCGACGGCCGCCGTGCTTCCGCCCAGTGGTCCTGCCGCCGGCCCCGGTTGGCAGGCGTCCGCCGCGCCGCCGGCCGCGGCCGTGCCCGCGCCTGATGGCGTGGCCACCGTGTCGGTGCTGACGAACGCGCCATCACGGCCCGCCATGACCGCCTCCGCTCCTTTGGGCGCCTCCGCGGCCTCGAGCGCCTCCGCTCCTTTGACCGCCTCCGCTGCCTCGAGCGCCTCCGCTGCTGCAGCAGCGCCGCGCGGCCGTACGGCCCTGGGCGTGCGCACCGTGCCGATCGACCGCGACATCCAGGAGCGGTTTCGCCTCCCGCAGCCGGCGGGCGCGTTTGTGATCGGCGTCGTCGGCGATCTCCCCGCTTCGAAGGCTGGAATCCCTCCGGGCAGCGTGATCGTGTCGCTCGCCGATCGTCCCGTGCGGTCGCCGCAGGATCTCACCCAGCTCGTCGCCTCGGGGCCGACCGACCGTCCGCTCCCGCTGCACTACGTGCTTCCCGGCGGCGCGGAGAAAAAGGCGGAGGTCGTGCTCCAAGCGCTCGAACGGCCGCTGGAGCAGGCGCTGGTCGGCGAGTCGGAACTGCAGCCCGTGTCATCGGCGCCGACACTCCAGCCGAGCCCCGCGGCCCGCACCAGCCGCCGGCCGGAATCCCCAGCCGAAGCCGACGCCACGGAACTCCGCCGCGAAGTGGGCCGGCTGCGGGCGCTGCTCGAAGCGGTGGAGCGGCGGCTCGAGCGGCTCGGCCGCTAGCTTCCGCATCCAAGACGCTCCGAGGCGGCGGCGACGGGCCGCAGGGGTTGCTGACGATCAGTTCCTGAACCAGTTCGGGACGTGGGAAGTGAATCGGTCTGGGGCCCTTTCGTGCGCGGTGGATCATTCATCCAACGCCGAGCAACAGGCAAACCATCGGTGATGGTGGCAGATCATGGCGCACCGTCACCGCCCTCCCCGAGCCCAGACGGGAGCGGGAACGGGACGATCATCACCACATCTGGGCCGGAGGGCACGCACCGGGGCTCACTCACGAGTTGCCAGCCGGAGAATGCTTGCGGAACTGCCGTTGACGGTCCTATCCTGTAAAGACCGAGGCGACGCGGTGGGACTGTCAACCACTCGGGCGGGCGTCTGCCTTGGGTGTTGCGACCTCTCGGCGGGCACTCGAGATCCCGCGCCGAATGCGGCGACGGCTCTCTGGAAGCGGTGGACAGGCTCATGCGCGTCGTTGCCCGCATCCTTTTCGACGAGTCCCACCGCCAGGCCTGGTCTACGCGGCCCGAGGTCGCGTCCCGAATGAGGCCTGGCAATCCTGCGGATTGCGGCCTGGTCGAGGCGGCCCGCACGCTGCACGACAACGGCTTCGCGGTGGCCGTGCATGCCACTGGCCCACTCTCGCCCGATGTGCTCGCCAGCGCCGATGTCCTCGTCGTGCCGCACTGCTCGACCGACGAGTGGGAGGCGACGACGGGTGAGGGTTCGCCGGTCTATGAAGCCACCGAGATCGACGCCATCGAGGCCTTTGTCCACGCAGGGGGCGGGCTCGTGGTCCTCGCGGAGACCGAGCAGCCCAAGTACGGCAACTCGCTGGCCGCGATCGCCGCGCGGTTCGGCATCGGCATCGACAATGCGACGGTCCAGGATCCGGCCCATCGCTTCAAGGACGTCTCGACCTGGGTGCTGGTCGATCCGGCCCCGCCACCGGCCGGGGATGGCGGCCTCGCCGCCGACGTCTTCGCGCGCGTCGCCGCGGCCTGCTTCTACCGGGCGGGCGTCTTGACGGTCGCTGATGCCGCCGCCGCGACGGTTTTCGCCCGCACGCATGCGTCGGCGACGCCCCCCCGGGCCCCGCTGCTGGTCGGCGCGCGGGCGGGGGCGGGCCGGGTCGTCATCGCCGCCGACTCCGACTTCGTCGGCGATGATTCAATCGTCGACCTCGACAATCGCTCGCTCTGGCTCAACATCGTGACCTGGGCGGCCGTGCGGGATCGTCAGCCCGGGGGCGCCACCTGCCGAACCGGGCTCACGGCGCGACCCGAATGGCAGGATCTCATACGGGCAGTCGAGGAGATCCGACCGCTGCAGGACGCCGACGGGGCGATCGCGCCGCGGCACCACGCCCGGGCGGCCGACCTCGTGGGCGAGATCACCCGGGCGATCACCACGCTCGCGCCGGCTGTCCCTCACCAGGCCCGCCATCTGACGGCGACGGTCGTCGACTTCGAAGCGTGGGCCCGGAGTGGCTTCGGCCGTCCCGACTTCCTCGACGCGCTGCTCGAGTTCCATCCCGAGCGGACCCGGCGTCACGGGATCGAGCACCTGGTGGTGTTCCCGATGGTCACTCAGAACGGCAATCTCAATCGCAACGTCGAGGCGGTCGTCACCCGCACCGTCTGGCCCGAGTGGATCGCCGATCTCGAGGCCTCGGACTACCCTCATCCCGCCTTCGTGCCGGTCGAGTTCGCGGGATTCACTTCCGGCTACGACACCCACTCCGCCGTCCTCTTTCCCGAGACGGTCGCCGCGCGGGAGACGGCTCGGTTCACCTGGGGGGCGATCTTCTGCGACCGTGAGGCGGCCCGCTGTCGGCGGGTGACCCGCGAGGCCGCCCGCATCCTCCGCCTGGCCCTGCCCCCGGACGCCGAGATGCTGCTGGCCGACCAGGGGCTCGCCCAGGAGACGTTCGCCTTGTGGGATCTCGTCCACGATCGCACGCACGGGCGCGGGGAGCTTCCCTTCGACCCCTTCATGATCCGGCAGCGGCAGCCCTTCTGGATGTACGCCCTGGAGGAGCTGCGGTGCGACCTGACCACGTTCCGAGAGATGGTGGCACTCGAACCGCGGGGTGTGCCGGCGGCCCGGCATGTGCGGACGGCAATCCTCTGCGACCGGCTGTTTCGCTTCCCCACGACCGGCGACCGCGTTCGCAACTACGACGGCCTCGCCGGCCAGATCCTCTTTGCCTGGCTCCACCGGCGGCGGGCCGTCCGCTGGGCCGACAACGTGCTTGCGATCGACTGGCGATCCGTTGATCCGGCGGTCGTCGAGCTCTGCGATCAGGTGGAGTCGCTCTACCGCGCGGGGATCGAGCGGTCGCGCATCGGCCACTGGCTGGCGGCGCACGAGTTCGTCGCCGGCCTCGTGCCCCCCCACCCCGCATCGACGTGGGCCCGCGGCGGAGCCGCGCTGCCGGCCGACCCGCGGGCGGCCATCGACGCCGTTCTGCCCGACGAGTTTCCGCTGAGCGTGTTCTACGAGCCGCTCCGCCGCCGGCTCGGTCCCGTTATCGAGTCGGCCCGCGGCATCACCGGGGTGGCCGCATGATCGCGCCGCGCCGGGCCTTCGCCAGCGACAACAATGCCGGGGTCCATCCCGAGGTGCTCGCCGCCGTGGTCGCGGCCAATGGAGGCCACGCACCCGCCTACGGATCCGACGACCTGACCGACCGGCTGCAGACGCTCGTGAAGGAGGAGTTCGGTCCCGACGCGGAGGCGTTTCCGCTCTTCAATGGCACCGGCGGCAACGTGGTGGCCCTCGGATCGCTGTGTCGCGCGTGGGAGGCAGTTGTCTGCGCCGACGTGGCCCACGTGAATGCCGACGAGGGAGCCGCCCCCGAGGCGATGGCCGGACTCAAACTGATGACAGTGCCTGCCCCGGACGGGAAGCTCACTGCCGCGCTCGTCGAGACACAGGCCTGGGGCTTCGACGACATCCATCGGGCGCGACCCGCGGTCGTAAGCATCACGCAGTCGACCGAGATGGGCATGGTCTACACGCCCGCCGAGATTCGGGCGCTGGCCGACCAGGCTCACGCTCACGGGATGCGGCTGCACGTTGACGGGGCCCGGCTGGCCAACGCCGCCGCCGCGCTCGGCGTGTCGCTCGGGGAGATCACGAGCCGCGCCGGCGCCGACATCGTGACCTTCGGAGGCACGAAAAATGGCGCGCTGGGCGCGGAAGCCGTGATCACCTTCGATCCAGAGTTGGCCGCCGCCGTGAGCCGGATGCGGAAGACGTGCGGACAGCTCGCGAGCAAGATGCGGTTTGTGAGCGCGCAGTTCGTCGCCCTGCTCACCGACCATCTCTGGCAGCGGAACGCCGCGCATGCCAATGCGATGGCGGCCCGGCTCGGGGCGGCCGTGCAGGGCATCCCGGGTGTGACGCTCTGCCGGCCGGTCCAGGCCAACGCGGTGTTCGCGGTTCTGCCCCGCGACACGACCGCACGACTGCAGGCGCGGCAGCGGTTCTACATTTGGAATCAGGCGACCGGAGAGGTTCGCTGGATGTGTTCCTGGGACACGACGCCCGCAGACGTCGACGCCTTCGCGGCCGACGTCGCCCGCGCAGCCTCTCCGTAGGTCAGGTTCCCCGTGCCAGCGGTCGACCAGCAGCGACCGCGGTTGACCCGGCCGGCTCGGTCAGCACGTTCTCGAGCAGATCCGCCCGCACTCGACCAAGCCCTCCTCCGAGATGGGCGAGCTGGCGGCGAAGAGTCCGTCAGGCGGCGGTGCGATCCCCGGCCTCGCGGCTCGCCGACTCGAGCCCCACCCGCGCGAGCTCCGCGTCGAGGTCCACTCCCGGATCGCCCGTCAGCGCCGCGGTGCGGCGGGCGACGCGCGACGGCTCCTTGCGGACCGGCCGCTGGTTCGGCCGCCGGCCGCCGCAGGTCGCCCAGGCTTCCGCCTCGTCGGAGAGATGCGTGAGCAGCCGCTCGATCCCGGCCCGATACCGCTCGATCCCTTCGCGGTCGAGCGCGGGTGGGACGACGATCGCCCGGCTGACGACGCCGCGGGCCCGGGAGAACGGCCGCGGGATCGCGAATCGATCCCAGGTGCCCACCCGCTTGGGTCGATCGTAGCCCATGCCCATCGCCACGATCGGAATGCCGAGGGTGCTGGCGAGGAACACGCAGCCCGGCGCCAGCCGCCGCCGCGGCCCGCGCGGCCCGTCGGGCGTGATCGTGAGGTTCCCCTCGGCGGCCCGCTCCGCGAGTTCACGGAGCGCTGCCGACCCACCGTGGAACGTGCTCCCGCGGACCACGCCGAAGCCCATCGTCCGGGCCACCCGGTCGAGGATGTTGGCATCCCAATGCCGCGAGAGGAGCATGGAGATGTTGGAGTGGCCGCGGAGGTAGAGCGGCATGAGGATGTTCTCGTGCCAGAACACGTAGATCTTCGCGCCGCGATAGGCGGGGCTCACGGGATCGACGTCGGGATCGCCGTAGTCAACCTTGTAGTCGAGCGTGCCCATCCACTGACGGATCAGGGCCGTCGAGGCCAGGGACCAGCAGCCGATCGCAAACGAACTCTTGAGCTTCACAGTCGTCGGTCCTTCCCTGGACGCGGAATCGTCAGCCGCCCCACCACGTGCCCTCGAACACCTCCTCGGCCGGTCCCGTCATCAAGACGTGACCTCCGAGCTGCCAGGCGAGTTCCAGCCGGCCGCCCGGGAGATCGGCCGCGATCTTCCCGGCGGTGCGGCCGGTGAGCACGCCCGCCACGCAGACCGCCGAGGCGCCGGTGCCGCAGGCCATCGTGATCCCGCTGCCGCGCTCCCAGGTCCGCATCTTCACGTGGTCGGGGGCGAGCACCTCGACGAAGTGCACGTTCACCCGCCGCGGGAAGCTCGCATGCGTCTCGATCCGCGGGCCGACCGTGTCCAGCGGCACGCGATCCACGTCGCGGCAGTAGAGGACGGCGTGGGGATTGCCCATCGACACGCAGGTCATCCGCGGGTCGAGGCCGCAGTCGCGCCACCACGGCTCCTCGGCGCCGAGCGCCGCACAGGGCACGTCGATCAGGCGGCCGACGCCGCAGCCGGCCACCGGAATGGTGGCCGCGTCGAGCAGCGGCTCGCCCATGTCCACCCGCACCTGCGACGTCCGCGCTCCCGTCGGGCTCACGTCGAGCGTGAGCACGCCGCGGCCCGTCTCGATCGTCACCGGGCCGGCCGGCGCCCGGCCGCGGGAGACCACCAGATGGGCCACGCAACGGACACCGTTGCCGCACATCTCCGACTCGCTGCCGTCCGCGTTGAACATCCGCATCCGGGCGGTCGCCACCGCCGATGGCATCACCAGCACCAGCCCGTCGCCGCCCACGCCCGTATGTCGGTCGGCGATCACCGGCGCCAGCGCCGCGGGATCCGCGGGCGTCGGCTCGGCGAAACAATCGACGTAGACGTAATCGTTGGCGGCACCGTGCATCTTGACGATCTTCATCGGTCGATCCTCAGGTCTTCCCGGGCGAGCGGCGGCCGGGCCGTCGTCGTCGCCCCACTCTACCAATCCGCGGCCAAGCGCCCCGTTCACCGCGGCCCCCGATCCTCCCACACCGCCGCCGTCGCGCCATCGGCCCGGCGCCGCGACTGCAGCCGCTGGACGGCCGCGGCCAGCGTCGGAAAGGCCTCGGTCGACGTCATCGGCTCCGCGATCGTGCCATCGACGTGCACCAGCACGAACTGCCCGCTCGCGCCGCCGAGCAGCCGCTTCATCGCCGGCAGCTGCGTTTCCGCCTCGCCCATGATCGGCCGGAGCACGAGGTTGATGCGGGAGTCGAAATCGACCTCGCCGTTGCCCACCAGGCTGATCGCGTCGCCCGAGAGCTCGAGCGTGTCGAGATAGGCATGCGGCCCCTCGATCCTGAAATCGACGAGGCTGCTGGTGAACGCGTTGCGATCGGGATTCTTCACCCGCAGGATCTTGAGCAGTGCCACCGTGACCGGGAGCTCGTAGATGTCGGCGTCGGTGAGCTTCACCTGCCCCCGGCCGACGAGCGAGTGCGTGCCGGCCCGCGAGCCGCGGATCTCGATGCCGCCGTGCACGCGCCCCTGGTAGCGACGGACCGCGCCGCTCATGTCGCCGGCGAGCCGGGCCAGGTCGGCGTTCGCCAGCGACGCCGTCACGGCGAACGCGCCGGCCTCACCCGCGGCCACGCTGCCATCGACCTCGAGGATGCCGTCGGCCACCCGCGCGGTCATCCGCCGCGCCGCCACCCGCGGGTCGGCGGCCGCCTGCCCGCCGAAGCGGGCCCCGGCCGCATCCATCGCCAGCGGGCCGCGCACAGCCGTCAGCTGCACGCCCCGCCACATGGCGCTGTCGATCGCCACGTCGCCGAGGCTCCGCCAGGTCGTGCCGTCGGACTGGCCGCGGAGGCGGATTCCGCCATGCACGTGCTCCAGCGGCATGCCCACGTCCACCGCCGCCTGCTCCATGTCGAGCTGCATGTCCCACGCCGCAGCCGCGGGGCCGGGCACCGCCTCGGGGCGGCCTCCGGGGCCGGCCACCACCTGCGGCGCCGTGGAAAAGATCTCCAGGGCGCCATCCACGGAGAGCATGCCCCGCAGCCGCACGCCCGCGACCGCCTGCCGCAGCCCGGCGGGCAGCGCCCGGAGGACGTCGTGGTCGGCGTGAAAGCGGTCGGCGGCGAGCCGGGCGAAGGAGACATGCCAGCCGCCGTCGGGCGAGAACCGGCAGGTGCCCTCGGCCGACACGCTCGTCCGCGCGTGGGCGCCGCGGACATCGTCGAAGGCGAGCACGCCGTCCTTCCAGTGCAGGCGGCCGCGGAGCCGCTCCAGCCGGTAGGGAAACCAGGCTGGCTCGATCGACACCGTGTCGCCCTGCGGCGCGGCCACGATTTCCACCTCGGTCCGCCGTTGCTTGACCCGGTGCTTCACCTCGGCGGTGAACTCCGCGGTGCCGCGCGGCGTGACGTCGTCCCAGATGCGGCGCACGCCCGGCGGCAGCGCGTCGCGAAGCTCCTTCTCCAGCACCACGTTCGTGCCTGCGAGATGCAGCGTCAGTTCGCCGTCGTCCTCGCCGATCCGCTGGAGCCGGCCCGTGCACCGCACGACGCCCGTGTCGTTCGACCCGGTGATCTCCCGGATCGTCCAGTTGCCGCGGTCCATGTGGATGCTGCCGGTCACGTTGCCGAGCGGGTAGGGGAAGCCGGCGTAGGCCATGGTGCACTGGTCGAGGTGGATGCCGAGCGAGTTGGCGAACCCGTTGGGCAGGTCGGCCGCGCGGTCGTGCCGGAACACGAAGTCGAACGTGCCGGCGCCGCGGAGCGACCGCACGATGTCGGCGCTCCGCGTGGGCATGGCGGCGAGCAGCGCGTCGTCGATCCGCATCCCGTCGCCGCGGACCTCGACGAAGCCCTGGCTCCCGGGCGTCGTCCGCACGGCCGCCTCGACGGTCACCGGATGCCCGCCCGCCTCGCCCGTGAGGTGCATCGAGAGCATCTCGTCGCGCAGGGTGACGGTGCCGACCGTGCGGTCGACACGGTACGGGAACCGGTAGTACGTGAGCGACACGTTGCGGCAGCGGAGCGACACGTCGGGCGTGATCGTGCCCGCCTGCCGCACGAGATGGGCGCGGACGTCCACCTCGCCCGCCGGCAGCAGCTTGCTCCAGTGCGCCGCCACCGCCTGCGGCAGCAGGGCCTCCCAGTGATGGCCCACGAGCATCCGCTCCGCCTCCACGGTGACGTCGTAATCGGCCGCGGCATTCCAGCCGCCGAGCCGGCCGGAGCCCCGCACCAGGGTCGAGCCGGAGTGGGCCTCCACCCGCTCCACGCTCACCCCGCTCGGGCAGGCTGTGAACGCGGCCGACACGTCGCTGATCGCGAACGGCAGCCCGGGAACCTCGAAGTGCCCCGACTCGAGCCGACCGGTCGCGCGAAAGTCGGAACGATCCAGCGCGGCGAGGTCGCCCGCGGCCCGCCACTCGACGTCGAGGCGGCCCCGCAGTCCGGCCAGCCAGTCGGCAGGCGTCGCCGCGGCAGGCACGAGGCTCCGCAGCCGCGGCGACAGCTCGAGCGATGCCACCTGTCCCACGAGTTCATAGCCGCCGGCCGCGAGGATTCGACCCTCGAACGCGGCCCGATCGAAGAGGTCGCCTCCCACCGCGCCGTTCACCAGGATCGCGGCGCCGCCGTCGACGCCGGCGGCCGGGCGGAGGTTGACGCCGATGTTCCGCAGCGACAGCCGGCCGCCGACCCCCTCGGCATCGACGAGCAGGGTCGCGTCTTCGATGGCCACGGGCACGGTCAGGCCGCCACCGCCGCGGCCCGCCACGAGCGAACTGAGATTCCAGCCGCCGTCGCCGCCGCGGCGGGCATGCACGACCGGCCGCACGACCCGCAGCGCGGTGATCTGCGGATTTCCCGCCAGCAGATCCTCGAGCCCGGTGCCGCAGGCGACCCGAACCTCCTCGATCGCGATCAACGTGTTCCGATCGGACGGCTGGGCAGGATCGACGATCGTGATCCGCCTGACGACGATGCCCTCCCCTTCGAGGAGGCTCGCGCCCCCGATGTGCACGGCCAGGTTCGGGAGCGCCGCCTGCAGCCGCGCCTCGACCCGGCGGCGGATCTCTTCGCCGACGCGGTTCGAGCCGAGCACGAACGCCACCACGACTACCGCGACGGAGAGCGGCAGCACCCAACGGACGATCGTCCAGAGGAGGTCGGCGAGGGATCTCATTGGGCCGGCGCGCAGGCACCCCGAGGCTGATGAACGGGCCGGGAAGGTAGGGGCCGACGCCGCAGGGGGTCAAGGCACGGCAGGGGCCGCGAAACCCCGGAAAACCCGCCATTTCACCAGCCTGCGTGGATTGCTATAGTGCCGCGTCAGCGCCGGGCTTCGGGGGAAACCGGCCGTTCCATTTTCCCGGTTTCACCATCCACGAGGCACCAGCGCATGGCCGCCACCCGCACCTCCCGCCCGGCCGACGATCTCGCCGGCCTCTACCCCAACGCCCATCGCCTCCTCTGGGCCGGGTTCATGGCGATCCTCGCCGCCGGCGTGGGCTTCGCCATCCGCGGCGGCATCCTCGACAACTGGCGGGAGCAGTTCGGCTTCACCGCCTCGCAGGTCGGCCAGATCACCGGCGCCGGGCTCACCGGCTTCTGCTTCGGGATCATTATCGGCGGGGTGATCGTCGACAAGATCGGCTACGGCAAGCTCGTCGCCGTCGCGCTCGCGGGCCACATCCTTTCGGCGCTCGTCACCTTCAGCGCCTCGTCGCCCGACAACGCCTACCAGCTGCTCTTCTGGGGCTCGTTCATCTTCGCGTTTGCCAACGGCACGCTCGAGGCCGTGGCCAACCCCCTCGTGGCCACGGTCTTTCCGCACAACCGCACCCACTACCTCAACATCCTCCATGCCAGCTGGCCCGCCGGCATGGTGCTGGGCACGGTGGCCGGGTGGTTTCTCGACGACCGGCTGCACTGGGACTGGAAGCTCCAGCTGGCGCTCTATCTGATCCCGACGGCGATCTACGCCCTGATGTTTCTCGGTCAGACGTTCCCCAAGTCGGAGGCGGCTGCGAAGGGAGCGAGCTTCGTCGACATGTTCCGCGACGTCGGCATCCTGGGCGCCGCCGTGGCCTGCTACCTGCTCGCGCTGTTCTTCGGCGACATCCTCAAGAACTTCGTCCCCGACAATGCCGCCGCGATCGGCTACGCCCTCGGCGGCCTGCTGCTCCTCGCCGTGGCCGCGATGACCAGGTTCTCGCTCGGATCCGTGCTGCTGTTCATCCTGTTCGTCACGCACGCGCTCGTGGGGGCCGTGGAGCTGGGCACCGACAGCTGGATCCAGAACATCACCGGCAACCTGTTCTCGTCCGAGCAGGGCAAGGCCCTGTTCATCTGGACCTCCGTGATCATGTTCGGCCTGCGGTTCTGCGCCCACTTCATCGAGACCAAGCTCGGGCTGTCGCCGATCGGCCTGCTGCTGGTCTCGTCGATCCTGGCCTTCATCGGCCTGCGGTTCGCCAGCGGGATGGACACGTTCCCGGCGGCGCTGGCGGCACTGGGCATCTACGCCGTGGGCAAGACCTTCTTCTGGCCGACGATGCTCGCCGTGGTGGGCGACCGCTTCCCGCAGACCGGCGCCGTCGCCATGTCGATCATGGGCGGGATCGGCATGCTCTCCGCCGGCCTGATCGGCGGGCCGGGTCTCGGCTACTGCAAGGACCGCTTCGCGGGCGAGTCGCTGCAGGCGACCAACGCCGCGGTCTACGAGCAGTATCGCGCGGAGACCCCGAGCCGGTTCCTCAACATCCCGAGTTCCGAGGTCTTCGGACTCGACGGGGCGAAGGTCAAGGCGGCCCGCGACGCGGCCGCCGCAGCCACCGCGGAGCAGAAGCAGGCGGTCGAGGCCGATCAGCAGGGCGACCGCGAGACGCTCAAGGCCGACTCGGCGATCCCGGCCACGATGGCGGTGATCTACCTCGGACTGATGCTCTATTTCGCGAGCATCGGCGGCTACAAGCGGGTCGAGATGTCGTCCTGAGACGACCGCCCCGGGACGACCGGCCGCAGGCCGAGCCAGCCGCCGGGCAGTCGCGACAGCCGCACGCCGCCCGGCAGATCGGTGGCGGAGGCCTCGCCGCCCGCGGCCTGCTCGGGCTCCGCCACCTGGCCCGCCAGGGCGGCATAGTGCCGGGCCGTCATCCCCTGCTGGGGCCAGGCCTCGCGCCGCCAGAGCGCCACGAATACCTCGGCCAGGAGATGCCGGTCGAGACCGCGAAGCTCGCGTGTCCGCAGCACGACGCTGCCGTCGGCGTGCCGACTGGCATGGGCCTCGAGGAGGTGTTCCGCGGCGCTGCGGATCGCGCCGGCCACCAGCGCGGCCTGCTGACCGAGCCGGACCAGCGACTCCGACGCCGCCGGAAAGGGGCCGGCAACGCACCGCGGCAGGATCTCGTGCCGGATGAAGTTGCGGACATGCCGAACATCGGCGTTCGTGGCATCCTCGCACCACGGCTGGTGGATCGACTCGAGAAACGCACGGGCCGCGGCCCGCCGGACGCCCAGCAGGGGCCGAAGCAGCGCGATGCCGGGCAGCAGGCTGCGGGCCGGCGGCATGCCGCCGAGCCCGGCCAGCCCGGTGCCCCGCAGCATCCGCTGGAGGATCGTCTCGGCCTGATCGTCCGCCGTGTGGGCGGTCACGACATGCCGGCCGCCATGAGCGAGGGCCGCCGCGCCCAGGAACTCGTATCGCAGCCGCCGGGCCCGGCCTTCGAGCCCCTCGTCGCCGAGGTCGTTCTGCACGGCGATTCGGCGCCACACGCAGGCGAGCCCCAACCGCTCCGCGAGAGCGGCGACGAACCCGCGGTCCGCGGCGGCTTCTGCCCGCAGATCATGCTCGGCGTGCACGACGATCAGCCGCCGCTCGAGCCCCCGGGGCACCAGCCGACGGAGCGCGACCAGGAGGGCGACGCTGTCGGCGCCACCCGACACGGCAGCCAGCACCGGCATCGTCCAGAAGCCCGTCGCCGGCAGCGCGGCGGCCACGGCCGCGATGAAGGCATCCCCCGCGGCCGCAGGATCGGCCGTGCCCTGTCCGCCACCGGTCTGGAATGCCGTGTCCATGGTTCGTCGCTTGCCCATTCTGCCAGACATCCGGTCCGCAAGCGGGGTCGAAGCGGGATTGAGCGGCCCGCGGCGTAGCACTACGCTCCCCGTCCCGAAGGCCGAAAGCCGGCCCCACCACCGAGGATACCCCCATGCTCGCCCCTGCGGCCCGTCCGATCCGCCTGGCAGCCCTCGCCGCCGCGGTCCTGCTGCCGACCGCCTGCGGCTGCTCGACGCTGTTGACCGCCGCCTACCTGCTTCAGCCGGCCGACGTGCCGGCGGAGTTCAACGGCCTCAAGGGCAAGCACGTCGCCGTCGTCTGCCGCCCGATCGTGGAGCTGGAGTTCACCGACGCGGGCTCGGCCCGCGAGCTGGCGTCGCTCGTCGGCTCCCAGGTCGAGAGCAAGGTCCGCCGGGCCCGGCTCATCAGCCAGCAGGAAGTGGCGCGGTGGATCGACGAGAACTCGTGGGTGGACTACCCGACGCTCGGCAAGTCGCTCGACGCCGATCTCGTCGTGGGCATCGATCTCGAGGAGTTCCGGCTCCACGAGGGCTCCACGCTCTATCGCGGCCGTGCCACCGCCCACGTGCGGGTGTTCGAGGTGGCGACGAAGAAGGTGCTGTTCGACAAGCGGATCGACGACTTCGCCTTCCCGGCCAACTCCGCGATCCCGGCCACGGACCGCACGGAGGGGGAGTTTCGCGGCATGTTCCTCCAGATGCTCTCGCAGAAGATCGCTCGATGCTTTCACGCCTACGAGAGCCGCGACGTCTTCGCCGAGGACAGCCTGACGTTCTGAATTCACGCGAACCACGGGCCTCCTGCCCGTATTCGCTGGGGCCATCGCGGCTGCAGCACCACCTCAACCATCCGCCGGTTGAAAAGTGGGTGCAGGTTTTCAACCTGCACAAGAAGCAGAGCCGGGGCCGACGATCCGCAGGTTGAAAACCTGCGGCCACTCTCCGGCGTCTGCAGCCACGTCAGCACGGCGAGCGAGGGGCTGCCCGTGCCCCGGGAGCCGGCGTGTGCTGACGAGCGGAGGCAAGGATGCCGAGAGCGAGTCAGCACCGAGCGAGCGCAGGGCAGGATGCCCGTAGCGAGCGTCCGGCGACGGGGCATGGGCAGCCCC
>Ga0114976_10001154_pt1 | contig 16382 bp, 15 predicted proteins | sample S_130805_EF_Meta_FD_87319 | JGI IMG/M metagenome (GOLD analysis project Ga0114976, IMG submission 87319) | Freshwater microbial communities from Lake Simoncouche, Canada to study carbon cycling - S_130805_EF_MetaG | ecosystem: Environmental > Aquatic > Freshwater > Lake | place: Lake...
GTAGTAAAGCGCCAGCAGCAGATAGATTTCGAATGGGGCGAAATGGGTTGAGATGATGGCCTGACCAGCCCTTGTGAGTTCATATACGGAAATGACCGAGAGTAAGGAGGAATTCTTCGTGAGTGTAATGATATCATTCGTCAGGCTTGGCACCATTGGGCGCCACGCCTGAGGCATCAGCACCCACCACAAGACTTGGCTGCGCACCATGCCTATGGAAAGGGCCGCCTCCGATTGCCCTTTTTCGACACTGCCAACCGAACCGCGTACCACTTCTGCAATATAGGCCCCGGAATTGAGTGCAAGTGCGACTACGCCCGCCCAGTATTCTGATAGGCGGAGCCCAACAACCGGCAGTGCAAAGAACACGAGAAATATCTGAATGAGCAATGGTGTTCCGCGGATAAAATCCACATATGCGCGCACGAGCAATTCAATCGTCCGAACACCAGATAGTGAAGCAAGGCCCGCAAGCAAGCCGATTGTCAGACCCAGGATACCGGCAACAATACTGATCTGCAGCGTCATGACTACGCCATGCGCCAGCAGCGGTGCCGCATAGGCAACGACACTCCAATCAAACATTATGTCGTCAGGCTCCGCTAGGCGGCTAATTCGGGGATATTCGACGGAAGATTAAACTCAAGACCAAACCACTTCTCCTGAAGGGCTCTCAAACTACCATCAGCCTGATAGCTACGAAGCCTGTCATTCAGCCAGCTCACAATCTCCGTATCTTCCTTGCGGCATGCGATACCGGCCCAGTTATCCGCGCCAATGCCACGCACCACTGCGAAACGGTTGGGTTGAGACTTGATGACATAAGCAAGTGTCGGAAGCGTGTTTAGGACGCCATCCACTGTACCCTGCATCAGCGCCAGATAGGCGGCGGGATGCTCATCATAGGTCTTTACTTCACGAAACCCAGCGCCGCTCTTGGCGGCCTGAATGCGCGTATTCAGGCGTGGATGTAGCGTTTCGCCGGGGCTACCCAATTTGACGCCCAAAACACGGCTCGACATATCTTCTATTGTCTTGATCCGATCCGCGTCACGCGCACGAATGAGGAGTGACTGGCCCGCTTCAGCATAAGGGATGGAAAAGGCGACCCGTTCGAGACGCGCGCGGGTGTAGGACATTGACGACATGATGATATCGAAGCGCCCGGCGTAAAGCGCAGGGATCACCCCTGACCATTGCGTGTCAATGAATTCAGGCGTGACCCCAAGGCTGCGGCACATGGCAGTTGCCAATTCAACATCGTATCCGACAATCTCTCCCCTATCGCGAAAGGTGAAGGGGGGATAGGTGGCTTCACACCCAATGCGAAGCCTACCTGCCCGACGTATTCCATCTAACGTAAGCAAAGGCAGCGCCTGCGCGCGGACGCTGCCGGGGGCCAGCGATGGGGCGGCAATCATCATGGCGGCGGCCACACCCAGCTGCCGACGACTAAGCTTGGTTTTCAGCATGCGACTAACCTTTCCCAGCAGGCCAGCTATCGAAGTCATCCCGATTGGCCAAACATTGATGCCACGTGCGCAGCAACGTTCATGCCAGCCCAGCTACGCCCATCACGAACAAGCTTCTGGACAGATTCTTCGACTATTCAGATTCTAGAATAGCCGCACTCGCCCAGAAAAAGTGCAACTGGCGCCTAAATGGCGGGCAGTTTGAAAAAGGAGTGTCCATCGCCCGGATGATTGAACGGGCCGCCTGCATGCGGGAAAGTTGTGCACCTAGCCCTTCATTTGTGGCACCAGCCCAAGCAGCAGGGTCGGCGTATTGAATTCCCCCCTCGATCTGATTGGCGCGTCGAGCAGCACGGCCTTTGTTCGCGCTCCCCGAGCCCCCCATCCGCTGCCGTGCGGGCAGAAGGGGCACCTGTGACTGAGGCCATCCGCGCCGGCAATGCCGTATAAATCGCCAGCGCGCGCCGACATCGCGGCTGACGCGGCTGCTGGCGCAAATCCCGAATATCCGCGCTGCCGCGTTTTGGCAGAGCAGCACCGAGATTGGTGTCGAAGGCGCCTGCATCATCGCCACCTCCACCACGGCTGAGACCGCCATGGCCGCGCTTTCCTGTAATGGGCTGAGTGGCATCACGCCAACCACGCGGGGCCTGCTGCTGAACCCCGATCGAGGCGTTGGCTTTGTTGTGCCAACCACCCATGCCAAGGAATTCGCGCTTGCGCATTGGTTGGTGGGCGGTGCCGATGGCGACCGTCACCGGTGCAATGGTTCGCGCCATCATCGCCGCCATCCGGTCCAAGCTTCCCTCCAAGGCACGCAAAGTGCCGTATTGGGAAGGAAACGCGGCTATGAAATTCTTATCGCGGGCCGCGCTGGCCCTGGCTGCGCTGTGGGCTGGGAGCGCGCCGGCCTCTGCCCAGGTGCAAATGATCATCCCCTGGCCGGCGGGTGGCGGGACGGACATTATTGGCCGCCTTATCCAGCCGGTATTTACTGAGGCGATGGGCACGCAGGTGGTCATTCGCAATGTTGGCGGCGCCACGGGCACCATCGGCACATCGGAAGTGGTGCGCGCCAAACCGGATGGGCAGACGATCCTGCTGACCTCCATGGCGCCGATCGCCATTCAGCCAAGCTTCATGGCGCGCGCGCCCTATCGCGCGGATCAACTCACCGCTGTCTGCCTGGTCGCGGAGGCGCCGGCCACGCTGATGACGCCAACCACAACGGGCATCAGGACGGTCGCCGATATCGTCGCGCGCGCCAGGGCCAATCCAGGGCAATTGCCCTATGCCTCGGGTGGTGTTGGCGGGCTCGGGCATTTGGCGATGACAGGCCTGTCGCGCGCCTTTGGCATCGAGATGAACCATATCCCCTTCCGTGGTTCGGGCGATAGCGTGCAGGCGATGCTTTCCGGCACGGTGCCGATGCTGACCGCGGAGGCGAATCTGGTGAAGCAATATGGGCTGCATGCGGTGGCTGTTTTTGGCGAACAACGCTCACCCGATTTTCCGGATACGCCCACGCTTCGCGAACAGGGGCTTGACCTAGTCTATCCGCTTTGGACCGGGATATTCACCGCGCCCGGCACGCCGGAAGCCATGGTGGCCCGCATGGATGAGGCCTGCGGCAGAACGCTCCGCACGCCATCGGTGATTGAGGGTATGACGCGTGCGGGGCACCCGATCCGTTATCTAAACCATCAGGCTTTCACGGCCTATGTGAAGGCCGAGGCTGAGAAATATGCTGGGCTGATCCGCGATAGCGGCTTGCGGCAGGCGGATTGAAAATGGCGCGGGTGCCGCCTCAGCGCGGCCCCGCCGCCGCGGTGCCTTCCGGCGCATGGGCGAATCCGGCACTTGTTCTGCGTTAGCACCTATGGGACCAAATTGGCGATTTGAATAGCGGAGGATTTCTGGCTCATCGTAACCCCAAGAAAAGTGAAGATAAGCCAGAAATCCCCTGCCAACCCGTCCGGGTTCCAGCCAAAAAGCTAGCCCACGATATTCGCCGCGCCGCGCGCGGGCACCACTCCGCCGAGGACAGTAGCCATTAGACGCGTTGCGATGCGAGACCCCCTCACTCTGGCCGAATATTGGCGCGCCTGATCACCTCAGACCAACGGGCCTTGTCGGCCGTTATCAGCGCCGCCAATGCGGCGCGGCTGCTGCCAACCGGGTCTATGCCTTGTTCGTTCAGTGTCTTCACCACTTCCGGGTCCTGCAAGGAAGCCACGGCGGCGGCATTCAGCCGATCCAAGATGGCCTCCGGCACGCCAGCGGCGGTGACCAGCCCATGCCAATTGCTGGTCTCAACACCGGTGATGCCCGATTCCGCCAGGGTTGGCACATCGGGCAGATAGGGCAGGCGCTGGGCGCTACCCACCGCCAGAATACGCATCGTTCCGGCCCGGTGGTGCGCAAGAAACACCGACATATCCGACATGCCCATATCCACTTCCGCCTGAAGCAGCGCGGTGCCCACCGGACCGCCACCGCGATAAGGCACGTGGACCATTTGCACACCAGCCACCTGGTTCAGCAATTCCCCAGCGAGATGCGGCATGCCGCCCGTGCCGCTTGACCCGAAAGTGATCTTGCCCGGCTGCGCTCTCGCTCCCGCCAGAAGATCCTGCAAGCTGCGGTAGGGTGATTGCGCCGGCACCACAATCGGAACCTGCACATTGATCGCAAGCGTAATGGGCGCCAAATCACGTTCCGCGACAAAGGGCGGGTTGCGGGTCAGGCTGGGGCCGATGACAATCGCCCCGGTAGTGCCAAGCGCCACCGTATAACCATCAGCCGGCGCCTTGGCGGCAACATCCACCCCCGTCATGCCACCGGCACCTGAACGGGTTTCGATCACGACAGGCTGGCCAAGCCGCGCCGCCATGCGTGGCGCCATGAGCCTCGCGGTCAAGTCATTAGAGCCGCCAGGCGCAAAGGGTACGATGAAGCGGATGGGCCGCGTCGGGTAAGTGACTTGTGCCATGGCGGGCGTGGCCATCAGCACCGCCAGCGCTATCACAATAGATCGCAGCATCTTCGAATTCCTTCCCTTTGCTTGGCAATTTCTGGCGTTGGTTTTGGAAGAAGGTTAGGCAATCTGTGGATATATGACCAGAGCGGTTCTATTGCCCCGTGACGCGCAAGCACCATTCCGCCGAGGACAAGATCTGCACCGTCCTGGTAGAGCTTCGCCAAGAGGAAAGCGTTTCTTCGTAGTTCGGCAGCATGGGGTCAGCCTTTCCCCCAATCTATGCAAAAAAAGCCCAGAGAGTTTCGCCCTTTCGGTTCCCTTTCCTGCTCCAGTCGCCATCTGGCCGAACCGCGTTAGCGCCCCAGGTGACCACCTAAACTCCCTTGAAAACAAAGCTTTTTCTGGCGACCTTGAGGGTGCTCAAGCGGAATATCCCAGCGTTTTTTCTCCGAATCTCCGAATTCTCTCCAAGGCTTGAGGGTAGGCCGATTTTTCCAACAAGGTTTAACACGTTGATCTGAAATGGTTTTGGCTATGCTGCAGTGCAGCGTGGTTGGGGAATGGACTGGTGGGGCAAGCGGGACTGGGGAGGGAAAATTGGGCGGGGACTACAAGGTTTGGGGGCCGACCAGGCCCAGGACCTTAAGGCGCCCCCCCGTCCAGAACGTCCCTTGGCATGGCCATAAGCGGGAAAGGCACGCTGAAAGCCCCCGCACGCCGGGGCGAAGGCTGGGGCTAAAGGTCTTGCGGCCAGTCAGGCTGGCGCCCCGGCGGCTATCCCTTCTGCACCGCCATCGCCAAACACCGCCGCGTTGAGGCTGGCCAGCATGCTTGCCAGCGCGCCACTGATTGACGCTTCTGAATTCCTAGCAAGGCGCGGCGGGAGCAGACCGCGCGCGATTGGGAAGCAGCCCAGGGCAAGGCAGCACCCTCCCATTGGGGTGGTGACAAACTGGCCAATGGCCGGCACGGCTTATGTGGCGCTGAGCACGGTCGGGCGCGCGGCAGGCGCCGCCACCAAGCGCTCGGCCGCCCGGTTCGGCCGCGCCATGGCCAACAGCACCGCGCCCAGCATCCCTGCTAAGCCGCATAAGGCAACTGGCAGCTCATGCGTGCCGAAGAAGGCGATGCCAGCGCTGACCATTGGCAAGCCAGCCAGCAAAGCAATGCCTCGGCTCGCGTATAACGCTCCAACCAAGCCACCGATTGCTCGGCTGCCAAAGCTATCCGCAGTAAAGGCGGGCAGCAGCGCCACAACACCACCCTGCAGCGCGCCAAAGATCAGGGCGAAGGCGCAAAGGGCCCAGGCATCACGCGCCAGCATCCAGATGAACATGACAAGGCCCATTGCGAAGCAGGTGATGAGGAAGGTGATCCGCCGGCCAACCCGATCCGCGACCGCGGTCAGGATGAAGCGCCCAGCCAGTGACCCCGCGCCGATCAGACCGAGCAGACCGACCGCCTGATGATGCGTGAGCCCTTGCGCTTCCGCCGCGCCAACCAGCAGCATCAACGGCGCGGAGGTGGGAATGGAAACCAGAAGCGTACCCAGAAAGGCGTATTTGAAGGCGCGGCTTTTTAAAGTCTCGCCAAATGCCGGGCCATCAGCGGGCCGCGTTACCTGCACGGTGCTGAGCCTCTTGCCATCCGGTCCCATGCTGTGCTTTTCCGGCCGCGCTTCCAGCAACATGGCCCCGGCTAGCCCGACCAGAGCAACAAGCACAGCGCAGCAGAGGAAAATGGCGCGCCAGTCACCAAACGCGGAGAGCAACTCCTGGAGCACCGGGATAAGGGCGGTCCCCACCCCCATGCCCGTTGCGGCCAAGCCAGACGCAAGGCCTCGCTTCGCCATGAACCAGCGCTGCACCGCTGCAATCGCTGGCACATTGGCCAGCCCAAGGCCAATCCCAACCAAAAGCCCGTAGCTTGCGAAAAGGGTTGCTGCAGTCTGCGCGGCGGAAGCGATGGCCAGGCCAAGCGCCATCAGAAGTACGCCAATAATGGCCAAGGGCCTTGGCCCGATACGGTCCGAAAGCGCACCACTGATGGCGCTGACAAAAAAGCTACTGCCTAGGCTCAGCGCCATCACCAGGGTGGTAGCGCTGCGCTCAAGTCCCATGCTGGCGGCGATTTCATTGGCGAAGGCAGAGCTTGAGTAGATTGCCCCGAAGCCCACCAGTTGCATTACAAAGGCACCAAGCACGACCAACCAGCCGCGATGGCGCTGCCATGGTGAAAGCGAAGCCATCACTCACCCCCTTTCGCGTTAGCGCGGGCGGCAATTTGAGGCAGCGCCCTTTCTTCTGGTTGGGCCGCGGCGATCTGCGTGTTTTGGCCCGCTGCGGTCTCACAGGCTGAAACAATCAGCGACTGACCGGGCTGAAGTCCGGCATGCAGCCAAGCCTCGGCGGCAGTGCAGGAATGATGGACAACGCGGCCTTCTTCGCAGAAGACGTCACCGCCACCGCACCAAAAGAAGAACAGGATGAAAAGTGCGGGGTTCATGCGAAGCCCACCTTAAGCGCGGGTGCATCATTCGCTTGGACAGCGCGGCCTAGCCTACGAAGACGCCGTGCAAGGGCCGCCCCCCACAAAGCCTCAGAGGCCAGCCAAAACAGAGCGGCAGCGGCCGTGCGGGCCAAAACGATCACAAAAATGAGATGCCCACACAGAACGGAAACTAGTTCTACCGACTGCAAATTCATGACCGCGTTCTCCTGCATGAAATCAGGACGAAAAATTCCTACACAGGTTTCATCACGCCCAATAGTGATTCTTCTGTGACGTTTGGCACATCTGAAAGACGGGGGAATAGCTGGAGCGCATTGTCTCGACCAATGGCAGAGACTTCTCGCTCGGTGAAACCCAGTTTGGATAGGCCTCGCGCCGTGTCGTCGAGTGCGATCGGCGGCTCATCGCTGCCAAAAAGGATCTGCGACGTCGGAACGATCGATGTCAGGGCCTTGATCGCGGGGAGATAAGCGCTACCGGCGATATCGTAATAGAGGCGCCTCAACTCGAATTCGAAACCGTCCGGGACCCGGGCGGCAATATCGGGCGGCGCGTATTGCTTGAGACGACCAATGATTACCGGCACAAAGCCGCCCGCATGTGAAAGAATAAAGCGCACGCCTCGAAATCGACTTAGTGCTCCCGTGAACAGCATGTTGATGACGGCGCGCGTCGTGTCTTGCGGTGCTTCGACAAGTGCCAACCGCACATCCGGCATCAGCGCACGGCAAGGCTCGGGGATTGTTGGATGCACGTGCACGACGGCCTGACGCCGATTCAACTCTTCGAAGACGGTCCAATGATCCGAGTGGCCGAGCCACTTCCCATCGTAACTGGTGAAAAGGGAGACCCCATCGGCACCAAGGACATCGAGCGCATAGGCAATTTCTTCGAGTGCGCTTTGAGGATGCGGCAGAGGGATAGCGGCGAAGAAACCGAAGCGGCCAGGATGTTCGCCGGCAACTTTGGCGGCATACTCGTTGCAACGTCGTGCGGTAACGCGCGACGCCTCCACATCGCCAAACCAGATACCGGGCATTGAGATGGACAGGATCGATGTTGCGACACCGTTGGCATCCATGACATCGAGGGCCCTTTGTGGCGTCCACTGTGCCCAGACTGGACCAGTTTGCAGGCTGCGGAACCCGCCGATGCGCCTGTTTTCCTCGAGATAGAAAGGGGGCACCAAATGATGGTGCACATCGATGAGATTGTGTGTCATTGTTTGCCTTCAGGTGCAGCCTGCGCATGCCGATGAAGGCGCACGCAGCCGCTACCGCTTTGATTTCCCAGATTTTGACTGGTATTGCGGGACGCCAGTCTCAAGGATCGCTAATCCGGCTTGATCCCGGCGAAAGCCACGACCTTGGCCCACTTTCTAGTTTCGACCTCGATTAACCGGGCCAGATCATCCGGACTGAAAGGCATAGGTATCCCCCCGACATCAGCGAGGCGTGACGCAAATGCGGGATCGGTCAGTGCGCGTAGGACCTCAGCATTGAGCCTTTCAACGATCGGATGCGGAGTTTCCTTGGGAGCGCCAACCCCGAGCCATCCGCTCGCCTCATAGCCAGATACGAACTCCCCAACGGTTGGCAGATCCGGAAAGAGTGGCGATCGCGTAAAGCTCGTCACCGCCAGAGGTCGAAGTTTACGGTCACGAATGTGCTGAAGTGACGATGTCAGATTATCGAACATAATCTGGACATGGCCAGCGACAAGGTCACCCACGGCTTGCGCAGCACCTCGATAAGGAATGTGCGTCATGTCCGTGCCTGTCATCATCTTGAAGAGCTCGCCGGCGGCCTGATGCGGGCTTCCGTTCCCGCCGGACGCCATGTTGATTTTGCCTGGATTCTGCTTGGTGTAGGCAATCAGATCGGGGATCGACGCTACTGGGAGCGAAGGGTGCACCACGACGACATAGTAAGTGCGAACGAGTCCGGCGACCGGAGCAATGTCGCGTGCGAAGTCGAATGGTGGATTGATCATAACCGCAGCGTTGAGAACATTGAACGTGCCCATCAGTAAGAGCGTATTTCCATCCGGCGACGCCCTCACAACGCTTTCCGTCCCGATGTTGCCGCTCGCACCGGATCGATTTTCGATAACAAACGGCTGCCCCATGCGCTCCGACAAGCGTTGTCCTACGAGCCGCGCGACTATGTCGGGCGCACCGCCAGGAGGAAATGGCACCACCCAGCGGACGGGCTTTGATGGGTATGATTGGGCGTCGACGGAGGTCGCGACCACAGGAAACAGTGCGGCACTCGCTGCAAGCTTCATCATGTGACGACGAGATGGCAACATTGTCAGGCTCCGTTCTGGTTGATGCGCCAATCATGCCCGATCAAGACGCTTCCCGCTTTCAGTTTGCCTCGCGGAGACCGTTACCGTTCCTTGTGATTTCCTCTAGCAGGCTGCTGAAATTCGTAGTAACCGATGTCTGCGCCCAACTGTTTTTTAGCGTGACTTTTTGGGTTCGTTTCTATGGCGGCTCATGCAGCAAATTCAGCGCGCTTTGCGTCCCGCCAGGCCCATGGCAGCAGCGATGCAAGACTGCGGCTGTTCACCTTCCCGATCACCATCTGTTCCAGCACATCGGTCAGCCAAGCTTGAGGATCAACACCATTCAGGATCGCCGTGCGGATCAGCGTGGCGGCGATGGCCCAGTCCTCACCGCCACCCTCATCCGTGCAGCCGCGGCAGGCGTAGCGCGGGCGAATGGTTAGGCGTACGCGGAGCTGCGCTGGCACCACATCCAGCCGTTCCGTGCGATCCTCACCAATCCGATGCATCTGCCGCCCGCAGCAGGGGCAGCCCTTATCAGCAAGGTCCAGCACATGCTCTACCCGCTCAAGATGTGCAGGCAAAAAGCAACCTTCCCTGGATCCGGACGTCACCGACAGCACGAGCCAGCCTCATCCCGTGCAGCACGACGGACCATCGCGACGAAGTCAGCGACTGCGCTGCGAAAGGGGCACCGGCAGGCCAACCGTGAGCGTCGGGGGCGCTGGGGTGAGATGGTGCGCGCGGCGGGAATGCGGGCGGAGTAGCTGACGCCCTGCCAGAGATGACCGAGCCTCATGCGTCCCTTGGCCCGCTTTGGATCGTGAGCGGATGTTCCGTTTTCATTCTGACGCGGGCTGTGAGTTCATCGCCGAATGGTCGGCGCTAAGCGTCACCTGTCCAGTTTGGCAGGGGCAACTTCAGCAGGTCGCTTCAAAGACTCGACCAGCCGTCGAGCGTGTGCGGGCAGCGCGCCGAAACTTCGCACGCAAATCGTTAGGGGGCGAAGAGTCCAAGTGTCCGTAATAGGAATAACGCGGATAGCCATTGACTGCTGCGATCGCCGAGCCGCCGTTTCGGGCATGATGGCGAGGCCAATGCCCTTTTCCACCATCTGACACATCAAGTCGGACCCGGTGAGGCGAATACGCAACTTCAATCGGCGCCCTGCACGGAACGCTTGATAGTTCAACAAATCCTGCATCGGACTGCCTGGCGCAAAACCGATGAATTCGTGTTCAAGAGTTTCGTGGAACGCAACCTTGCGATGCCGGCTGAGTGGATGCCGCAGTGGCATCACCAGAACCAGGCGGATCTCCGCGAAGGGAAAACAGTCCAGCTGCGCGCCTGGATCAACGGCCTCTCCAACAATGCCGATATCGCCGCGACCCGCGGCGATTGCTCGCAGTATCTCGCCGCTTCCGTGATGCTCAAGATCGACGTCGATGTTCGGATGGCCGGCGAGAAAGGCGGCCAGAGGAACCGGGAGAAATTCCATCGCGCCGATATTCGACAGCAAGCGCACATGTCCCCTCAGTCCTCGGCCGAAATTGTCCAGGTCGCCGCGCATTTGTTCCAGCTGCTGCGAGACAATCCACGCGTGATGCAGGAGCACCGTTCCTGCTGAAGTGAGCCGAACCCCCCGGCGGTTCCTTTCGAGGAGCGGGGCGCTGAGAGCATCTTCCATGGCACGGATACGCTCACTCGCCGACGCGAGTGTCATGTTGGCGCGAGCAGCCCCGTGCGTGATGCTGCCGGCTTCGGCAACGTGCACGAATAGTCGCAGGTCAGTCAGATCGAACCTGATGGGCATTGTGAGAAGCCAGCCTTTGGCAGCGCCTGAGGCACAGTTAGCACATTCCGCATTGTGCGTCATCTTTCGCGTATGCATGGTCAGACGGTGCCCAGACGGTCCGGGGAAGTGGGTTTCCTGGTTCACCGAAAGCGGCGTGAGTTTCTGAGAGCGTCAGCGAACATTGCCGCCGCTGCAGCAGCATATCGGTCCCTAAGCCACCGCAACGCAGAGAGGTCACCATCATGCCCGCACCAACGATCAGGTTCGACGACGGCGCCGAGTATGAGCGGGCGGTGGGAGCATGGAGCCAAATGGCCGGCGGCATCTTCCTCGACTGGCTCTCGCCCGCACCCGGCCTGCGCTGGCTCGACGTGGGGTGCGGCAACGGCGCCTTCACCGAGCAGATCGTGCGGCGCTACGCACCAGCGGAACTGCAGGCGCTCGATCCCTCTGAAGGGCAACTCGCCTATGCCCGCACGCGCCCCGGCACCGCAGGCGCCCTCTTCCGACAGGGAAGTGCGACCGATCTTCCCTTCGAAGACGGACGCTTCGACGCCGTCTGCATGGCCCTGGTGATCTCGTTCGTGCCCGACGCCGCTCGCAGTGTGCGCGAAATGGCCAGGGTCGTGCGGCCGGGGGGCACGGTTGCGACCTATATGTGGGACCAGGTCGGCGACGGCTCTCCGATCGAGCCCATCTTCGTTGAGCTGCGCAGCATGAGCATCGCGACGACCCTGCCGCCGAGCGTCCAGGCCTCGCGGATGGAAGCGCTGCAGCGCCTTTGGGCGAATGCCGGCCTGGAGGACGTCAAGGTCCGCACCATCACGGTCCAGCGCCGCTTCGGCAGCGCCCAGGAGTATTGGGACGCAAGTACCGGAACGGGAACCATACGCCCCACGCTCGATCGCATGGCGCCCGATGCGCGCGCCGAGCTGAAGGCCCGCCTTCTCGCGCGCATTGCCCCAGCGGACGGCGGGCCGGTCACGCTCAGCGCTCGCGCCAATGCGATCACCGGCACGAAGCCTTAGCCATTCCATCTTTAAGCAGGAGACAAGACATGACGATGTCAGGCTTCTCGCGCCGACGCGCGCTCCTCGGCGGCATCACTTGCGCGGCCGCCATCCGGGGCGGGGCGTCGGCCCAGGCCCAATCCTTCCCGACCCGCCCGGTTCGCGTCATCGTGCCCTTCCCACCAGGTGGCGCCGCCGATGTCCTCACGCGGCTGATGTCCGAGCCGCTTTCGCGTGAGCTCGGACAGCCGATGGTGATCGAGAACCGGGTCGGCAGCGGCGGGCGCATCGGCACCGAAGCCGCCGCCCGCGCCACGCCCGATGGCTACACGATGCTGATGGGCAGCCAGGCGACCAACTCCATCAACCCGGAACTGTACCGTGACACCAGCTTCGACCCGGCGCGCGATCTCGTGCCCGTAGGGCTGTTGGGGGGTGTGGGCTCGGTCCTCTATGTCCGTAACAGCCTCGATGTCCGCACCCTCCAGCAATTGATCGAACGCGCGCGCCAGAGGCCTGGGGAACTCACCTTTGGCTCGGCCGGCAATGGCAGCGGCTCCCACCTCACGACCGCGTTGTTGGAAGCCATGGCGCGCATTCAGCTGACCCATGTGCCCTATCGCGGCACGCCAGCGGCCACGATCGATATCGTTGCCGGGCGCATCGATTTGATGAGCGACCCAATAACCACAGCGCTGCCACATGTGCAGGCGGGCGCGGTGCGCGCCCTGGCTGTCACCACGCCGCAGCGCCATCCGGCCCTGCCCGACGTGCCGACTGTGGCCGAGGCCGGCGTGGCAGGATACGAAGCAGTGAGCTACTACAGCTTCTTCGCGCCCAGCGGCGTGCCGGCCGAACCGCTTGCGCGGCTGCGGAGCGCCTGCGCGAAAGCGGTCGCCGACCCCGTCATCGGCAGACGCCTCGAGGAGCAGGGGATCGTCGGCCTTGGGCTGAACCCGGAGGAATTTGCAACTTATGTCGCCGCCGACCGGCAGCGCTGGGGCCGTGTGATCCGCGACGCCAACATCACCGTCAACTGAACGCGACGGAAGCAAACGCATCCATGGAAATCATCGATCTGAGTCGCGAGCTGTTGCATCGCACCCAGACGCATCCCTCGCACCCGCCCGTCATCATGACCGTGTGGAACGACCATTCGGAGAAGAAGGTCGCGGGCGACACGGTCTTCACGACCAAGGCGCTGTCTATCGATCAGGTGCCGCTTGCGAACTTCATCACTTCGGCTTTCTGCATCGATCTCTCGCACGTGCCGCTAAAGCACGCGGCGAGTGTTGCCGAGGTCGAGGCCGCGGTGAAGCAATCCGGCCAGGATATCCGCAAGGGCGACACGGTGCTGATTCTCCTCGGTACCAATGCGCGTTTGCTCGGCAAGCCCAGCTACGGGCACGCCTTGAGGAGGCTTTCGGTTGGGCCAAGACGGTGGCTGGCATACGCAAGGCCCGCCATCGCGGGCTGCCCAAGGTGGGCTGGCAGTTCACCCTGGCAATGGCAGCGTACAACCTGGTGCGCCTGCCGAATGACGCCCCCAGTCTGTCCCGAGCGAGCCGACAGGGCCAAAAAGTCACTGAAAATGCTTGTGCCCAGGCGCAGGCAGCGTTGAAAATATACTCGCGCGCCAAAATTGCGACGCTCAATGACAGCTTTTCAGCAGCCTGCTAGGCTGCGTTCCTGTTCCCTGGGATAGGCGGGAGACGTCATTGGTGTATCACTTTGAGTCCTGCGTCCTCGATCCGCAGCGCCGAGAGTTGCGGCACGGCACGACGCTTGTGCAAGTCGAGCCGCAAGTTTTGGATCTGCTTTTGTTCTTGATCCGAAACCGCGATCGAGTCGTCAGTAAGGACGAGCTGTTGGAGGCCGTTTGGCATGGGAGGATCGTGTCGGAATCGACACTTTTCAACAGAATCAATGCTGCCCGCTCAGCAGTCGGAGACGATGGCAACGAGCAGCGGCTGATCAAGACCTTGCCGCGCAAAGGGCTTAGGTTCATCGGTGAAGTGCGTGAGATGCATGCGGCAGAGGCGCTCCAAGTTTCGCCCACGGAAGCCGGATCCTCGCCAGCAACTGCCAATCTTGAACGTGTCACAATCGCCGTACTCCCGTTCGCGAACCAGAGTGGCGACGCCAGTCAGGAGTACCTCAGTGACGGTATTGCTGGCGAAATCATCACGGCTCTGTCGAGGTTTTCGGAGCTCGTCGTCATCTCGCGAAACTCGAGCTTCATGTACAAGGGCAAGGCGATCGACATCCGAATCATCGGGCAGCAACTGGGTGCGCGCTACGCACTCGAGGGCACGGTGGCCCACGGCGGAGGTCGCATCCGTGTATCGGCCCAGCTGATCGATACGAGTACAGGTGCCAATCGTTGGGCTGAGAGGTTTGACCGCAAGCTTGAGGATGTGTTCGAGGTCCAGGACGATGTGGTCCGAATGATCGTTGCAATCATCGCCGTGCAGCTCAACAAGGCCGAAGTCGAACGCGCCCACATCAAGCCCCCGACCACCTGGCAGGCCTATGATTTCTACCTTCAGGGCGCTGCAGCCTATGCAGCCTGGTTGTCGACCTATCTGCCAGCTCAACTATATGCGGCGCGGCGATGTTTCGAGCAGTCAATCGCACTTGATCCGAGCCTTGCGCGTGCCCACAGCCAGTTATCCAGAACGTTCTTGTCGGCCTGGATCAATCCTGTGGACGACGATTACCAGAGCCACGCAGCGCTCGATCGCGCCTATGACCTTGCACGCCGAGCCGTCCAGTTAGACCCGAACCTGCCCCAAGCCCGCGCCAGCCTCGGCTACGTGCTGACCTATCGGTTCCAACATGACGAGGCGCTGGCGCAGTACGACCGGGCAACCGAAACGAATCCAAGTTTCACAGATTGGACATCGATTCTGGCTCACGTTTATGCGGGCGAATCGCTTAAAGCGCTGGAGATTGGACATGCCCTCGCGCGACTGGATCCTTTTTCACCAGCCGTAGCGCACGGGTTCATCGGTTTAGCCCACTACATGCTGAAGCAGTACGAGGCCGCACTCGCCCCATTACGTGACTGTGTCCGGCGTGCCCCCAACTTCCGAGGTGGGCACTTCTGGCTGGCCGCCACTTTGGCTCAGCTCGGGATGACGGAGAATGCCAGAGCAGAAGCCGCGGAGGTACTGCGTATCGACCCCGGATACACCATCAATCGATCCGCCAAAACGCTGGCAAGGTTCAAGAAGCCCAGCGACACAGAACACTGGATGGATGGTCTGCGCAAGGCCGGACTTCCCGAATAGTGCTCTCAATATCAATCGAGCACTGCGTGCCCTGGAGGAACGGAAAGCGGAACAACTCGCCTGCCAGATGATTTGACGTACCAACACCTGAGGATCCGAAGCTGATGCCGCCATGCACGGTCCGGATATAGGCGATCAACTCCTGCACATTGTGCACCGGAAGCGAAGGATGCACGGCGATAACGTTTGGGACATCAACCCACATGGCCATGCCGTGAAAGGCCTCGCGCACATCGTAGTTTACTTCGCCTGAAATCAGCGGATGAAATACGTGGTTGGAAGCCGAAGAGGCCAAGAGCGTGTGACCATCTGGCCGTGCCCGCATCACCAGGCCCATGCCAATTGAGCCTCCGCCGCCAGGGCGATTTTCCACGATGAAGGTTTGGCCGAAGCGCGCTTCGAACTGTCCAGCCATAAGGCGCGCAGTGATATCGTTCGAGCCAGCGGGCGCCCAAGGTACGATCATGGTGACCGGCCGGTTCGGCCATCTACCTTGGGAAGCAGCGGGCCGAGCAGTCAGGATGGCGGGTACGTCTTGGCCGATGCCGCGGGGGCACCGGTCTGTGTCTTTGCGTTTGGCAACGCGGTTAACACCACGTCGCGCCGTAAGCCGATTTCCGCTCAGATCCCGGATGGCTCAAAGGGGTTACGGATAAGAACACCAAGACCCCTGACGTCAGCAGCATTGCGTGTCACAAGCACCAAGCTATGCACATTCGCGGTCGCCGCCAGAAGCGCGTCCACCACGGGCACAGAGCGCATGGCTGAGATTCGGCCCCAGCTTTCCGCTACGGCAGCGTCAATACCCAGTATGCGCGGCCCGAACGCCTCCACGATAGCTTGCAGCCAAACTTCAAGCGCGCGCGCCTTGTCAGGATCTCGGACCCGAACAACTTCGACACCCTTCCGGATCTCGCCGATGGTCAGCGTGCTGAGAAAGATGTCCCGATCCTCGACGCTGGACCACCACGCGGCAACGGCGGGATGGCAGCGCGGCCCTTTTCGGACCTCAGAGATGATGTTCGTATCAAC
>Ga0114976_10001156_pt1 | contig 16380 bp, 10 predicted proteins | sample S_130805_EF_Meta_FD_87319 | JGI IMG/M metagenome (GOLD analysis project Ga0114976, IMG submission 87319) | Freshwater microbial communities from Lake Simoncouche, Canada to study carbon cycling - S_130805_EF_MetaG | ecosystem: Environmental > Aquatic > Freshwater > Lake | place: Lake...
CCAATTCTAGGGGGTTGAAATCTCAATTCTCAGGTGTTTGGCAAAATGATTTTATTGGCGATGTAGATGGAATGCTCATGAGATTTGATTCGAAAAATGGGATCATGTTAAGTGGTAAGTATTATGGTACTGCCAATTATGAACAGGCGTATTTTGTACAAACTGATTTAAAAGGGAATCCATATATTTATGGACAAACAGAAGGTCAAATCAATACCATTAATTCACCTTACAGCCAATCTAATACAGGTCAGTTTATTACAAAGCACAGTCAGGATTTAAATACAATACTCATTCAAACAACCTTCGGGGCCAATGGAAACATGCCCAACATTAGTCCTTCGGCGTTCTTGGTTGATCGTTGTGAACGTATTTTTATTTCAGGATGGGGTGGTGCAACAAATACTGCTTTATACGATATTAATACCGGAGCTTCTAAAGTTCACAGAAACAAAGGGAATACAAGAAACCTTCAAACCACCAATGATGCAATACAAAAGACAACAGATGGTAGTGATTTTTATATTGCTGTATTTTCCAAAAACATGTATAACTTGGCATTTGGAACTTTTTTTGGAGGAGTAAGTACTGGGTCAAAAAAAGCTGAAGAACATGTAGATGGCGGAACGAGTAGGTTTGACAAGAAGGGTATTATCTATCAATCTGTTTGCGCCGGTTGTCGTCAAAATGGTTTGTTTCCTGTAACGCCAACCGCATTTAGCACAACAATGAATAGCAGAAATTGTAACAATGCATTGTTTAAAATTGACTTTGAAAACTTGAATAAAAAACCTTGGATGTCGGATACTTTTATCAGGGTTACAGCTACCGAATTGATAGATATTCAAAAATTTGCATACGATGCAGACGTGTTTGATACGGTTAACTTGAAAGTGAAATGGTTGAAAAAAGGGGCTATGAAATTTACGGATACGGCCTCTGTTACAACAACAATGGGAATAAACAGGGCACGGTTAAAATTAAAATGGCAAACTACTTGTGGAAGCTTTTCTAAAGATACAGTCAAACTTCAAGTAATGATATATGATTGTGGTTGTCCGAAGTCTGATACTACATACGCCACAATTTCAATACTCATAGAAGAACCTCCAAAAGTAATTCCACCAGATGCAATTTGTGTAAGTTATGATAGGGTTACCAAACAAATGAAAATTTCATGGCCGGCTACAACTGTGCCAACTAATTTCTTTAAATACTTTCTAATTGAAAGAACAAATCCTGATGGAACCAAACAAATTGTAGATACTGTATTTGATAATTTGGCAGGTCAGTTTATTGATAATAATGTAGTTAATCCACAATTAAATAATTATTGTTTTGGAATGATTGGTGTAAATATATGTGATACCAAGGTTCAGCCAATAAATGTATTTTGTACAGTTAGAGAATTAAACAATTCCATAGATCCTGTGCATTTAATATCGGCAAGTGTATTTGAAGATAGGAGAGTTGACGTAAAATGGGTCATGAGTGCAGAACCCAAATTCAAAGAATTTGAAATATATAAATATCCAATTACAGGTTCTATGGGAAGTGTGCCTGAGTTCGTGATAAAAGATACCACACTATCTGATTCTAGTTTTAATGTAGACAAACAGGCTTTTTGTTATCAGGTTATTGTAGTTGATAAATGTGGACACATAAGCAAGCCAAGCAACAAAGGATGTAATGTAGTTATCAGTGGAACTTCTGTTGAGGCGCCTGATTATTATTTCAATTTAAAATGGGCTGATTATGTTGGTTGGGATTCTGGCATAAGTATATGGGATTTACAACGTAAAAATGACATTGAAAAGTTTAAGTCAATGGTTATTCAAAGTAATCGGTTGTTCAAAGATGATAAGTTGGATTATGATTGGGGTGGTTATTGGTATAGGGCAATTGGGTATGAAGCTCCAACGAAAGGAATTTATTATAAAGGAATTACAGAGAGTAACTGGGTTTATTTATATCAACCACCAGAAGTTTGGGTGCCGAATGCATTTACCGTAAATAACGATAAATTAAATGAAGTTTGGGGCACAGTTCCAATTTTTGTAAAAGGATATTCCATGAAAGTATACGACCGTTGGGGTCAGAAAATTTGGGAATCTTTTGATAAAAAAAGGCAATGGGATGGAACCATCAATGGCATACAGGTTCAAGACGGTGTGTATGCGTGGTTACTTAGTTTTGATGGTTGGAATGACAAGCGTTATCAGAAAACAGGAACAGTAATGGTATTACATTAATTCTGTCTTTCGCTCAAATAATTCAAAAGCTCATTCAATAATTGAGTATCAAATCCACTTTTTTCAATGCGTTCTAAATTTGAATGCGCTTTTTGATTGTATTCTTGAATTAATTGAAGGCATTGCTTATCGAGTTCAATTTCTTGCCAATGTGAAACAATTATGTCGACTTTAGTGGCACTTTTTTCCTTTGAGAATAATTCTTGATGCTTTTGTTGATCAATGTGTTGTGAATTTAAAAACAACCAAGTTTTCTTACCTTGAAGAATATCTCCACCTTTAATTTTTCCAGTGTTATCTGAATTGCCAAAGGTATCTAAATAATCATCCATCAATTGAAAAGCCATACCAATATTTATTGCAAAATCGTATAATTCATTGCTTATTTCTTCATTGCAATTCGCAGACAATGCACCACATTTGATACTGCATCCTAATAAAACGGCTGTTTTGTTTTGAATCATGTGCAAATATGATTCAATATCAACGTCAACCCTTTGTTCAAAGTCCATGTCATTTTGTTGACCTTCACAAACTTCTGCAGCTGTTTGTGTAAAGGTCTTCATTATTTTATCTTTATTAGGACCCTTATAATTGATGAGCAATTCATATGCTTTAACCAACATATTATCGCCACTTAAAATGGCTGTAGGTTCATCCCATTTCTTATGCACAGTAGGCTTTCCGCGTCTTGTGTCAGCTTTATCCATAATATCATCATGTACCAAGCTGAAATTATGAAATACTTCCATTACATGACCAACATATATTCCGTTTTGGATATCTCCGTTAGCCAATTGATTACCAATTATTGACAACAAAGGCCTAACACGTTTCCCTCCCAACGACATGATGTAATTCATTGGATTGTAAAGGTTGTCGGGAAATCCTTTAAAAGTATTTTGTGTTAGGAATTGGTTGTAATTGTTTTGAAGTCTTTCAATTGTATTCATTATTCGTATAAATAAAAATCTATTTGTCTTGCAATTGGGTTGGCAGATTTCACTTTGATAGTGATGATGTCTCCCATATGAAAAGACCTTTTGGTTCTTTTGCCCATCAATTTGCGTTCGTCTTCCACATAATAGAATCGGTCAAATTTAATTTCACTCACTTTAATTAATCCCTCAGCATGCAAATCTAGAATTGTAGCATAAATTCCCCATTCTGTGATACCTGAAATTCTGGCTTCGAAAATTTCACCTTCGTGTTTTTTCATAAGCTCTGCCATTTTATATTTCACACTTGCTCTTTCTGCTTCGGCAGCTTTTTGTTCCATCAAAGAAGAGTGTTTTGCAAAGCTTTCAATGGTTTCTTCGTTATATGGCGATGGTGTATTATTCAAATATTCGAAAAGCATTCTGTGCGCCAATAAATCTGGATATCGGCGTATTGGAGAGGTAAAATGGGTATAATATTCAAATGCCAATCCGAAATGCGACGTTTTATAAGCAGTATAAACCGCTTTCGCCATGGTTCTGATTGCCATTTGTTGGAGCACTGATAGTTCTGGTTTATTCTCCGCTCTCTCTAACAATGAATTGAACGATTTTCTCATTACTTTTTCATTGTCAATTTGAATTGGATAACCCATTATTTTACAAAACTTAGCAAATTCAATTAACTTTTCTTGTGGGGGATTATCATGTGTTCTGTAGATAAATGGTAAGTTTGGGATTTTTAACTTGTATACATGTTCTGCTATCGCTTTGTTAGCCAATAGCATGTATGTTTCAATCATTTTATGGGCATCGAATCTGGTTTTTTCATAAACTTCAATGGGTTCACCACTTTCTGTTAATTTGAAACGTAATTCTTTAGATTCAAATTTCAAAGCACCATCTTCAAATCTATCTTTTTCGTAAATTTTAGAGATATTGTTTAGGGTAACCAATTCATGTGCATATTCTCCAGATTGAGCAACAATGATATCTTGAGCTTCTTCGTATGAGAATCTTCGATTGCTATGAATGATGGTTTTTCCAATCCATTTGTTCACTATTTGAAATTGTGCATTCAATTCAAACTCGACTGAAAAGGCCAATCTGTTTTCATTAGGACGCAATGAACATAGATTGTTTGATAACTTCTCTGGCAGCATTGGAATTGTTCTGTCTACCAAATAAACGGAGGTACCTCTTTCAAAAGCTTCACGATCTAAAGGTGTTCCAACTTTTACATAATGCGAAACATCGGCAATGTGCACACCAATTTTAACATTTCCATTTTCTAATTCTCTGTATGAAATGGCATCATCAAAATCTTTTGCATCTGCTGGATCAATTGTAAAAGTGGTAACGTCTCGGAAATCCTTTCTGGATTTTATTTCGTTATTTGAAATTACCTCTTCAATGGCTTCTGTCTCTTCTAAAACATCCTTGGGAAATATGGTTTTGAATCCAAATTCACCTACAATGGCATGCATCTCGGTTTCATTGTTTCCAGGGGTACCAAATACCTCTAAAATTCTACCTATTGGATATTTCGTATTTGGAGGGAAATCATATACTTCAACAATGGCTTTTTGTCCATCTAATTTTGGATCAACATCTCCTTTGATTTTGATATCTTTAAAACCAGCTTTGGAAGTAAGTAAATAGGCGTTTTTTTCAAAAACATCTAAGTAACCAACAACTTTGGTTGGCTTTCTATCAATTAATCGAACGTAAACAATGTCAACGCGTTTGCCTTTTACTTTGTATTCACATTCTACACGATCTTCGGGCAGCAATTGCTTTATATAAACTGTTGGGATAAAATAGGATAGACCATCATCTAGGACCACATAATATTCACCTTTATTGCTAGTAATTAATCTTCCTTGAAGGGTTTGCGATGGTTTTACAAATGCAAATTGACCTTTTGAAGGTTGGCTAATGAGTTTTTTTTGAGTGAGGGATAGGAGAGCCTGATAAACAGATTCTTTATCTATTTTGGCATCAATGGGTATTCTGCTAAAAACGCGCTGGGTATTTAATGCGCCTTTAGGAGTGTCCTCCAAAATGGCTAAAACAATTTTTTCGATGAACGAAAGTTTATAATTTGAATTCAAGGGAAGTTATTTTTCGTAGTAGTTCAAATCCTTATGAAAGGATTCTTCTATGTGCAAAGTTCCCCAAATAGCAAGAGAAACACAAATTAATCCGATAATAAGTGCAGAAATACTTGCAGAATGTGTTTGCGACTCTAAAATTTCGAATCCTGAAGTGATTAAAAGTACGCCACCACGCACAAAATTCGGTACTGTTGCAGCAACTGTACTTCTAATATTTGTGCCAAATTGTTCACTGGCATTTGTAACAAACAAAGCCCAATATCCCGTTACAGCGCCGAGCATTACTGCTATAAATCTGTAATAATTTGCGGAACCCACTGGTCCATATAAATAAATCATTGTCATAATGATAATGCCAATGATGTTAGAGAACATGACTTTTTTTCGGCTTTTAAAAATTTGTGATAATGTCCCGCTTGTTAAATCACCAATAGAAAGACCCACATAACTCCAAAGAACCATTTCTTTGGTAGGTAGAACTTTTAAAATATCTGTATTTCCAGTTATTTCAGGTAAGAATCTATGAGCCAAGGCAATTAAAACACCCACAACAAACCAAACCGGTAAACCAATTACAATACAGGCTAGATATTTTACAAAGGTTTCTTTTTGTTTAAACAAACTAAAGAAATTACCACGTTCAACATTATGTTCTTTGGCTTGCTCAAATAAACCACTCTCAAAAGTACTTGCTCTTAAAGCCAATAATAGTAGACCCAATGTCCCTCCAACAATATAAGCCACTTGCCAATTAGCAACTGGCTTATTTATTATACCAGAAATGAAATCGCCAATAAATTGGCCATTTTTTGATACCAGGAAAGCAGCAACAGCTCCTAATGCTCCAAAGGTTACAATGATCATTGTTCCTAAACCTCGTTTCTTTTGCGGCATTAATTCGGCAACTAGGGTAATTGCAGCACCCAATTCACCTGCTAAACCTAATCCTGCAATCAAACGCCACATTTTATAAGCCCATAAAGACTCGACAAAAGCATTTGCAATATTGGCAACAGAATAGATTAAAATACTTCCAAACAATACTGAAACCCTTCCTTTTTTATCGCCCCAAACGCCCCAAAGAATTCCTCCAATGAGCATTCCAGCCATTTGCCAACGGAATAAAACTGTTTCGTAAGTATTATAATCAATGTGTAAAGATTCTAGACTTTCTTTTTTAATGATATTAAATAGGATTAAATCATATATATCTACAAAATAACCCAAAGAGGCTACAATGATCAGCAGAATAATATTCTTTTTGGTTTTAAGTGTATTCATTCTTAAAAAATTATTTTTCCAAAGATGCAAAAAAAAATGGAATTCGAAGTATTTCTTTGAATAATTAGTACTATAAATAGCGGGACAAAGATTGGCAAAATTTTTCTAATTCAATTTTATCAATATCATTGAAATGATTCAAGTGTTCGCTGTCTACGTCTAAAACTCCCCAAATTTTATTATCCTTAAAAATAGGTACTACAATTTCACTGTTTGAAATACTACTGCAAGCAATATGTCCGTCAAATTCATGAACATTTGGTACCAAAATTGTAGATTCATTTTTCCAACAACTACCACAAACACCTTTTCCAAAGTCAATTTTGGTGCAAGCAGATGGACCCTGAAATGGCCCTAATATTAACTTATTGTTGTTTACTCGATAAAATCCGACCCACCACCAATTGAAAATTTCTTTCATCAAGGCAGAAGCATTACTCAAATTTGCAATCCAATCAACTTGATCATCAGCAATTCCATTCCAAAAAGTATGAAAATGTTCATATTTTTGAGGGACAGAAAGCCCTGAATAAGCCATATTTGGTATATTTTCCATAATATTTACGTAATAGTGATACTATTTACAAAAAAAGGGCAATAGTTTGATTTATCTGCTATAACTTGCAAGTTTATTTGTAGAAAAAGCAAGATGGAAGTAATCAATTCAAAACAATTCGAAGTAGTATTTACCTTTGTAAAACATGCTCATTTTGGAGTTGTCATTGAAGCAAATGCAGTCCAACTGCTTGAAAATGGAAAACCCTCACTAACATATCAGAGAATTAGAGAAAAGAATAGTGATTATTTTAGGTTAGATGAGAGGCAAAATGCCGCGGTTCAACTTATTGAAACCTTTGAAGTAGAGTCAATTATGGCGAAATTCTACACAGGTACAAAAAAATTACGTCCTGCTGATTTCTTGTTGAAACAATTTACACCTGAAATAAAAATTCAAGTTCGAGCATTTATTGAACGTCAACTTGTTCATATTTTAAATATTGTAAAAGATTACCAAATTTATTGGTCAAGTGTAACTGGAGAACCCATGGGCTCGCCAGTTTCTTTTATCAATGAACCGGCATCGGTATTGTTTCATTTTAGAAGAGATGAAACAGGTATGAATTATTTTGCTACTGTTAAACACCAAGATGAAAAAGTTAGGTTTTTTGAAAATGAGAGTGTGATGTTGGTTAATAAACCAGCATGGATGCTTACCGATACCAAATTGTTGTTTTTTAACGAAAGGGTAGACGGTCAAAAAATCAAACCCTTCCTTACTAAAAAATTCATTCATATTGAGCCAGCTCAAGAAGCTATTTATATGCAAAAGTTCGTGCTTCCTTTATTGGAAAATCACGACGTTTATGCACTAGGATTTGATATCGTTACAGAACAACTCGATGTACAGCCTGTTTTGAGATTGTCGAAGGTTTGGGATAAAGACAGTCACATTGTACTTTATTTCAAATATGGCAGTTGGTTGTTCCCTTATCATGTAAATAAACGGGTAAATGTTTCTTTGGAAGAAAAAGATGGTAAATTCACCTTCCATAGAATTAGAAGGTCTTATCAAATTGAAAATGAAAAAATTTCAATTTTGAAGGAATTGGGATTAGAAGTGAATGAAGGAAGTTTATTCAGTGTCCCAATGGAAGATTCTGCTTATTCCTTAATTCAATGGATTAACGAACACACTGAAGATCTGCAGCGCAAAGGATTTAAAGTAGAACAAGATTTTACTGAAGTCAATTATTACTTGGGTAAAATTGAGTTAAAAATAAAGGTAAATCAATTTGAAGATTGGTTCGATGTAATGGCCGTAGTGAAATTTGGCGATTTCGAAATTCCATTTAGCAGATTGAAAAACAACATCCTTCAAAAGAAAAAAGAGTTTGTATTGCCAGATGGTAGCATCGCAATTTTGCCCGATGAATGGTTCTCAAGATTTTCGCAAATTGTTAATTTGGCTGACTTTGATGATAAAACGCTTAGATTAAAAAATATTCATGTTGGTTTATTGGATGATATTCAAGATTTATTTGAAGAAGAATTGCCTAAAACCAAATGGAACGAAGTATTATCAACCGATTTACCTGATTATGAATTACCTTCAGATTTTGTTGCGGAACTCAGAGAATACCAAAAAGAAGGATATAATTGGATTAAATTTTTACTTGAAAACAAACTAGGTGCATTGCTCGCTGATGACATGGGTTTAGGTAAAACCATTCAAACCCTAGCGGTAATACAATCCATGATAAACCATGAATATCACCCAACAACTGTTCATCGTCAAATGGTGTTTGAGGAGGTTGAGAAAGTATTAAATGGCACTACTATTATCCCATCAAATCAATTCTATCAAGGACCAACTTTGGTAATTTGTCCTAAATCACTTTTATATAACTGGCAATCAGAGGCAAATAAATTTTGCCCAACCATGAAAGTGATGAAGTACAATGGAATTCATAGACACAAATTAATTACTGAATTTGCTGATATGGATTTGGTTATCATGAGTTATGGCACCATGAGAAACGATATAGAAATACTGAAGTGTTTTGAATACCGTTGTATAGTATTAGATGAAAGTCAGGCAATTAAAAACCCGAGTTCATTAACTGCCAGGAATTTACTAAAATTGAATGCCCGCAATCGGATTGCATTAACTGGTACTCCAATTGAAAATACCTTATTGGATATTTGGAGCCAAATGAATTTCTTGAATCCAGGTTTATTGGGTTCTTATTCGTTCTTTGAAAATCAATTTATTAAACCAATAGAAAAATCCTCAAATGCTAAAAAAGCAGAAGAGTTAAGGAGATTTATTGATCCATTTGTTTTGAGAAGAACCAAGAGTCAAGTGGTAAAAGAACTTCCTCCAAAAGTTGAAAAAATACACTATTGTGAAATGAGTCCCGCGCAAGAGGAGTTGTATGAGAAAATCAAGAGCCAATATAGAAACGAGATTTTGAATCATGTGAGTCAGGTTGGAATCAGCAAATCAAGGTTGAAAATTTTCAATGGATTGATGCATCTCAGACAATTGGCGTTAAATCCAAGTTTGAAAGATGAGAATTATGAAGGCGGAAGTGGTAAGGATGATGAGATTTCAAGGATGTTAATTCGTGCAATTGAGAACGGCCATAAAATATTGTTGTTTTCTCAATTTGTTGGATACCTTAAAAATATTGCCGAACTCTTGAAAGAATCCAAAATCCAATATTGCTATTTGGACGGTTCAATGGACGAAAAAGAAAGAGCACATCAAATAGATTTGTTTCAAAATACCCCCGAAATTAAAATTTTCTTACTGAGCTTGAGAGCTGGTAATAGTGGAATCAATTTAACGGCAGCTGATTATGTATTCTTGGCCGATCCATGGTGGAATCCATTTACCATGAAACAAGCTGAAGATAGGGCGCATAGAATTGGACAAAACAAAACGGTAATGAGCTATAAGTTTATAACCAAGAATACCATTGAAGAAAAGATTTTGGCTTTACAAATGAAGAAAACCCGATTGGCAGAAAGCATCATTCCGGATGAAGATGTGGTATTGACCAATCTTGATATTGAAGAATTGGAGGATTTATTAACTTAATATGTTTGGCTTATCAGAAGAAAAAACTTGGTATAAAATATTGAGAAATGCCCATCAATTAAGTGGGTTAAAAAGAATTCATAATATTTTAAATCAAAAGGTTAAGCAGGGGGTTGTAATTTACCCGTCACAAAATGATATTTTAAAAGCCCTTGAATTGTGTGATTTCAATGAAGTAAAAGTTGTGATCATTGGCCAAGACCCTTATCACGGAACTGGCGAAGCAAATGGTTTGGCGTTTTCAGTAAATGATGGCGTTAAAATACCACCATCACTTAAAAATATTTTCAAGGAAATTGAAACCGAATTTGATTGTGAGCCTTTTACTTCTGGTGATATTCGGTTTTGGGCAGAGCAAGGTGTACTTTTGTTAAATACCATTCTCACCGTTGAAAAAGATCAGCCATTGTCGCACCAAGGCATTGGATGGCAAAACTTTACAAATTTTTGTGTAGGTAAAATTTCTGAAGAACATGAAAAGATAATTTTTATGTTATGGGGAAATAATGCCAATCAAATGATCCAATGTATTGATGAAAATAAGCATATAATTTTAAGCTCTGTTCATCCAAGTCCTTTATCAGCGCACAAAGGGTTTTTCGGCAATAATCACTTTAAAAAAGCAAACAAACTTCTCCGCAAAATGGGCAAGGAGCCTATTCAGTGGTTTAAAAGTTGATTTTCCATCGAATTGGACTATTTACTGAGTGTGAATATGTTTCATTCGCTTATTCACTAGATTTTTATAGTTTTGCTAAGTGGAATTGCCAATATCAATTAATCATGCTACAATTTACCAGGGACGAATTCCTGTGTTGCAATCAATTTCCTTAGACGTAAGTATAGGAGAGTTTGTATTTTTAGTAGGAAAAACGGGTTCTGGAAAATCATCCCTGTTAAAAACGCTTTATGGCGAAATTCCTCTTTTGGAAGGCAATGCAAAAATTGCTGATTTCGAACTAAATGGATTAAAGCCAAGTCAAATACCATTTTTACGTAGAAAGTTGGGAATTATATTTCAAGATTTTCAATTATTGTCTGACCGTTCTGCCTTAGATAATTTATTATTTGTTTTAAAAGCTACCGGTTGGAAAAATGATTTTGAAATGAAGCAACGCGCCATGGAAGTTCTTGAAAAGGTAGGATTGCAAACAAAGAGCTATAAGTTTCCAAATGAGTTGAGTGGAGGTGAGCAACAAAGATTGGTTATTGCCCGTGCTCTCTTGAACGACCCAAAAGTAGTATTGGCCGATGAACCTACTGGGAATTTAGATCCTGAAATCAGCGATGATGTGATGACCTTGTTGCATAAAATTTGCTCTGAAGGAACTTCTGTAATTATGGCCACCCATGATTATCGTTTGATTCAAAAGTTTGGTGGTACCATCTACCAAGTGAAAGATCAAAAATTGACGCAAATCAACGATTTTGCGCAATTAAATTGGTAATTAGTACAACTCTGTAATCTTTATTTTTTGAGCCGTATTCGGTTGTAAAATGGCCAATGTTCTGTAATGATATTTGGGGTTGAATAACCAGTTTTGATTCTCTACCTTAGAAACAATTGATTTTCTATCTGTTGAATAAATATTATCAATGGCATCTGTTACTATGATAAATTTTGATAGGTCATTGTTGGGTTTGTTGTTGAATTCCTCAATACTTTGTATTTTAAAATTCATTTTTTCGTATAATGTTGTTAAGTTTTTATATTCTAAATAATTGCTAAACAACACATTATTATCGGTTATGAATTTAACGGGTTTGGTTTTTGATTGCGAAATGGCTTGGATTTTATCTGTAATGTACGCAATTCCTTTGAAGTCATATTGTTGTGAAGGGATAATGAAAAATAGGGTATTCCAAATGGCAATGAATATGGTGAGACCTTTTAGAAGTTGAAAGTGCAGTAAATTGCTTTGTGAAAACCAGATGATTAACAACAAAGGTAGCATTACCATGAATTCTGCATTTCCTTCAGAGTAAAATGCGAATGAAAAGTGCAACAAAAAGGCAATAATGAGCGGATTTGAAATTGTAATACTGCCTTTTGTTTTTTTGAGGGATAAAGACTGAAGGCTTTGAAAGTATTTAATAACGCGTTTGGAATTCAGTAACAAAATGGTGATCAATATTCCTGAAATAGAGAATATGTAAATTTTATAGATATTAATTATCGGAAGAATATCTCCATGAATTTGAATGAAAGTTCTGACTAAATTTATTGGTGTGAATATGATATTTTTAATACCCAATGAAGTATTTACTTGTCCTTGATGCACATCGTAAAATGGCAATTGATACCAGGTAATTCTGTAGTGTACTGCATATCCTACATAAATTGAAACAATTGCAAAACATGAAATCAATAACGGTTTCCAGTTCTTTTTTTGAATGATTTCCGAAATGCCAAATCCCAAAAGCCAAAAAATATGAATTTGGTGAAATAATACAGCAATTGATAAGAACAAATATGTCCAAATTTTATTCGCGTTTTTGAAATGAAAATATGTCCCCAATAAACTAAATAGCATGGGAAGAATGTAGGTTTCGTTTTCACCCGAATATCGAATAAAACCAAATCCAAATGCCACAAACATCATCGCCCAAATGTTCTTTTCTTTTGAGGGATTGATAATTTCTAAGATGAGAAATAGGATATACAATGAAATTGCACCCCAAATTAAATTTAATTGACTAAAAAAAACTATAGGACTTAGAAGTGGAAAAAATTGGTCAAACGGGGTAGAGCAAAATGCTACAAAAGGTTTGTAAAGAATATGATGCGGAGAAAAGAAATCGTGTTTTAAAATTTCACAGGCATAACCCCATCCGTCGCCGGTATGACCCATCGGGATGGAATTTATTCGAAATATCGCGTAAATCAATAAAATGAGAACAGCCTTTTGTTTCATTGCTCACAAATATAATCAAAAGCCTTGCTTATCTTTGTATAGTGAATAACAACCCTTTGAATCACGACATATTTCAGAAAATCTCTGATACAGCTGAGGAATTGAACCTCGAAGCGTATGTTGTGGGTGGTTATGTGAGGGATTTGTTTTTAAAGCGATCGAATAAGGACATCGATGTAGTTTGCATTGGATCTGGGGTTGATTTTGCTCAGTATTTATTTCAATCGCTAAAAGGAGATAAACATATTGCTCTGTTTAAAAATTTCGGAACTGCACAAATCAAATACAATGAATTTATCATTGAAATTATTGGTGCAAGAAAAGAAAGTTACAGAAAAGAATCTCGCAAACCCATCGTTGAAGATGGTAGTTTAATTGACGATCAAAATAGGAGGGACTTTACCATAAACTCTCTTTATTTGTCTCTGAACAAGCATAATTTTGGTGAATTGTACGATCCATTCAACGGGGTTCAAGACATTCAAGACGGAATAATAAAAACACCAAATGACCCGGATATTACTTTCAGTGATGATCCATTAAGAATGTTGAGAGCCATAAGGTTTTCAGCAAGATTGGGATTCAAAATTGAAGCAAAAACATACGTTTCAATTTGCGAAAATGCACATAGAATAGATATCGTTTCTCAGGAAAGAATTACCGATGAAATCAATGCAATGATAATGGGAGACAAACCCAGTATTGCGTTTGATATTATGTTTAAAACCGGATTGTTAGTGCGATTCTTTCCAGAATTTGTAGCATTGCATGGTGTTGAAACCATCAATGGAAAAAGCCACAAAGATAATTTTTACCATACTTTACAAGTTTTGGATCAAACTTGCGCGCTTTCAGATAGTTTATGGTTACGCTGGGCAGCCATTTTACACGATATTGCCAAACCCCCTACAAAAAGGTTTGATCAGAAAGTAGGTTGGACGTTCCACGGCCACGAAGATAGAGGTTCTAGAATGGTAAAAGGGATTTTCAAACGTTTGAGACTTCCCCTAGATGAAAAAATGCGCTATGTTGAGAAATTGGTATTGATGCATTTACGTCCAATAGTTTTATCGAAGGAAATTGTAACAGACAGTGCTGTTCGCAGATTGATTTTTGAAGCTGGCGAGGATATTCAAGATTTAATGATTTTATGCACGGCAGACATTACCAGCAAAAACGAACAAAAAGTTGCCAAACATATAAAGAATTTGGCATTGGTATCGCAAAAAATCGAGGATGTCTTGGCAAAAGATGAATTGCGCAATTGGCAGCCAGTTTTTACGGGAAATCATATTATGGAATTGTTTGAGATTAAAAATCCCAAGCACATTGGCATGATTAAAGATGCTGTTAGAGAAGCAATACTTGATGGAAGTGTTCCAAATGAAATCGAATTTGCAATTGAATATGCAAAAAAATACGCCAATAAAATTGGCGTATCATGTAACGGGTGATATAAAACTTGTAGTTGAACTTAGTTGGCTTTTGTCCAAATAGCGGTTCTACCAATCATTGAAATTCCCACATATCCTCTAACATTGAGTTTGTCGCCAACTAGGGTAATATTGCAGCTGTATGTTTTCCCATTTTTTGGGTCGTAAATGGTTCCATCTTCCCAAACTTTATCATCTGCATCAAAAACAAAATTATTTAAAATTACTAATCCATTTATTTCAACATTTCTCTTTGATGCATCTGGGTTTTTCTCGTCTACTTTTGGTTTGCCATTTTTTGTTGGTTCTTTTAACCAATAAATTTTGCCAAAATATTTGCCTTTGAATTTGCCATTCGTTGCTTTGAATACATGAATTTTTGCTGTCCCTTCTTGGTTTAACCAGTTACCCAAAATGTCATCAGCTACTTGTGCTTTTAATGTTGGTGTGAAAGCCAAAATCAAAGCAATGATTGAGGAATAAATAATTTTTTTCATGATTTACTTGATTGTAAAACGCAATTAAAAACAAGTTTGTTAAAAAACAATTAAATTAATCATAAAACAACCGATTTTTTTTGGCAATTTTGCAGTAATTATGTTATTAATCTCAAATATTCGACAAAATAAAGATGAAATCATCTCTAGGTTAGCAATTAGGGGCTTTGATGCAACTGCTACAATCAACGAAATATTGAGCATCGACGAGCAAGCTCGTCAGGCTAGAACCAATATGGAACAAAATCAAGCACTTGGCAATCAGTTGTCGGCGCAAGTGGGTTCCTTGTTTAAAGAAGGTAAAAAAGAGGAAGCTGAGGCCATTCGTAAAGAATCGGTAAGATTAAAGGAAGAGCTAAAGTCCCTCGAAATAATTGTTGAAGAAAAAGAAACAGAACTTAAAAACGTATTGGTAACCTTGCCAAATACGCCTAACGTTTCTGTGCCTAAAGGAAAAGATGCGAATGATAATTTTGTTTCATCTATCTATGGCGATAAAGTGAATTTGCATGAAGGCGCTTTGCCTCATTGGGAGTTGGCTGCAAAATACGACATCATCGATTTTGAATTGGGTGTTAAAATTACAGGTGCTGGTTTTCCTGTTTACAAAGGAAAGGGTGCAATTTTTCAACGTGCTTTGATTCAGTTTTTTTTGAATGAAGCTGGAAGCCAAGGTTATATGGAAATTCAACCGCCTTTGATGGTGAATTCAGACAGCGGTTATGGTACAGGTCAATTGCCTGATAAAGAAGGGCAGATGTATCATTCTACGATTGATGATTTGTATTTAATTCCTACAGCTGAGGTTCCTGTTACCAACATTTATAGAAATGTAATTTTGAATGAATCTCAATTGCCTATTAAAAATTGTGCTTACACTCCATGTTTTAGAAGAGAAGCTGGAAGTTATGGTGCTCATGTAAGAGGGTTAAATAGATTGCATCAATTTGACAAGGTTGAAATTGTTCAAATTGTAAAACCTGAAAATTCATATGAAGTGTTAGAAAGCATGCAAACCTATGTGCAAAGTTTGTTGCAGAAACTGGGTTTACACTACCGTGTTTTGCTGCTGTGTGGTGGAGATATGGGTTTTACAAGCGCCAAAACTTACGACATGGAAGTTTGGTCACCTGCACAAGAAATGTGGCTTGAATGCTCTTCAGTGAGCAATTTTGAAACATTTCAAACCAACAGATTGAAATGCAGATACAAAAACGCTGAGGGCAAAACTGAACTTACGCATAGTTTGAATGGCAGTGCTTTGGCTTTACCAAGAATTGTTGCTGCTTTACTTGAAGCAAACCAAACTCCTGAAGGAATTGTTGTTCCTGAAGTGCTACGTA
>Ga0114976_10001157_pt1 | contig 16380 bp, 8 predicted proteins | sample S_130805_EF_Meta_FD_87319 | JGI IMG/M metagenome (GOLD analysis project Ga0114976, IMG submission 87319) | Freshwater microbial communities from Lake Simoncouche, Canada to study carbon cycling - S_130805_EF_MetaG | ecosystem: Environmental > Aquatic > Freshwater > Lake | place: Lake...
ACGCTGGCCTCGGATGGCGCGATCACGCAGCCGGGCGGGATCATCACCGCGGCGCGGGTCGATGCCTACGGCAAGACGGGCCCCTATGCCGCGTCGATCACGCTCGGCCAGGCCAACGTCGTACCGGTGTGGAGCGCGCTGGCGACCGGCCAGGTGACGCTGAACGCGCTGCCGGCGCTGACGCTTGCCGCCTCGCCGGTGCTGCCGGGCTATGCGGTGCGCGGCGCGGGTGTTTCGGTCACCAGCGTCAATGGCGGCATCACCAACACCGCGCCGGTCGAGGCGACGGCGGGCATGCTCGGGTTGACGGCGGCGGGGCCGATCTCGGTGCAGCAGGCGGTCACGGCGCGCGACGGCATCACGCTGCAGGGCGTCGGCGTCAGCACCGCCGGCGCCGGCACGCTGGCGAACAGCGGCAGCGGCGGCATCACGGTCAATGCGGGCGGCGGCGCGATCGGGCTCGGCACCGCGGTGACGGCGGCAGGCCAGACCGTCACGCTGCGCGCCAATGGCGCGATCGCGCAGACCGCCGGCATCATCACCGCGCAGCGGCTCGACGCCTATGGCGCGAGCAACGCCGCAGCCGGCGCGATCATGCTGACCGGCGCGAACCTCGTGACACAATGGAGCGCCCTCGGCACCGGCGCGGTCTCGCTGACCGCGAGCGTGCCGACGATGACGCTGCTCGGCTCGCCGCAGGATGCTACGGCGGCGGTGCGCGGCGGCAGCATCACCCTGGCGAACGGCGCCGGCGCGCTGACCGCCAGCGCCCCGCTGGTGGCTACCGCCGGGACGCTGACGGCGACGGCCTCGACCACGATGCGGATCGAGGCGCCGGCCAGCGCGACCGGCACCATCAGCTTCACCGCCACCGGCTTCACCACCACGGCGAGCGGCAGCCTGACCAGCACGGCCGGCGGCATCGACATCCTGTCGCTGACCAATCCGCAGGCGCTGCCGCTGACGCTCGAGGGCCCGGTCCAGGCTTTCGGCGACGTCTCGCTGCGCGGCTACCGCGTGGCGACCGGCACCGCGGCCAGCATCACCAGCACCGCCGGGCGGATCACCGCCTCCGCCGGCCTCGGCGGGATGGCGCTGAACGGCGCGGTCAGCGGGCAGACCGGGGTCGACCTGCTGGGCGGCGCCGGCCTGACGACCGGCGCGGGCGCCAGCATCACGAGCAACGCCGGCGCGATCACCGCGACCTCCAGCGGTGCGATGACGCTAGGCGCCGCGCTGAGCGGCCGCGACGGCATCGGCCTGACCGGCACCGGCATCACCACGGCCGCGGCAGCGACGCTGGCCAGCAGCAACGGCGCAGTCTCGGCGAATGCCGGGGGTGGCGCGCTCGGCCTGGGCGCGGCGGTCACCGCGGCCACCGGCATCGGGCTGACCGGCACCGGCATCACCACGACCGCGGCCGCGACGCTCGCCAGCGGTGGCGGCGTGTCGGCGGAGGCCGGCACGGCGGCGCTCTCGCTCGGCGGGGCGGTCAGCGGCGTGGGCAGTGTCACGCTCGGCGGCACCGGCATCACCACCGCGACGGCCGCGACGCTCGCCAGCAGCGCCGGCACCGTCTCGGCGAATGCCGGCAGCGGCGCGCTCTCGCTCGGTGGCGCGGTCAGCGCGCTGACCGGCATCACGCTGACCGGCACCGGCGTGACCACGCTCGCCGGCGCGACGCTGGCCAATACTGGCACCGGCGGCATCGGCGTCAATGCCGGCACCGGCGCGATCCTGCTCGGCGACCGCGTGACCGCCAGCGGCCAACTGGTGACCTTCACTGCCGGCACCACCATCGGCCAGTCCGCCGCCGCCGTCATCACCGGCAACCTGGCGGCGACAGCGGGCGGCGCCATCGCGCTCGATACCGCGCCGAATGCGATCGGCACGCTGACCGCGACCGCCGGCGGCGGCATCGCGCTGCAGAGCGTGACGCCGGTTACCGTGCAGCCGGCCGGGCTCACCGCGGGCGCGGGCACGACCATCGCGCTGACCGTCGCCGGGCTGACAAGCAACGGTCCGATCGGCTTCGCGGGAGCGAGCAGCAGCAACCTCGTCACGCTGGCGACCGATGCGCTGGTGCTGAACGCCGGCCTCTCGCCGGGGGCCACTGGCCTGGTCCGCATCACGCCGCGCACCGCCGGAAACGGCATCGAGCTCGGCGGGACGACGCTGGCGAACACGCTGCAGATCGGCTCGGCGACGCTCGCCAACATCCTCGGCCCGCGCGCGATCCTGACCACCACGCAGGGCGGCGCGATCACCGGCACGGCGCCGGTCACCGCCAGCGTCGGCGTGCTGGAGCTGGCCTCGGCCGCCGGCATCAGCCAGGCCGCGACGGCGCCGATCACCGCGGCGAGCCTGGCGGCGACCGCCGCCGGCGACATTGCGCTGATCGCGCCGAACGCCATCGGCGCGATCGGCGCCAGCCTGACGATTCCGGGCTTCGGCCTCTCGGCCGGCGGCAACCTCGCCTTCCGCAGCGCGGCGCCGCTGCTCGGCATCGGCAATGCGGTGCAGGCCGGCGCCGGCGCGACGCTCAGGCTCGCCGCCGACGACATGGCGATCACCGCGCCGGTCACGGCGCAAGGCGGCACCATTCGGCTCGAGACCAACAGCAGCGGCCGGCCCATCCTGCTGGGCGCGGACGGCGCGGGCGCGTTGTCGCTCACCGCGGCCGAGCTCGGCCTGGTCAATGCCGGCGGCGGGCGGCTCGTCATCGGCAGCCTCGCCGCGGACGGCAACGGCATCACCGCGGGCGCCATCACCCAGGCCGGTGCGATCGACCTCACCGGCCGCGCCGCGACGCTCGAGCTGCGCTCGGGCGGGCTGATCGAGCAGACGGGACCGGCGGCGGCGCTCACCGTCGGCACGCTGCTGGCGACCGTCGATACCGCGCAGCGCGCCAGCGCGGCCGACACCTCGCCGGCCTATATCCGCCTCGTCGCCGACAACCAGGTCGGCAGCTATGGCGGCATCACCCTGGCGCTCGACGGGCGGAACTTCACCGCGCCGTCGGCTGCCGGCGTCTTCAACGACGGCGTCACCCTGCGCGCCGCGCCCGGCGCCACGCTGCAGATCGGCGGCGGCGGCATCACGGTCGCCAATGCCGCGACCCAGGGCGGCAGCACGATCGGCGGGCGCATCACGCTGATCGCCGACGACGTCGCGCTGGCCGCGCCGGTCTTCGCCGCTTCCGCCGGTACGATCGGGACCGGCACCGGCTACGGCGTGGTCGAGATCCTGCCGCGCAGCCTCGGCCGCGGCGTGACGCTCGGCGGCACCCAGGCGACTACGCTGAGCCTCGATCCCGCCGAGCTCCAGCAGATCTCGACCGGCGGCACCGGCCTGCTGCAGATCGGCCGCAGCGACGACGCCGCGGCGCCGGGCAGCGGCGGCCAGACCGCGGGCAACATCCTCATCGCCGGCGGCGTGCCGCTGCGCGGCCGGGTGCTGGAACTGGCGCTCTACGCCGGCGCGGTCGGCGGCGCGGCAGGCACCATCACCGACAGCGATGCCGGCGCCATCAGCGTCGCGCGGCTGGCCGGCGCCGCGCCGGGCGGCATCATCCTCGATGGCACCGGCCACGGCATCGACACGCTCGACAGCCTCGTCTCGAGCAACGGGCCGATCGTGCTGACGACCTCCGGCAGCCTCGGCATCGCCGGCACGATCGTGACGCAGGGCGCGGCGGCCAATGGCGGCGTTGCGCTGACCGCGGGCGGCGACCTGGTGGTGACGACGGCCGGCAGCGTTTCCGCCAATGGCGGCAACCTGAGCCTGACAGCGGGCGCCGGCATCCTCAACGCCGGCCGACTGTCGGCCCAGGCGGCGGGCGGCGCCGGCGGCGCGGTCACGCTGACGGCCAATGGCGGCGACCTCTCGAATGCCGGCAACGTCACGGGCGGCCAGGGCGGCGGCAACGTCACGGCGAGCGGCACCATCACCGGCTCGGCCTCAGGCAGCATCCTGCTCTCGAGCACGAGCCAGTCGACGACGCAGCCGGAGGCCGGCGTGCTGCGCGGCGGCGGCATCGCGCTGACCGCGAATGGCGGCAACATCCAGCAGTCGGGCGGGCTGCTCGATGCGGGCGCCGGCACGCTCTCGCTTTCGGCGCCGAACGGCTCGATCCAGCAGACCAGCGGCCCGGCCGGCTTCGGCGCGCTGAATGGCGGGGTGCTGACGGCGGCGGCAGGCGGCGCGATCGACCTGCTTGCCTACAATGGCGGCGATGGCCTGCGCTGGGGCGGCAACACCCTTGCGAGCCTCGGCAACATGTCCGCCAACACCGCGCTGCGGGTGCAGACCGTGGCCGTGCCCACGACCATCACCGGCGCGCTCGCCGCCAACGGCCCGGTGCAGATCTGGAGCGAGCGCGCGCTGTCGGCGAGCAACGCCAGCATCACCAGCCGCGGCACCGCCGCCGCCGCCCTGCTCGGCAGCAACGACATCAACGCGCTGAGCATCGGGGAGACCGCCGGGCTGGTCAGCCTCTACAGCGGCGCGACCATCGGCATCAGCAACGTCGCGCTGAACGCCGAGGTCGCGCTGTTCCGGGCCGGCGTGCCGATGCTGACCAGCGGCGCCTTCGGCAATGGCGGCGCGACCATGACGCTGAGCGGGCTAGGCGCGACCATCGGCTCGGCGATCCAGTTCGCCGCGCCGGGCGGCATCGGCGCCGGCGCCACCAGCACCGTCGCGCCGCGCGGCGGCCTCCTGCCGGCGGTGGTGTTCAACACCCAGGCGCCGAGCGTGCCGGCCGGCACCCCGCGCCTCGCCCTCCTGGACGGCACGCTTGCCCTCGTCACGCCCGACACCCCCGGCCGCGTCTACACCGCCCAGACGACGCAAGTGCGCGCCGGCGGCCTCGGCAATACGCCCGGCACCTTCGGGCCGCCGAGCGCGGCGCCGGCCGGCAATGTCCAGCTTGCGCTCAATGCCGGCAGCAGCCCGGTCTTCGCGCTGGTCAACAGCGGGTCGGTCACCGGCACGATCAATGCCGGGCGCTTCGGCCTGCAGGGCGTGGGCGGCTCGGCCAGCCTGACCGGTTCGCTGAACGGCGGCGGCACCGGCAACTCCGCGATCTATGCCGACGTCACCCGGCCGATCGATGCCAGCCAGCTCAACGCCTATCGGATCAACGACTGCATCTTCGCCTCGACCTCCTGCGGCGGCAGCATCCCACCGGCGCCGCAGGTGCAGGCCCAGGCGTCGCTGCTGAACCCGCCGCGCTTCTCCAATACGCCGGTGTTCGGCTTCCAGCGTCGGCAGCTCGATGCGACCGATGTCGTCATTCCCAATGTCGGCGAGACCATCGAGGAATGACCAGCCTGCGCCCCCTGCTCGCCGCCTTCCTGCTGCTGGCCGTGGCGTGCAGCACGCCGCCGGACACCAGCTTCGTCGCCAGCAGCCAGCGCGCCGCCGGCGCCGGCGAGCCGGCGGGGACGGATGCCAAGGGCGGCGCCTGCGTCGCGCAGCCGGGCGGCGCCGTGCCGGCGGACCTGCCGGTGGCGCGCTCGCGCGACGTCTTCTGCGGCGGCTGGTCGCAGCCGGCGGCCCGCGTCGTGCAGCTGCGCGGGCCGAGCACGCCCGCCCAGCTCGACCAGCTGGCGAGCGGCGGGCTCTGGTACTCCTGGCTGCAGCAGCGCGTGACCTGCGCGCCGGCGCAACCGACCACGGTCGGCGGGGCGCAGGCGCGGCTGCTGAACTGCACGCGAAAGAATGGCGGCTGGCCGCACGTCGCGCTCGTGGTCGCCGGCGCGGAAGGCCCGGTGGTCGCCGATGGCGTGCTGACCGCGGCGCCGGCGATGGAGCGGGTCGCAACCGGCCGCACCGGCGGCGCGGTCGCGGCGGCCGGCGCGCCGGCTGGCCAGGCGCGCTCCGAGGCGCTCGAGATGGCGGTGCGGCGGATGGCGGCCGAGAGCTTCGGCGCCAACGACGTCGGGCAGTACGAGACGCTGATCAATGCCGGGCGCGAGCTCAACCTGGCCGAGAATTACGCCGCCGCCGAGGATGCCTATCGCGCCGCGCTCGCTTTGCAGGAGCGCGTGCTCGGGCGCGACGACCCGAACGTCTCCTTCGCCCTCGTGCACCTCGCGCTGAACCTCGCCAACCAGGGCCGCGCCCAGGATGCCGAGGCGCTGTTCCGCCGCGCCGACCGGCTGGCGCCGCGCGCCGCCGATACGGTCGCACCCGCCAGGCTCGCGCATTACCGCGGGCTTGCCGCCCTCGCCGCGCAGCGGCCGGATGTCGCGCTCCCGCTGCTGCGCGAGGCCGACCAGCTCTATACCCGGCTGATCCCGCCCGGCACGCTCGATGGCCGCGAAACCGGGGGCCTCGCGATCGGCGACCCGACGGTCAGCTCGGCCCTGCTCGGGCTTGCCGAGGTGCGGCGCAATCTCGGCATCGCGCTCGCCCGCACCGGCGAACCGCGCGAGGCGCAGCGCATGGTCGCCGACAGCCGCCGGGTGCTGCGCCTCAGCGGCGCCGAGCCCGGCATGATCGTCGCGCGCTCCTACGTCGCGCAGGCCGATGCGCTGGCCGGCCAGGGCCGCGAGGAGGCGGCGGCGACCCAGCTCGAGACGGCGGCGAAGCGCTTCGCGGTCGCCGCCCCCGGCGAGCGGCCGGAAGCCGTGGCACTGTTCCGCACCGGCGCGACGCGGCTGGCGACCGGCCGGCGCGGCGATGCGCTCTCGGCCTTCCGTACCGGCGCCGCCATCCTGCGGGCGCGGCAGATCGCGCTGCCGACCTCGCTGGTGTTGCCCTATCTCGATGCGCTGGATGCCGAGGCGAATGCCTCGCCCGGCAATGCCGCGGCGTTACGGCGTGAGATGTTCGGTGCCGCCCAGCTGGCCCAGCGCAGCGACACGGTGCGCTTCGTGCAGCAGGCAAGTGCCCGCATCGGCGCCGCCGGCGGCGACCCCAAGGCGGCCGAGGCGGTGCGCCGGCTGCAGGATGCCGACCAGGCGCTGCGCGAACTGTTCAACGAGCGTGATGCCAGCCCCTCGCCGACGGTCGATACGCGCATCGCCACCGCCCAGCGCGCCCGCGCCGAGGCCGAGGCGGAGGTGGCGGCGGCCGCCCCCGGCTATCGCCAGCTGCTGCTCAGCACCGTCGATGCCGAGGCGGTGGCGCGCGTGCTGAACCCGCGCGAAGCCATGATGGTCATGCTGTTCGGGCGCGAGCATGGCTGGGTCATGGTGATCCGCGACGGCGTGGTGCGCGCGGCGAAGACCCGGATGAACGAGGAGGACGTCAAGAAGACGGTCGCCGCGCTGCGCGCCGGCACGGTCGACACCTATGGCCGGCCGGTACGCTTCGACCCGGCGCCCTCGATGCAGCTCTACGCCGCCCTGATCGCGCCCTTCGAGGCGGCGCTGCAGGGCGCGGAGACGCTGATCGTCGCGCCCGACGGGCCGCTGCTGGCGGTGCCCTTCGCCATGCTGCTGCGCTCGGCGCCGCCGGATCCCGAGCAGCTCGGCAATGCCGAGTGGCTGATCAAGCGCCATGCGATCGTGCACGTGCCCTCGCCGCAGACGCTGGTGACGTTGCGCGGCGCCGGGCTCGGCTCGAATGCACCGATGGCCTATGCCGGCTTCGGCGATTTCATCCCGCCCTCGACCGCGCAGCTGCAGAAGACCTTCCCCGAGGATCGCTGCGCCGCGGATGCGCGGCTCGCCTCCGGCCTGACCAAGCTGCCGGGGACGCGCGTGGAGGTCGAGCTCGCGCAGCAGCTGATCGGGGCGTCGCGCAACGACATCAAGCTCGGCGCCGACTTCACGCTCGCCGGCATGAAGAACGCCGATCTCGGCAAGCGGCGGATCGTGCACCTGGCGACGCATGCGCTGCTGCCGGGCGAGCTCTCCTGCCTGCCGGAGCCGAGCATCATCCTTTCGCCCATGCCGGGGGCGCCGGATGCCAGCAGCGTGTTCCTCAAGGCTTCCGACCTGCTCGGCTTCCAGTTGGATGCCGACCTGGTGATCCTGTCGGCCTGCAATACCGGCGGCCCGGGCGGCGGCGGCGGCGGCGAGGCGCTGTCGGGCCTGGCGCGCGCCTTCTTCTATGCCGGCGCGCGCGGGCTGATGGTGACGCACTGGGCCGTCGACGATGCGGCGGCGGCGCTGACGGTCGCGGATTCGCTCAGGCGGCAGCAGGCCGGCGCGTCCTCGGCGGCGGCGCTGCGCGGCGCGCAGTTGCTGATCCTGGAAGAGGCCGGCCGGCGGCTGCCGGCGGTCTTCGCGCACCCCTTCTACTGGGCGCCCTTCGCGCTGCTCGGGGATGGTCGGCGGGCGCCGTGAGCTACAGCAGCGCGGGCAGGCGTTGCGCGAGCGCGGCATAGTCCTGCGCCCGGTTGTAGGCGGCGGCCGAAAGCCGCAGCCAGAGCGCGCCCTCGAGCGCGGTGACCGGCGTGTCGATGCCGGCATCGAGCAGGCGCTGGCGGAGCGCGAGCGGGGCGTCCTGCATCGTACCGGCGACCGGCAGGCGGACGACCGCCATGCTGCCGGCCATCTCCGGCGGCGCGCCGACCTCGGTGCCGAGGCGGGCGGCGAGCATGGCACCGGCCTCCATCGCCAGCGCGCGGTTGCGGACCATCAGCGCCGGGCCGCCGAGCCGGGCGTGGAAGGCGATGGCCTCCGTCACGGCGAGGAAGGCCGAGGGGTCGCGCGTGCCGGTCCAGTCGAACTCCGCCGCCAGTCCCGCGCCGAGGCCGTGCGAGAGCACATGCGCATGGGTCGTCGCACGGTGTTGCGGCGCCGCCCAGAGGAAGGCGCAGCCCTTCGGCGCCATCAGCCATTTGTGGCAATTGCCGGCATACCAATCAGGCCCGAGCGCGATCAGGTCGAGCGGCACCTGGCCTGGCGCATGCGCGCCATCGACCAGCACGGGCACGCCGCGGGCCCGGCAGAGCGCGATCATGCCGGCGATCGGCAGCACGAGGGCGCTCGGCGAGGTGATGTGATCGAGCACGGCGAGGCGGGTGCGGGGGGTGATGGCGGCTTCGAGCGCGGCGAGCACCTGCGCCTCGGTCGGGCGCGGGAAGGCGAGCGGCGCCTCGACCAGGTGCGCGCCGGCGAGCCCCGCGATATGCGCGGCCGCCTTGCGCACGGCGCCGTAGACATGGCCGAGCACCAGCACCTCGTCGCCTGGCGCAAACGCGATGGAGCGCAACACGGCGTTGCAGCCGGCGGTGGCGTTCTCGACGAAGCCGAGGCCGTCGGCATCGGCGCCGAGGAAGCGCGCCAGCGTGCTGGCGGCCTCGCGCAAGGCCGGCGTCAGCTCGCGCACCATGAAGCGGCTGGGCTGCGCCTCCATCCGGTCGCGCCATTCCTGCTGCGCCGCCAGCACGGCGCGCGGCGCGGCGCCGTAGGAGCCGTGGTTCAGGGTCAGGAAGCCGGGGTCGAGGGTGAACTCGCCGCGGATCGCATCGGCATCGTGCATGGCAAAGCAGGGAAGACGCCCGAGGCGCGTGGCGCAAGGGGCCTCGCGTGACCGATCTCGCGGCGCTGGCGGGGCTGTTCGCGGTCGCCTTCGGCGCCGCCACCATCCTGCCCTTCCAGTCCGAGCCGCTGCTGGTGGGTCTCCTGCTGGCGAGCGAGATTCCCGCCTGGCTGCTGGTGCTGGTGGCGAGCGTGGGCAACGTGCTGGGCGCCGTCGTGAACTGGTGGCTCGGCGGCCAGGTGCACCGCTTCCGCGACCGGCCCTGGTTTCCTGTGAAGCCCGAGGCGATGGCCAAGGCCGAGGGCTGGTACCGCCGCTGGGGCTACTGGTCGCTGCTGCTGAGCTGGGCGCCGATCATGGGCGACCCGCTGACCGTCATCGCCGGGGTGATGCGCGAGCCGCTGCCGGTCTTCCTGCTGCTGGTGACCATCGCCAAGACCGGGCGGTACATCGTGCTCGCCTATCTCACGCTGGCGCTGTCCTGAGGCTGGGCTAAGCTCTGTCAGGAACGCCTGGACCATGGTCCAGGCTATCGATTGGCCGCGTGATTCACGCCTCCGGGCGTTCCGTCCTGCGGCGATCACGCTTGGACAGGTGCAGTGAATGCCAGACATGCAGGTCGATGGCCGGCCGCACGCCGTCGTCATCGGTTCGGGTTTCGGCGGGCTGGCCGCGGCCATCCGGCTCGGCGCGCGGGGCTGGCGGGTGACGGTGCTGGAGAAGCTCGATGCGCCGGGCGGCCGGGCCTATGTCTTCCGCCAGGACGGCTTCACCTTCGATGCCGGGCCGACCATCGTCACCGCGCCCTACCTGCTGGAGGAACTCTGGGCGCTCTGCGGCAGGCGCATGGCCGACGACATCGACCTGCGCGCGATCGACCCCTTCTACGTCATCCGCTTCGATGACGGCGACACGCTGACCTGCCACGCCAACCTGGATGCCATGCGGGCCGAGGTCGCGCGGATTTCGCCGGCCGACGTCGCCGGCTTCGACCGCTTCATCCGTGACAGCGAGGCGATCTACAACGTCGCCTTCCTCAAGCTGGTGGACAAGCCCTTCCACAAGTTCGGCACGCTGCTGTCAGAGGTGCCGGAGCTGATCCGGCTGCAGGGCTACCGCACGGTCTTCGGCAAGGTCTCGGACTACTTCACGCACCCGAAGCTGCGCGTCGCCTTCAGCTTCCACCCGCTGCTGATCGGCGGCAATCCGCTGACCACGACGGCCTATTACTGCCTGGTCGGGCATCTCGAGCGGACCCATGGCGTGCACTACGCCATGGGCGGCACGGGCGCGCTGGTGCAGGGCATGGCCGGGCTGATCCGCGGCCTCGGCGGCACGCTGCGGATGAATGCCGAGGTCACGCGGATCGAGGTGGCGGATGGCCGCGCCGCGGGCGTCACGCTGGCGAATGGCGAGCGGATCGCGGCGGATATCGTGGTCTCCAACGCCGATGTCGGCTGGACCTATTCGAAGCTGCTCGGGCATCACAAGCGGCGGACCTGGACCGACCGCAAGGTCGCCCGCGCGCGCTACTCGATGAGCCTCTTCGTCTGGTATTTCGGCACCAGCAAGCGCTTCGACGACGTCTACCACCACACCATGGTGCTCGGGCCGCGCTACGAGGCGCTGCTGACGGACATCTTCTCGAGGAAGCGCCTGGCGGAGGATTTCAGCCTCTATCTGCATCGGCCCAGCATGACCGACCCGTCGCTGGCGCCGCCGGGCTGCGATGCCTTCTACGTGCTGGCGCCGGTGCCGCATCTCGGCAGCGGCACGGATTGGTCGGTGCAGGCCGAGCCCTATCGCGCGGCGATCCAGCGGCGGCTGGAGGAGACGGTGCTGCCGGGCCTCGGCGACGCGATCGTCACCTCCCGCATCCTGACGCCGCAGGATTTCCGCGACCGGCTGCTGAGCGTGAACGGCGCCGCCTTCTCGCTCGAGCCGCAGTTGTTCCAGAGCGCCTGGTTCAGGCCGCACAACAAGAGCGAGGAGGTCGAGGGGCTCTACATGGTGGGCGCCGGCACGCATCCGGGTGCCGGCGTGCCGGGGGTGGTGTCGTCGGCCAAGATCCTCGATGAGATCGTGCCGGCCGCGAGCGTCTTCGCCCGCTGATTTTTTGCCGAGCAGATTCACGCCTTCAGGCCCTTGGCCCTACGGCGATCTGCTCTCAGGCCGCGACGGCCGTGCGCGGCCGCTGCCGCGCATCGATCTTCCGCCAGTGGTACAGGATGATGGCGACGCCGATGACCAGCGGGATCGCCCACATGCCAGGATGCAAGGCCAGCGACGGCATGATGCGCACCGAGCCGAAGGCCATGAAGGCGGTGTAGACGCTGATGCCGCCGCCGACCAGCGCCTTGGCGTGCTCCTTCTGCCAGTCGAAGCCGCCGACATTCGGCTTGTAGAGATACCAGAGGTTGGTCAGCCCGGTCGCGATGCCGACGAAGGGCAGCCCCATCATCAGCGGCTGGTTGGCGAGCCAGCCCTGCAGCAGGCAGTTCAGCGACGCCACGATCACCAGCGGCTGCAGCAGGATGTTGCGCCAGTCGCGATTCGCGTCGCGATCGCGCCGGTGGATGGCGCAGAGCCAGCCATACCAGGCGAGGTTCACCGTCAGCACGCCCATGTTGAGCATGAGCCAGCCGAAGATGCCGCGGATGAAGACCGCGTCGAACATGCCGACGAGATGCGGGTGCGTCTCCATCGGAGCGATCAGCGTGACGAGGCTCATCGCGATCGCAAGGCTGCCGGTGATCAGCAGGCAGAGCGTGAAGAGCCGGCCCCAGCGGCGATGCGCCTCGCCGCCCTTGCGGCCGACGACCGGGACCCAAAAGCAGATCGCGCCGGTCACGCCGGTGACGATATGCGCGAAGATGAGTGCTTCGAAGAGGTGGTGGACCATGCCGTAGCGCCCGGGCGATACCTGGTGACAATGGCATCTGACGGCGTATTCTGTAAAGCAGTCTGGACAGTCAGGGGCGCCAGTTTCCCGGTGTACATTCCCCCAAGGCCGCATTCGCGTTCTGCCGTCATCGCTCTGATCCGCGTGGCCCTGCAGGGCGATGGCAACCTGCTCGCGCTGCTGCCGGCCGCGGCGTACCGGATGGATATCGGCCCGCTCGGCTGGTCGCGCCGCTCGACGCTCATCGTCAACCGGCCCGACCTGGTCCGGCACGTGCTGCTCGACCCGGAGGAGATCTTCCCGAAGAGCGACCTGATGGTGAATGCGCTCGATCCGCTGATCGGCGACAGCATCTTCGTGAGTTCGGGCGACACCTGGCGGCGGCAGCGGGCGATGATCGACCCGACCCTGACCCTGATGCGCGTCAACCGTGCCTTCCCGCAGATGGAGGAAGGCGCCGAGGCCTGCGAGGAAGAGCTCGCGCAGCGTGCGGCGAGCGGCGAACGCTTCTCGCTCGACCTGACGATGAGCCACCTGACGGCCGACATCATCTGCCGCACCGTCTTCTCCCGCGGGCTCGAGCACAAGGCGGCGCACGACGTCTTCGAGGCCTTCACGGTCTTCGAGCGCAGCGTCGCCCAGGTCGAGATCCGCCGGCTGATCCTCGATAAGGCCTGGACGCGCATCCCGCAGAAGGAGGATGTGCTCGAGGCCTGCCGGCTGATCCGCGGCCATATCGGCGAGCTGCTGGACGGCCACCTGGAAGCGGGCGCGAGCTTCGACGACATCGCCAGCAAGGTGATCGAGGCGCGCGACGCTGAGGACAAGGCCTTCACGCGGAAGGAGCTGATCGACCAGCTCGGCGTGCTGTTCCTGGCAGGCCACGAGACCAGCGCGAGCGCGCTGACCTGGGTCTTCTACATCCTGGCGACGCAACCCGCGCTGGTCGCGCGCATCCGCGCCGAGATCGCCGAGGTCTGCGGCGATGAGCCGATCAGCTTCGAGCACGTCAAGCGTCTGACCTTCATCCGCAACGTGTTCCGCGAGACGCTCAGGCTCTACCCGCCCATCACCTTCCTGCCGCGGGTCGCCAATGAGCAGACCAAGCTCGGCGACACCCATGTGCGCAAGGGCGCGCTGATCATGATCGCCCCCTGGGTGCTGCACCGGCACAAGCGCTTCTGGCGCGACCCGGACGTCTTCGACCCTGACCGCTTCCTGCCGGAGCGCGAGAAGGCCGAGCAGACGCCTGGCGCCTATATCCCCTTCGGCATCGGCCCGCGCATCTGCGCCGGCGCGGCCTTCGCGACCATCGAGGCGCAGTTGCTGATCGCCCGGCTGTTCCGCCGCTTCGACTTCCATGTGGAGAAGCCGGAGGCGGTCCAGCCGGCGGCGCGGCTGACCACGCGGCCGACCGAGCAGGTGATGTGCCGGGTGACGCGGGCGGCATGACCGATACGGTGCTGCTCACGCTTGGGCGGCTGCCGAAGGCGCTCGATATCGCGCGCAGCTTCGATGCGGCCGGCTGGCGGGTGGTGGTGGCCGAGCCGCACAAGCGGCATCTGACCGGCGCCTCGCGCAGCGTCGCGCGCAGCCATGTGGTGACGCCGCCGGCGGAGGACCATGCGGGCTATCTCCGCGACCTCGTCCGCATCCTGCGCGAGGAAGACGTGCGGCTGGTGGTGCCGGTCTCGGAGGAGACCATGCATGTCGCGCACCTAGCGCCGCTGCTGCCCGAGGGCGTGCGGCTGCTGACCATGCCGGCCGACCTGGTTCTGCGCCTGCACGACAAGGGCGGCTTCGCGGAACAGGCGGTGTCTGCCGGGCTGACGGTGCCGGAGAGCTTCCCGCTCGGCAGCGAGGCAGGCGCCATCTTCGCCGCCACGCATGACGTGATCGTCAAGCCGCGGCATTCCTGCTCCGGGCGGGGAATCCAGCGGATCACGGCGGGCGCGCCGCTGCCGCCGCCTGGGCCGGCGCTGGTGCAGCGCCTCGTCGTAGGCGCCGAGCACAGCAGCTGCAGCCTGGCGCATGAAGGCCGCATCCAGGCGACCTCGGTCTATCGCGGCACGCTGATGTCGGGCAGCGTCGCGGTCGGCTTCGAGCGCGTCGACCATCCCGCGATCGAGGCCTGGATCGCCCGCTTCGTCGAAAGTGTCGGCTGGACCGGCTTCATCGCCTTCGACTTCATCGTGGACGAAGCCGGCGTGCCCTGGGGCATCGAGTGCAACCCGCGCACCACCAGCGGGCTGCACTTCTTCGCGGAAGACGACCTTGCCCGCGCCGTGCTCGACCCCGCGCATCCGCTGCGCTTCCGGCCGGAACGGCACCTCCAGCAATTCTGGTCCTGCGTGACCGAGACGCAGAACAGCTTCGGCGACTGGCCCCGCTTCGGGGCGAATTTCCGCCACCTCTTCGGCACGCGCGACGTCACCTGGCAAGCGCGCGACCCGCTGCCGCTGCTGACCATGCCCTGGACCGCCTGGCCGATCATCCGCGCCGCGCGCGAGAAGGGCGTGCCCTTCGGCGAGGTTGCGACGCTGGATGTCGGCTGGGCCGGCTGACCTACTCGGCCCTGATCCCGGCCTCCTGCGCCGTGCGCGTCCAGCTCTCGCGGTCGCGGACCAGCCGCGCGCGCACCTCGGCGCCAGACTGGAACACCGGGAAGGTACCGAAGCCGAGGATGGTCTGCGGCAGCGGCGTGTTCTCCAGCACCCAGCCCATCGCCTCCTCGAGCCGCTGTAGGATCGCGGGCGGCGTCGCCGCCGGTGCGGCGAGGGCGGTCCAGGAGACGAACTCGTAGCCGGGCAGCCCGGCCTCCTCCACCGTCGGCACGTCGGGCAGGTTCGGGTGCCGGCGCTTCGAGGTGATCGCCAGGATGCGCACGCGGCCGGCGTCGTGGCCGCCCTTCATCAACCCATAGCCGTCGATCATCATCTGCACGCGGCCGCCGACCAGGTCCTGGAAGGCCGGGCCACTGCCGCGATAGGGCACGTGCACGATGTCGAGCCCGGTCACGCGCTTGAACTGCTCGAAGGCGAAATGCGGCACGCCGCCCGAGCCACCGGAGGCCATATTCAGCGTGCCCGGCCGCTCCCGCGCCATCGCCATCAGCTCGGCCAGGCTGCGCGCCGGGAATTCCGCCGGCACCGCGATGACGAGCGGCCCGAGCGTGACGCCGGCGACGTAGGCGAAGTCGCGCAGCGTGTCGAAGCCGGGGTTAGGGAACAGCGCCTGCGTCGTGTAGTTGCCGACATTGCCGAAGAACAGCGTGTAGCCGTCCGGCGGGGATTTCACGACGTGGTCCATCGCGATGTTGCCGTTGTTGCCGGCGCGATTGTCGATCGGCATGGCGACGCCCAGCCGGTCCGCCAGGCGCTGGAAGGTCGGGCGGCCGATGGTGTCGACGCCGCCGCCGGGCGGGAAGCCGATCACCACGCGGACGGGGCGGTTAGGATAGGGGCCCTCGGTCTGGGCGAGAGCGGGGCGGGCGAACAGCGCAGCGGCGCTGCCCGCAATCAGCGGGCGGCGGGTGAGCGACATGGCGAAACCTCCCAGGCGTTTTCTGGTTCTTCTGCGCCCAGGATAGATCGGGTCGCCCCCCGCGAAGGAAGCAAAATCGGCAGGGTGTCAGAAGACCCGCGGCACCTTCACCGGCAGCATCACCTGGATCGGCAGGGCGGCGAAGCGGTTGAGCTCCAGGCTCTCATGCACCGCCGTCACCTCGCGCCCGAGCAGCACGGTGCGGATCTCGGACCGCGTGTAGAACGGCGTGTCCTCGAGCGAACGCACCAGCTTCGCCTGGCCGGTCTCCGAGCGCGCCGGCCGCTTCACGCCCCAGAAGCCGCGCGGCAGCGAAGCGGGCGGCGGCACCTCGATGTCGCGCACCGTACCATCGGCATCGACACGCAAGGCCAGGCTCTGGATCGAGCCATCGCGCCGTTCGGCATTGTACAGCACCGCCGTCGCCTCCGGCATCGGCGCGCGGCACCAGTCCCATTCGACGAAGTCGTGCTCGAGCGGCATCGCACCCGCAT
>Ga0114976_10001158_pt1 | contig 16377 bp, 16 predicted proteins | sample S_130805_EF_Meta_FD_87319 | JGI IMG/M metagenome (GOLD analysis project Ga0114976, IMG submission 87319) | Freshwater microbial communities from Lake Simoncouche, Canada to study carbon cycling - S_130805_EF_MetaG | ecosystem: Environmental > Aquatic > Freshwater > Lake | place: Lake...
CGCTTGTCGCTTGTCGCTTGTCGCTTGTCGCTTGTCGCTTGTCGCTTGTCGCTTGTCGCTTGTCGCTTGTCGCTTGAGCGAGCTCGGGGTGTAGGGCGAAATCGCCTTTGAGGGTGGAAGATGTGCTCAATGGGACTTGAGCAAGGGCATAAAGTAAACTATACATAACGAAATGATTAATGAACGTACTTTTTAGCGTTTGGGTAATTTAAAATCTTAAAAATAAAGCTACAGAGATCCCTTATCCTTTCAAAATTTTTACTGTTATGCTTTTGTTAAGTAATTGTTATCAAATTGTTATTATGCGTCCATTCTATTTATAATTACGTGATTATCCACAGAATACGCGCTTATTCATAATTCAAGCCTAATCAACAAAAAAAGCTGCCCTTTTGAGGCAGCTTTTTAGAATTAATCAGAAAGTACTTTACTTAACCACAACCACTTTCATGGTTTTTTCGGTGGTTTTACCTGATGCAGTAGCTTTTGCTTTTACCAGGTAAACTCCATTTTGTAAGGAGGTTAGATCCAGATAAAGTTCATTTCTACCTGCAGAAAATACACCACTGGCAATGTCTTTTACTTTCAGGCCTGTTATAGTATATAGCCCTACTTCCATTTCTGCTGTTTTGCCTAATTCTGCCAAAACAAAAGTGTATTCTTTGGCTGGATTTGGATATAAGGTAAACCCTGCAACATTTTCTCCTCCTTTTACCGAAGGATCTACAGAAACTAAAGCGCTGGTACCTTGAATGCCACGTCCATTGGTGGCTGCTACCACGTAATTGTAATAGTCGTAATCAGCATTGTATTGAATATTGGTGAGTTCATACACAGGCACCCTGTTCATTGAACCATCATTGCTTTCCTGCCAGTTTGGAGAGTTATCTGTATTTACATCATTGTCTGTAGACCAAATACCCCATTCTGTTCCTAAAATCATACCCATTGAGGTATTGTTCAGGTTGTACAATGCGCAGTATACAGGCACATTTGGCAGGTTGCCGGTAATGTCAGTATACGTTGGGTTAGTACCCATTGCATTGGTCGTACGCCAAACGCTGCCCGCTGCTCCGTCATATCCACCGAAGGTCACAACCATATTGCTCGGATTGTAAGGATCAATTGAAATCGAAGTAATCCAACGCTGAGGTAAATTTCCGGATACCGTATCATACATGGTATTCGGATTAAAATTCACCGGATCATGTGCGTTTTTAATTCTCACAATGCGACCATTGCTTGTACCTACAAAAACAACGTGGTTATTATCTCCAGAAACTGCAAGTGCAGTAATTGTTTGCAATGGATCTGTTTTATCGCCATTTCCACTTGCTGTTCCAGTTACCTCTAAATCAGAGAGGATTTTGTAGGAAATACGTGTCCATTTAGGCAAGCTGTCGATAGTTCCAAATGGATTTGTAATAGTCCATATATACTGATTTGTAGCAATATAGGCGTACGTTCTATTAGGATTATTTGCTGGTTCCGGAATGCGAATTACTTCATCCAGAATCATAGGAGTAACAAAATAGCTACCATAATTTTTTGGTCTTTCCAAAGGAGAACCAGTAGAAGTCCCTGAATTGTAGTCAATTACTGTGTCAACATCATTTTGAGGGAATGGCGCTGTAAATGGCTGAGGATTTGCAGGGAAACCATAAAACAAGGAGAAGGTATTTCCATCATCCTTGGATTCGTAGATAAACCCTTGCTTACCTGAAATCAAAAGACTTTCGAATTTGCTTGGCCAGTATTTTCCATCAGAAGGCAACTTTGAAATCAATGCTTTACCACCACTTGCCTGCACAACATTGTATCCCAGATTAGCAGTATTGTTTGCATTAACCGCTCTGTTTAAAATAGAGCCGCGTGTCATTGTGCCTGCCAGAATTTTGTTATCAGCTGATGCAGAAACACTGTAACATTGAGCTACATTATATCCTTTTACTTTTCTAAAAAAGGACGCACCTCCATCAAGGGTTCGAACAATCTCATGATCGGTGCCAATGTAAAACACATTGTTGTTACTTGGGTGAAAAGCTATAGAATGTACATTCACAGGCACATAAAGTGTGTTTTCTGCAAAATCTACCTGAGAGGAAAATTTAATCCAGCCAGCAGAAGCATCATAGCGGAACAAAGACTGACTGCCAACGATTACATCATTCTCATCAGAATTGCCAACATGTAAAATAATGGAATAGTCTCCTCTTGGAACCGTAGAACCAGATACAACAATTTCGGTTGGTGCAAATGCTCCTAAAGTAGTTGCAGAGGCTGTGGAACGTGGTGCAAAGCGAGTCCAGGTAGCTCCTCTGTCAGAGGATTTCCAGATACCCATAAAATATTTCTGGCTTGCACTTGGGCCAGGACCAACACCGGCTACATAGACAATATTAGCATTGGAGGGTGCGGTTGCAATTTCAAGTCTTCCACCACCAAAAAAGTCACCTACAGCTACCCCAGGGATTAAACTGTTCACACCATTATTAAAGGTGATACCGGTTGCATCATTTATTGTGGAAACAAAAAGGCTGTCTTTGGTTGAAGCATATACAGTTTGACCATCAGCACTCATTTCCAAATCAAGGATAATTCCGTTTTGAATTGAATTCGGTCCGCTGGCTTTAGTAATGGTGGCAAAATCATCATCTGTGTAGTAAACACCTTCAAGGGTACCAACAATAACTCTGCCTGTGGATGGGTCCACAATTACTTTTTGAACAGAAGTAAAAGGGCTGGAAAAATTAATATAGTCTTCTGGATTGGTTGTATTCCAAGTAGAATTAGCATTGGAAAAGGTCTGACCCCCATCTGTAGAAACAAAAACCCCAGCTCCCATAGAACCAGCATAGCCTAAATATCCATTTACAAAAGACCTTACAGCCAATGGGCTGGATAATCTTGGATCAGCTGTATTCTTAAAAAAGGCAAGTTCTCCGGTTCCAACGTACATTTTGTTGCCATTGATTGCGATGGAAGAAACAGATTGGTTTCCGGAAAATCCGGTAACTTTTTCCCAGCTGTCGCCTTGGCTTGTTGTTTTCCAAAGGCCACCGGCAACAGAACCTGTATACAGCGTATTTCCGTCTGGCGTAAATGCCATTGTTCTGGTACGACCGCCCAGATTATTAGGACCAAGATCTTCCCAAACAAGGTTCATTTGGGCAAGGGACAGCATTGGCAGCCCACAAAGTAAGATCAACAGAATCCTCAAATCACTTCTATTCATGATTGGTAATTGATATTGGTGCGTTAAATTAGATAAAGATGCTTGCCAAAAAAAGGGTTTACCCCCTCAATCAGGCAAAAAGCAGGATTCAAAAATAAGAGTTTGTTACACAGAAAAAAGAATTATCCTGCACTTAGTGCCGCAATTGCCCTTTCGGAGTGATAGGATGAGCGTACCAGCGGGCCACTTTCCACATAGCGGAAACCTAAGGAATAAGCCATTTCTTTATAGTATTCAAACAGCTCAGGATGAACATATTCCACCACTGGAAGATGCATTTTGGTTGGCTGTAAATATTGGCCAATTGACAGAATTTCACACCTGTTTTCAACAAGATCCGCCATTAGTTTTTTTACTTCCTCGGGTGTTTCACCCAAACCAACCATAAACCCGGATTTTGTCAGAATTTTTTCTGATTTGGTTCTATTTATTTGTTCGAGGCTTCTGGAATATCGCGCCTGAGGTCTTACCCTTCGGTACAAACGCTCAATGGTTTCCATATTGTGACTAATAATTTCTGGTGTTTCAGCAGTAACCAAAGCGAGTGCATCCCATTTAGATTTAAAATCCGGAATCAAAGTCTCCAGAGTTACTCCGGGACAACGTTTTTTTACTTCATGTATGGTTGCCGCCCAGATAGAAGCTCCTCCGTCTGATAATTCATCACGGTTTACAGAGGTAATAACACAATGTTTTATTTGCATTAAGGCCGCCGCTTCAGCAACTCTAAAAGGTTCCTCGGTATCCAATTCCGTGGGTTTACCAGTGGCAACAGCACAAAATGAACAAGAACGGGTGCAAACATTGCCTAAAATCATAAATGTGGCAGTACCAGCACCCCAGCATTCACCCATATTGGGGCAACGCGCACTCTCACAAACAGTATGGAGCTTATGATGGTCTATGGTTTCACGTACAGATTTAAACGTTTCTCCATAAGGCAGACGAACTCTCAGCCAGTCTGGTCTTTTTCCTTCTTCAGCCGGGAAATTCGGGGATATAACCGGTAATTCAATCATAATCGGTACAAAGTTACGGTCTTAGGGTCACCAGGCATTCCCAATTAGGAAACCTATCTGCCCTGATATATATAGTTGTTTATCTTCCTGTTTATCCAAAATAGGTATACCAGAACCAAAACCCTGAACCTGGAATGCAACTGTTAAAGCTCGGACAAAAGAACTAGAAGTGGCAAAATCAAGGATTCCCTGAGCTCTAATTTCTGCTCCTGGTTTGAAAGTCAAATCGCTAAAACCATTAAAATAGGAGGCTGCTCCTATGATATCTGTTATTACTACGGTATTATGGTCGTAAATCCCCAGTTCAGCATATCCTGTATTTGGATTCACAGTACTTGGCACAAATAATTCCAGATAATAGGGTTTTAAGATACCCAACACTGGTCCGGCAGAAATGGATCCCCTAAAAACCATTTTCGAAAAATCATTTTTAGGCAGCAGCGTTATCATCGGTCCAACGGTAAAGGAAGTTGTATATAAAGAGTTGATTTTATCGAATACAAAATCCTTTCCTCCCTGATCCTTATATACAGAGGCTCTTTTTATTTCCCTTCTGTCTTTTACAGTTGCAAAATCCCAGGCAAAAATGAGTCCTTTGCCTCCATTTTTATGGATATACTGCACATCAAGCCCCCAGCCAAAACTATGTGCTTTGGCTCCTATCATCAGACTATTATGAAAAGTATCCTGTGAGGACAATTCCTGCGAAAAAGCCCCCTGAAGAATTAAAAAAAAACCAATGAGTAATCCAGCTATCCGCAAGGTCTCAGTACGTACCTATGAGGTGTACGTAAAACATGAGGGTTGCGTTCGCAGGAATTTTTCCATTTGCCTGAGGACCATATCCAAGATCCGGAGGTACAATCAAAAATATTTTACCTCCAACTTTTACCTTGGTAATACCTTCCTGCCATCCTTTAACCACCTGGTTCAGACTTATTTGTAAAGGTTGACCACGATCATAGGAGCTGTCAAAAACAGAACCATCAGGTAATAAACCATGATAATTGGCAATTATGTTGCTTGAAACTGTAACAGGGTTACCAGTGCCTTCTTCGAGGATGTAATATTTTAGCCCTGTTGGGGAGGTAATGATTTTTGAAGAATCAATGGGCCAGGGTTTAAAAGGTTCCTGAGTAATTACGGCTGCAGGAGCTGATTCGGCTTGTGGAGCCTCCTGATCTGTTTTTTCAGTTTCAGAACAGGAAGAAATGCCAAGTGCCAAACAGGACAAAGTAAGACCTAGAAATACGTTTTTGAATTGCATGTTCAGACCAATAAAGGTTTATATTTTTCCAAAATTGCAAAAAAACGCTGAACTGTTTCATCAAGAGTCTCTGTTGAACTTCCTCCGGCTGCATTAAAGTGTCCTCCTCCGTTAAAATGTCCTGCCAGTTCATTTGCAGGAAAATTCCCTACACTCCTGAAGCTGATTTTCACCAATGGGCCCCGGTCGATAAAAAGGGCTCCCAATTTGACGCCTTCAAGACTCAGGGTATAGGAAACCAACCCTTCAGTATCTCCGGTTTTAATATTAAATCGCTCAAGTTCCTGAAAAGAAATGGCCATATAGGATAAATTTAATTCAGGAAGGTAAACCAGTTTTTCATATAAACAATATCCCGTAAACCGCAGTCTGTCAATGGTATTGTTGTCAAAAAGCAAGCTATGAATATCAACATTTGAGGCTCCCTTAGACATAAGGTCAGCGATAATACGATGGACTTCTGCAGAAGTATTGCTGTGTCTGAACCCACCGGTATCTGTCATTATCCCTGCATACAGACAATCTGCCATTGCACGGTCAATTTTATTCTGGTCCCCACGTTGGACAATTAGTCTGTAAATCAATTCTGCACAGGAAGAAGCGGTTTCATCCCAAAAGGTAAAATGGGCAAAATCTTCAGGAAAAGTATGATGATCTATCATCACAACCGAAGCATGGTTTTTAGCATCCACAACAAATCTGCCCAGTTCATTCATTCTGCTGACTGCATTTAGATCCAGGCAAAAGACCACTGTTGAATCAGACAGCCATTCCAAAGCCTGATCTTTTGAATCAGGAAACTGAATCACCTTATCGTTGCCATACATCCAAAAAAGGTTGGAAGGATAATCCGTAGGTGTAACAACCAGAACTTCATGTCCTTCCGATTCCAAATATTTTGCTAAGGCAAGAGAAGAACCCATAGCATCTGCATCAGGTTTATGATGAGTGGTTATAAAAATCTTCTTTGGTTGAAGCAATAATCCGTGGATGTCCTGAAAATCTTTCATAATTGGTTAGCTGAATGCGTTTAAATGCAATGATAATGTTGCACCCTTAAAGTGAAGCACTAATTTTGCGGAAATTTATCAAAATGGGAAACATAACACTGACCATCCTAAAACCCGACGCTGTATCAAATGGCCATACCGGTAAAATTATTGACCAAATTCTTGCTGCTGGATTTAGCATTCGCGCAATGAAACTCATGAACATGAGTCCTGCTGTGGCAGGTCAATTCTATCATATTCACAAAGAACGTTCCTTCTTTGGAGAGTTGGTAGATTTTATGACCAGCGGTCCGGTAGTTCCTATGATTCTTGTAAAAGAGAATGCAGTAGCTGACTTCAGAGAACTTATTGGCGCAACAGACCCTACAAAGGCAGCTCCTGGTACTATCCGTAATCTCTTTGCAAAAAGTATTGAAGCGAATGCTATTCACGGATCAGATTCCGATGAAAATGCACTGAGGGAAGCCTCTTTCTTTTTCTCAGAACTCGAAATGGTATAATACCAAAATCCTGAAAGCCGGGCCGGATTACCTCTGGTCCGGATTATTTTTGTCCGGAAGCAAGCGAATTGACCAATCCTGCACAGGCTCTGTCAATAACCTCAAACATTTCTACAAAGTCTTGTTGGTTTCCATAATAAGGATCTTTTACATTCAAATCCTCTAGTACTGTATCCCACTTTCGCAACAAGTGAATTTCTGCATTGGAACTTTCAGGCTGCATTCTCTGCAATAAGGTAAGATTAGTATGATCTAATGCCAGAATAAGATCGAAATTTTCAAAATCTTCACTGGTAACCTGTCGAGAAATATGGTTAAGAAAAATTCCATTTTCTTCACATACTTTAATTGATCTGATATCAGGCTGCTCTCCATTATGTAAACCATTGGTTCCTGCAGAATCACAGGAAATGCCTATGAGTCCAGACTTTAAAATTTTTTCCCTGAACAGAGCTTCCGCAACGGGCGATCTGCAAATATTGCCCAGGCAAACAAACAAAACATTTGTTTTAATCATCTTTTATTCTTCAGCTTTGTAAAAACAGTTTATGAATCTGGAAAGTCTGCGAACCTATGCATTATCCTTTAAAGGCGTAACAGAAAGTTTTCCATTTGATACCGATACGCTAGTATTTAAGGTTGGTGGCAAAATGTTTTTATTGACTTCCGTAACATCCATTCCCTTGCAGTTCAATGTTAAATGTGACCCAGAAAAAGCAATAGAACTCAGAGAGCACTTTCAGGCTGTCATTCCTGGATATCATATGCACAAACAACACTGGAACACTATTTATAACGAAAAGGATGCTTCGGATATGCAAATGAAAGAGTGGATTAAAGATTCTTACGAACTTGTTAAATCTTCGTTACCAAAAAAGAAGCAGACTGAAATAGATTCGGAAATTTAATCAAGTGCTGGTCTGTACACAAAAAGTCCGGTAATGGTAGTTCTTGTTTTAAGATAACTTTCCATGGGCTGTTCAACTACTTTCCCTGCCAATTGTCCGGCATGAACAAAAAACAATTCCCCGTTCTGAATTTTTGAAAATCCACAATGTGAAACATCCAGACCGGAAATATTGGTTGCCAAAGCCAGTACATCTCCATCTATGGCAATAGAGCTATATAAATGAAGAGAGTCTAATGGGTACCAATAGACCTCGCGTGAAGACATTTCCAATTCTTTGTTTTTAACTAAGTTCCAATCCTTTATTCCAGCATAGCTTTGTTTGTGGGTTGTTATGTAATTTATCTTTTTTTGAAATGGAATACCATTTGCAATAGCAACGCATTTCAAATATCCATTTTTTTCAAGTTCATACAACGCATCGGTAAAGTAATGTATACGATCTTCTTGTTTTTTATAAACGCAATTATAAAATCGTATGCAATTTAGATTTTCAGTAAATTCATTGAATAATACAGAATCTTGTATGCCAAGCGGATCCATATTTAACTCATTCACTGTAATGGAAAGGGCAAGAACCATTTCAACAAATGTGACACAATCTAATTCTTTTGTATTAACAAGTGTATATCCCGTTTTACACCCTTTGGCTCCGGAACCATATTTTGTTTCTTTGAACACATCCACGAGTGAATTAAAATAACAGGAATATCCTTTTCGGGCTTCTGGCAAACGCAGGGTTTTTAGTACTGTTGATTTTGAATCACCAACGATATAACAAATTCCTTCAATACAGGCAGCAGGCTGGGCAAGAGCATTTATACAAATTACCAAACCTATAAAAAATACAATAATTTTTCTTAGCATTTGAATCCTTTTAACATCATCAATTCTAATTTTAATAACCCGGCTACACTCATACTATCGGTTATTTCTCCGGAATGTACTCTTGCGAAAGCCTCCACAAGGGGAATTTTTATGACTTCCAGTTGTTCGGTTTCTTCAGGATCAGCCTTTCCTGCTGATAACTCCGTAGCAAGAAATATTAAAGCAAGTTCATCACTCACTGAATTCGAAAGATACATTTTTTGTATACAAACCATCTTCTGTGCAGTTAGTCCGGTTTCTTCAAGCAATTCTCTGGAAGCACTTTCCTCTGGGCTTACATCCACTTGTCCTCCACCTTCTGGTATTTCCCACGAATAGGCTTCAAGTGGAAAACGATATTGACCAACCAGCCAAGTATTACCTTCATTATCAACGGGAATTATACCAATAGCCAGATTTTTAAAATGCACTTTTCCATATATGCCTTTATTGCCAGCCGGATTTAAAACCTGAAATTCGGTAAGTGAAATCCAAGGGTTGGAATAAATCTCTTTTGAAGATTGTATTTGCCAGGGATTGGGAAAAATGGGCAGTTGTTTCACTTTCGTTAAATTCAGCACAAAATTAAACTCCTGCGTTGTCCCTTAAACCTTTTTTTAAAAGTGATAATTTTGAAGCTGGCATTGATGAAGCTGGAAGAGGGTGTCTGGCTGGTCCGGTAGTGGCAGCCGCAGTTATTTTACCTGCAGGATTTATTCTTGAAGGAATAAATGATTCAAAAAAATTAAGCCATAAAAAAAGATTAGAACTGAGAGATAAAATTCTGGACTCTGCTCTTGCTTGGGGACTGGGCATGTCCTCAAGGGAAACAATAGATAAAATCAATATTCTGGAAGCCACCTATACTGCAATGCATGAAGCTGTTGAAGGACTGGAAATTAAGCCGGAGTATTTAATTATAGATGGTAACAGGTTTAAATCCTGCGACATACCATTTTCTACCATTGTTGGAGGAGATGGTAAATACGCCTCTATTGCAGCAGCTTCCATTTTGGCAAAAACATTTAGAGACGACCTCATGTTATATCTCCATTCTCAATTCCCTCTTTATGGCTGGGATTCAAATAAAGGATATGGCACCGCTGAACATATTAAAGCCTTACGCAATTATGGTCAGAGCCCATATCACAGAAAATCATTTATCGTTCGTTCTCAGCTTAGCCTTTTTTAGCTTTGTCAATGGAAAACCAGCAGTTTCAGACAGAAAACCGTTTCTCTGAATTTACTCCGGAAGAATTATCTGCTTATATTGAAGAAAAAGCCAGCCTTTACGATTCAAAAATTGAATCCAGCCTAACTAATGAGGATATAACTGGCATAATGGAATATGTAAAAGCGCTGATTGCCAAAGGATCTACTTTGAAAGCGGCTAAAACAATGGCTGCCATAAAGCCTTTAATAACTGAAGCTGCGCATGCAGAAAATGCTTTACCTGAAAATCAGGAGCAATTTTCACATTATGCATTACTTGCTGTTCGTTTTATCCCACCTTCAAAAGAAGAATTTGCGGATTTCGGAGTTTTGCATGATGCAATTTCAGCCTTTGAACTGTCTGGAAATCACGATAATTTTCTGTGTTTTAGCCTTAAATATGCTTTGCTGAATTATTATGAGGAATGGCTTAAAAACGGAGGGAATACAGAGCGACAATCTGAGGAGGAACAGGGATATCTTACTCAATTGGCTAATGAATTTGAATCTGAACTTCTTAAAACCTCAGCTTCAATTACTCATGCAGAACAGTCTATTTCTTTCAGGAAATTACTTTACAGGTATTATGTTAAAAACCAGAAACCTAATGAGGCTATCAGAGAATTAAAAGGTCTTGCTGAACATTTACCACTAACCGCTGATTACCACGTTTCGGAGCTTGCAGAGGTTTATTTTGACATGGGCCAAATTTTTTTAAAACACAAAAAACATGATGTTGCAAAGAGTTATTTCGAAAAATCTTTAAACATTTATGAGGAAGCTGGAGAAGATTTTGAGATGTTTGCCGCACAAACTGAGTCATGGATTGAAACCTGCGAAAAGGAAATGAAGGGTTGAAATTTCATATTTCCAATATCCATCCCGTAACTTGCGTTATCCAAGGCGAAAATGCGCTTACTCTATAAATACCTATTTCTGATACTGATTTTCCTTTTTGTTAAAACAGGAAGCGAAGCTCAAATTACCATAGAAACAAATAAAACCGTTTATCAGCTATCTGGAATGGTAATAAGCCATACTTCAGGATTGCCTGTACCGTATGCTAAGGTTAGAATCAATCATACCCGAAGAGGAATTGTTGCCAACGATCAGGGATTTTATTCAATGCCTGTAATTTCAGGAGACACATTATACATTACAAGTGTTGGATATAAGAAAATAACATTTATTATTAAAGATTATCTCGAAGATTATTTGGGGGAAGACAGAAACGAACAATACATTTATGCTGTTCATTATGCAAAGGAAGATTCCATTGTTCTTCCAACTGTTTTGATTACCCCGTATGATACCCCGGAAAAAATAAAAACTGCCATGCTAGCTCAGGATATTGAGGAATCACTTGCCGAAAGACAGGCAAGGGAAAATTTGAATCCTGCAATAATGAAACAGCTCATGGAAACGACCAATGTGGATGAAGGTGAAAGGATTGAGATTGCAAGACGATTATATTTCAACCAATATGGCAATAATAGTGTGGTCCAGAATGCCCCAATTTTTAATCCCATTGCTATTGCTCGATACGTCCAATATCTATCAGATAGAAGCCGGAAGAAAAAAGAAAAAATATATAATTACTGGCCTGAATAACTTCCTTTAAAGTTAATCGTATAAGCTTATTTAGAATCATTATAACTTTACGCCATGTATCCAGAACAATTAGTAGCTCCCATGCGCGCCGAATTGGTAGACGCAGGGGTAAAGGAATTAAAAACCGCTGACGAAGTAACCGAAGTATTGAACCAGCAAGCTGGAACAGTATTGTTAATCGTCAATTCAGTATGTGGTTGCGCAGCAGGGACTGCCCGTCCGGGAGCCAGGCTGGCATTAAAACATTCCAAACAACCTGATAAAGTAGTTACAGTCTTTGCAGGTATGGAAAAAGAAGCTGTAAATAAAGCACGTCAATTTATGTTACCATATCCACCATCCTCCCCTTCCATGGCTTTATTTAAAGATGGAAAATTGGTGCATATGATTGAACGCCATCTGATTGAAGGTCGTTCTGCAGAAATGATTGCAGATAACCTGATTGGTGCATTTGAAAGTTATTGCTAAAAAAGATTACCCCTAAACAAAAACGGCGACCAATGGTCGCCGTTTTTGTTTTCCCTTATCGTCCAGGAGTATAAGGCGCTCCCGCACGTTGAAGATGGTCATCAATTTCTGCAACTTTTGTCTTGATGGCTTTTAACTTATCCTGTACTTTTTCCAGTTCTTTCTCAGCATATTCTAAGGATGCCAAAAATGTACCAGAAGGGCCAGAAGTAGTATTGTACATGCTATAAACTACTGACTCAACCCTACCTGTTATCCCAGGCAAGGTCTCCATATCTCTGCTTGCCCTAACTTTATCTCCATACAGAGCTATTTCAATTTCCACAAAAGTGTTTTCAATACTTTTAATTGTACTTAGGTCTGATAATGAAGTCTTTCCACTAACAAGAATGGCCTCTTTTTGTAGCTTAACTTTTGAAATCAGCTCCCTGTATTTTTCTTCTGTGGTAAATACATTGGATCTTAATGTCGTGAGTTTAAGATTGTATGCTTCAAGTGCATTCTTATCCGGATATTCAAAAGTGCCAGAAATAAGAGGCGAAATTGTGAAATTAACCGGACCGGATATTTGTGTAACAATTTGACCATTAATCACTTTATACAAAGAAACAGAATAAATACCTGGAGCAGCCATTGGTCCTGCTTCATCCTTTTCAGCTCTTCCTGCCTGAACAGGTAATGCAGAAGTATACCTAAAATCCCAGGTTAGGCGGTTAATTCCTTTTGAAGGTGATGTTTTTATTTTACGCACAACATCATTTGAACTATTTTTTATCTCAAACAAGAGATATGCAGCCTCCTCATTTTCTTCTGCTCTGAATTCTTCAACACCAGGATAAGGAATTGGCTTATTAGCTTTAGCCAAAGTATCCTCTTTTTCTTTTCTTAAATCCTTTAATGTTTTATATGTGTCCTTAAGATGCCAGGTAAAAACCGCTCCCGGGACAGGATTAGGAGTATTAAAATAGCTTTCTCCCTGGAAGCCATTACCTTCTAAACCTAAAGGTTGTTTTTGTATAAACATTTTAGCCTCCTTAACAGGAAAAATAAATGCTTCTTTTTCAAGATTTTCTTTCTTCAATTGGCGAAAAACAGAGATATCTTCCAGTATGTAAAAACCTCTTCCAAAAGTGGCAATTACAAGATCTTGCTCTCTTTCCTGAATTGTAATATCCTTCACACAAATAGTGGGTAAACCAGCTTTAATTTGAGTCCAGGTATCTCCTCCATTCAGGGTAATAAAAATACCAAATTCAGTACCCGCGAAAAGGATCTTAGAATCAATGGGGTCTTCATAGATACAATAAGTGCTTCCTCTTACAGGAAGATTACCATTTATTGAACTCCAGGTTAGACCTCCATCAGTACTTCTTACTAAATATGGTTTAAAGTCCCCATTTCTGTGGTTGTTAAATACTGCATAAATAGTCTGAGAAGTATGCCTTGAAGCCTGAATCTGTAAAACAAGGGTTTGATCAGGGACACCTGAAAAAGAAGATAATTTGGTCCAATCCTTGCCCCCATTTTTTGTCATATGGATCAAACCATCATCGGTGCCTGCAAGTAACATATCACTATTCAATGGAGACTCAGCAAATGCTGTTATATTTCCATAAACAGAAGTTGATTGATTCCTTGCAATGGCTTCTGCCGACCAGAATTTATCCATTACTTTTAGGCTGTTGCGATCAATGCCACGCGAAAGAGTTCCTGAAATCGTTTTCCAGGAATTGCCTTGATCTTCGCTTTTAAATACCTTATTAGCGCAAAAATATAATGTTTTATTGTCGAACTTACTTATTTGCAAAGGAGCATCCCAGTTCCATCTCCATGCTGAATCTCCGGCAAGTTCAATTGGACGGATTTCGTAAATCTGACCTGATTTGCGATCGTATCTAACCAAGCCACCATATTGGGATTGAGCATAAACTATATCTGGATTTTGGGGATCAACCTGACTTTCAAACCCATCTCCGCCATTTGTAACAAACCAATCTGCATTTGTAATACCATTTGCAGACATCGTTTTTGAAGGTCCACCAAGGGAAAAATTATCCTGAGTTCCTCCATAAATATTATAAAATGGCGTGTCATTATCTGTTGCTACTCTGTAGAATTGGGTAATTGGCAGATTTGATTTATAATCCCATGTTTGGGCAGCATCCCATGACTCATAAATTCCCCCATCACATCCAACCAGGTAATGAGAAGTATTGTTAGGATCTATCCAAATACAATGATTATCAACGTGTTTTGATTTTTCTCCAAGTGATTTAACTGTTTTACCACCGTCCTCACTTACCTGTGCATAGGTATCCATTATGAATATTTTATCTGCATTTTTTGGATCACTAAAAATTTCCTGATAATAGTTTCCAGCAGTACTGTAACTATTTCTTTTTTCCCAGGTTTCACCTTTGTTTACTGAAACATAAATTCCTTTTGAATCAGGATCTGCTTCAATAATTGCATATATCATAGTTGGATTTGAAGGTGGGATTGAAAGTGAAATCCTGCCAACTTCTCCGGATGGTAGTCCGGAAGTTAATTTATCCCATGTTGTTCCTCCATTTGTTGATTTATAAATGGCCGATTCAGGCCCACCACTGATATAAGTAAATTCATGCCTGCGTCGTTGATGAGCTGTAGCATATAAAATATCAGGATTTGTTGGATCCATATGAATTTCATTAAATCCGGTATGATCACTTACATGCAATATTCTGGTCCACGTTTTTCCAGCATCGGTTGTCTTATAAATACCTCTTTCTCCTCCTGAAGACCACAATGGGCCATAGACTGCTACAAATACAATATCAGAATTGGCTGGGTGAACCAGTATTTTACCAATATGTTCGGAGGTTTTAAGACCCATGTTTTTCCATGTTTTACCTCCATCAGGAGACCTGTACACCCCATCTCCATAACCTACACTTCTCTGATTATTGTTTTCTCCTGTCCCAACCCAAATAATTTGAGAATTACCCGGATCTATCGCAACACATCCAATTGAATATGAACCCTGAGATTCAAAAACGGGTTCATATGTTGTTCCCCAGTTTCGGGTTTTCCAAACACCTCCAGCTGCAGCAGCAATATAATATTCTCCCGGTTTTTTAGGATTCACTGCGATATCTACAACTCTACCTGAGGTAAGTGCTGGTCCAACACACCTGAATTTTAACCCGTTAAGGACAGAAGAATCTAAAGTATCGGCCTTAATGGGCTGTGATTTTTGTCCAAGAAGATCTGATTTGGGAAATAGAAATAATCCTGCAATCAGTAAAAAGAGAGACCTGATTTTATAATTCATGGGTTAAATTTAAAGAAGAAAAGAGTTATCAGGAATTTAACGTTCCTGGCCAACCAGAATCAGCAAAAGAATAATATCCCCCTCCTCCTACTATTATATGATCTATAAGTGGAATTTCAAGAATGGTTCCGGTATACTTTAATTTCTCGGTAACCTTAATATCCGATTCACTGGGATAAAGTGTACCTGAGGGGTGATTATGGGCAACAATGATTCCTGATGCCAGTTGTTCAATCGCTTCCTTAAAAACAATCCTTAAATCTATAACAGTAGCTGTAACACCACCTACAGATATAAGTTTTTCAGACTTTATACTATTATTTCTACTAAGAAAAAGCACATAGAATACCTCATGTTGAAAATCACAAAGTTTGGGAATCAGATATTGCGCTGCAATTTGAGAGGAAGTGATTTTCTCTAATTTAACCTGATCCTGTTCTTTCCTTCTTCCTAGCTCAAAAGCAGCAGAAATCGTAATTGCCTTTGCTTCTCCAATCCCTTTTTGTTTTTTCAATTCAGATGTAGATGCTTTTGCAAGAGAGGACAAACTACCAAATCTGGCAATCATATTTCTGCTTATTTCAATTGCATTTTCCTCTTTGGTTCCCGAGCCAAGTAAAATTGCCAGTAACTCTGCATCAGTCAATGCATTTTGCCCTTTGGATTGCATTTTTTCCCTTGGGCGTTCCTCTGCAAGCCAATCTCTGATCGAAGGTTTTCTGTATTCAATTGTTTCCATTTGAATGCAAGATTAAACTTGAGAGTCTGACAGTAATTGGAAAAATATGGGTTTGGGTAAAATAAAAAACCCTGAAGAGACTCTTCAGGGTTTAAAATCACATTTAAAACTTAGCGAATCAGATTGATAGCACCGCTTTTCTTCACCGGAGTGTTTTCAATAGCTGTTGCTTCAATAGCATAGATGTATGTACCGTCTGGCAATGGATCGCCTTTCAATGTTCCGTTCC
>Ga0114976_10001159_pt1 | contig 16368 bp, 37 predicted proteins | sample S_130805_EF_Meta_FD_87319 | JGI IMG/M metagenome (GOLD analysis project Ga0114976, IMG submission 87319) | Freshwater microbial communities from Lake Simoncouche, Canada to study carbon cycling - S_130805_EF_MetaG | ecosystem: Environmental > Aquatic > Freshwater > Lake | place: Lake...
GAAAGAGGACAACCAACATTTTCAAGTAGAGCAGAACTTGAAAAGCACCATAAAGGAATTCCATCGGGAATGGTTGCTAATAATGCAGCAAGTACGGAAAATCCAAAATGGAGACTTGTAGCAGCAACAAATAGAAAGGCACAATCTCAAAGAAGAGAAGAAAGAAAAAGAGATTTAACTCACCCAGATGATATGAAAAGAGGAAATAAAAAAGAAAAGAAATTACAATCTGTAGGTCTTGACCCTCATCATATTACTCCATTACATTATTCGGCAAAATTGAAAGCATCTATGAGCCCTGAACAATGGGCAGAAAGAGTAAGAAGTGATGCCGAACAAGGTGTACATCACGGACATCATCATAAAAACTTAATGGGAACAGTTATTTCCAAAACTCCAGAAAGATTTAGGAAAAGAGGAATTACTCATAGAGCAGGTGGAGCACACGAGTTAGAAGGAAAAACTAAAGATTTATATTCTAGAAGTGTTCCTCATAAAGATTTATTGTCTGCGGCACATAGAAGAGAAATGAGAAAAAAAGCAGAAGAACGAAAAAACCAATCAATAAAGGATTAGAAGCATTCAAAAAAATAACAAAAATGTATAAATAACTAAAAAGCATTTGTTAAAATGAATTCTAAAGATATTCGCAATCTTCAAGAAGCATATACTGGTGTATATGATGGCAACCTAAAAGAAGAGCAAGAGTTTAAATCTTGGGTTACTGATTTACTCGATGAAGGATATGATTTGAGTGATTATACTTGGGACGAAATGTATGATATTTATAATGAAGCATATAAAGGTGGTCCAGAATTTGGTATGAAGTATTCCAAATCAAAACCACTTTCAGGTGAGAAGGGAGATGGGAGTGGATATGGTGGTCCTGAAAAGTTTACCAAACCAGATGATAAAATCGAAAAACCAGGAACTACTGTTCCACCATTCAAAAAAGGTGGTTATGGTAGAATTATGAGTAATATTCCTCACGGTATTGGAGCTCATAGAGACAAAATTGCATCAAGAATTACTACAATAACTGGAAAAGATCCTGGAGCACCAAAATCACAAAAAATGACACCAAAAGAAAAGAAAAAGAACCTTGAAATCATTAGAAAGAAAACTAATGAAGCAGTAGACCTCTATGACCTTATCCTTTCACACTTGATTGATGAAGGTTATGCTGATACTGTTGAAAATGCAAAAAGCATTATGGTGAATATGAGTGAAGATTGGAAAAACTCTATTATAGGTTGAGACCACTTCCCAAACTGGCACAAGACCCCTCCCAAGGGGTCTTTTTTTGTGCTATAATTACAGAGTAATCAAAGCACACACTATGGAAGTTCTTGAAATCACAAACTCTTCTGCAATCGCAAAGATTTCTTTTGATGACGCAGAAAATGAAGTTGGGATTGCTTATACCTACAAACCAGAAACTTTCTATCTCTTCAAGTGTGATGAAATTGAAGTTGTAAAAGAAAAAGTTCAAACTGCTGAAAGTATCGGCAAACTCATTTCACAACTCAAAAAAGATGGTACTTTACAATCCACTTAATTTCTGCTATAATTAAAGGAGAATAGTAGGGGTCCGGTTGGTCGAGGACGCAATCTTGAAAATTGTCGGGGTTAATAGCCTTCGCAGGTTCGATTCCTGTCTCTACTGTTGGTAGTCGTTATGCACATAGCATAGAAAGACGCCAAACATATGCGGGATTCGTCTAATGGTAAGACAAGAGATTCCAAACCTCTTGACGTGGGTTCGATTCCTACATCCCGTGTTCTACTATATAAAGAGTTCAAGAGGATAAGAATTCTGATACTTCGGACAGGGTTTCAATTACCCTCACTTCCACTTCTTGGGGGTGCTAGGTTTCGACGGGGTATAAAGGTTTTATCTGTTGACGGAACAAACAAACAAACGCAAACAAAATTGTTGCATTTTCGAGGACTTCTGTACCTTCTTTGGTATAGAACTCTCACGAATTAAAAATACAGAGGGTTTTGTACCCTCTTTTTTTATGCCCTTGTGCCGGTTTTTGAAGTGGCACACTAAAATGGCACAAGATCTAAACTATGCTACAATAAGGACACACAAGCAAAAAGTCAAATGTTTTCCGTTAATGTTTCTGACCTTCGTAATGAACGTCAGAAATATAACAACTTAATGATTGCACAAGAATTATATTGCAATTCACCTTCTTATTCAAATTTGGAAAAAATTGCAAACATTAAAGCAGTTGATAGATTATTAAGTGAACTTGAAATTGATTATGATGATTTTTTGACAGAGTGTTCAAATAGTATCATCTATAGCAAAACTGTTGCAGTTGCGATTGCAAAAAATGCTACTCGTCAAGGCAAAAAAGATGAAGCATTTATAATTGATGGAATTTCAAATGCAATGAAAGAATATAAATTTAACATCCGTTCTTGTGGAGTGAATGAATATCGTCCATGCAAGAATGGTCAAATGTTGTCCAATGAAGAGTTCAAAAAACAAAATCTAAATAAAGATGTTGATGCTTTTAAGTCTGTTGATGGAATTTTTGATGGTCCCAAAAGTGGATACATTTTTGCAAAAATTGTAATTGGAGACGGTGGACACCAAGATAATGTTCTTCATGAAATCAATCAATATATTGATTGGGCAAAACAATATGGAGAATCTGATAAAATCTATGTTATGTTGATTGATGGCAAAGAATTTGGTATTCTAAAACAAAAACAAACAGATAATATCTGGGTAGTAAATAATATTGAGTTTCAGGAGAAGTTAATTGGTAACTAAACAATTATTAGGTCAATTTTACACAACATCAGATCCTTTCTTGGGATCTGATGCTTTTTCACTTTGGAATAATTTAAGACCAAAGAACACTAAAGTCATTGAACCATTTGCAGGTTCTGGATTATTATATTCTTATCTTGAGGAAGATTGGGTTGGATATGATATTGATCCAAAATTGGATAATATCATCAAACAAGATACAATTGAAGATTTTCCTACAGGATATAGTGTGTGTATTACAAATCCACCATATCTTGCAAAAACTACAGTATCAAGACAAAAACTTAATGTGTCAATTAAATATCAAGATTTGTATTTGGATTGTTTGAAATTGATGTTGGATAATTGTGAATATATTGCAGCAATTATTCCTTCAACTTTTTACAATACAAACTTATTTCAAAATAGATTGCTTGCTTGGGATAAGTTAGATAGAGAAGTTTTTTCTGATACTGATGTTCCTGTGGGTGTTGCGTATTTTGTACCAAAAGTAAAAGATACAACTTTTTATGTGAATGGAAAACAAATTAAAGAAAATGCCCCACAAACGGTGAAATCAAATCTTTCTTTTAATGTTTCACATGGCAATTATGTTTTGTGTGCTATTGATACTACAAAAGGAAGGAATATTCATGTTCACAATGATCTGAATAGTTTTGATAAAGAAAAATATCTAAAGCATACTTCTAGGAATTATTCATTGTTTCATTCACCAGGAGTATTGGATATTGATAAAGTTAATTCATTTATAAATGAGTGGAGAACTGAAACAAATGATTTTTATCTTACATCATTTAAGTCCACAATGAAAAATGGATTATACAGGAAAAGAATCAACTTCAATATCCTTAAATGGATTACATCTTTATGCTGATGTGCCACTTCGGCAACTGTCCACCATATGCCCCAATGCCCTTGAAGACCTGCTATAATTACGGAGTAATCAAATGAATTATGTACCAAACTGCTCTTCGTATTAACAAAAAGTCTTTTTCTAACGGTGAAAACTATCATATAGGAATGAAAGGACTTGATGTAACTCTTACACATTTAGAAGGATGGACAATTAAAACTGAAATAATTATGAACGATAAAGGCAATTTAGGTCTTCATGTTTGGCACGAAAGAATCTAAAAATAAATAAGGACTTGTGCCACTTGCCGAACTGGCACACAGAACCCCCAATGCCCTTGAAGACCTGCTATAATTACGGAGTAATCAATCAAAATCCTGATGTCTACAAGATCCAGAATTGGAATCCAACTCGCAGATGATTCAATTCTTTCAGTATATTGTCATTATGATGGTTATCCTGAGTTCAATGGTGTCAAATTGGTTGAACATTTCAACTCTTATGAGAAAGCAGCAGAATTAATTGATGGTGGTGATATTAGTTGCCTTTGGACTAATACTGGTTGGAATAATGAAGTTCTTCCAACTACAGGTGCTCTTTATTATTCTTCCCGTGGTGAAGATTGCCCTCCTCGTCTTGATGCTACCTTTGGTAAGTATATTGGGAATAATGAAGAGTATGCTTATCTTTACCGTGATGGTGAGTGGGTATGTTACAATAACAGACGTTGGGATGATAAGTTTCTACAACAAGTAGAGATTTCTGTTCCTGTTGCTCTTGCAGTATAATGAAATCCAATCAAATCACTTTCGTCTTTCTTGCTTTTATTGGTATTCTTGGATGGAATGCATTTCTTACTCAAAGAGATGCACAACTTTTTGATGCATATGATAAAGTATGTTCTACATCTGATTGTAGATATTCCAAATGAAAAAAAAGTTTGTTTATGTAAAACCTGTTTCTGCAAATGCAAAGGATAGGTTTATCAATGATATGGATTCCTTTCACAGCTGTGTAATAGAACAAGAAAAGGATGATATGATGCATCTTGCTTCTATCAATCAATGTTATTATTTTTGGTTACCAAAGGAAGGTAATGAGCACTGGAAGGTTATTTCTAATAAGTGAAAACCACTTTCTGAACTGGCACACTGACCCCCTCTAAGGGGGTTTTTTGTGCTATAATTACGGAGTAATCAACCAAATGACCTCAAATGTCTGCTCTTTATCTCAAAGGGATGAAAGATCGTCAAGAACTCATATCAGCAGTTTATGATGCCTGTATGTTATTGGTGGATGTTTATGATGCTGGTGATATTTTAGATGTTTATAATGAGGTCAAACTCCCTGATGCCTATAATCTTAGGTCTACTGCTAGTGAAATCTGTAATCTGATTGCTGAAGGTTCAATCAAATGACTGAAAAAACGATTTCTGTTCAATTTACAAATCAAGAGTTATTTGATCTTCGTCTTGCCTTGTGGGATTATCGTTCTAGGTGGTATGATTTATATCACAAAGGTTTGGAAGGTGAAATGCCTCAAAACTTTGATGTAAAAGGTGCTGAACTGGTTTATGAAGATGTACGAAAACTTCAAGAACGTGTAATTTACTTTAATGAGAACTTCGATGACTACTGATGTGAGACTATCTGTCAATGAAATGGAAGTGCTAATGGAAGCACTTCAATTGATTGATACAAAAGACGAAGACTTGATACATCAAAGAACTGATGTATCACTTCCTTCTTTGTATAATAAACTCTATTCCACAGTGGAGAAACTTCAAAATGACTAAAACACAACTTCAAAGACTTATAGATGATATAACTGATGCTATTAGTATGGGGCAAGTTGCAATTGATGATGAGGATAAAGGATATCCTTATGTTGCTGGATATTATGGTAGTTTACTTCAAGAAATCAAATTCAAATTATTACAAGATCTCAAATGAACTCACCGATTGTTTATGCCTATGCTGAAATAGAAAAAGCATATAATATCCTCAAAGAAGTTGTGAAAAGAGAACACAAACTACACGAAATGGATATGACTATTATGATGGAACATTTGGATTCTCTTGAGGATGAAATAATACCTTTGATTGAAGAAATAGTATATTTTGACCCTACACCTTGAGACCCCCTTGTGCCAGTTGGGCAACTGTCCACACAATTCCCCAAAACACCTCAAAGGTGCTATAATTACAAGGTAATCCTCAATCTTATGAAATTCACTAAATCACTGGCAGAATATGAGCAAGACCTCAAATCAATAAAGAAAACTTACACTAAACTTGGTAAGCAATATCAAAATTGCAGAAGTGCATATGAGGCAGAATTGATTGCTGAGGACTTGGAAGATTATCGTCAAGATATTATAGAACTACAAATCATAATTAATGAAATCATACAGAATAAACCACTCAAAGATTGTGATACTTCAAAATTTGTTTACTGATAAGTTATACCCTTGTGCCAGTTGTAGCACTGGCACATAACACTCCCAAAAGCACTTTAAGTGTGCTATACTTGTAGCATACAAGTTCAATGAGGTCTCACAATGTCTGCTGATGAGTTGGTACTTCACAAAGATTATGAAGATTTTGCTTCTTCTTATCTTGGTGTTGAATATGAAGACTATGTAGAATTGGTGGGTGATTATGAATTGTATGAAGATGAATATGCTCTAAGTATCTAATTTTACTATGGGAATGTGTTTGCCCTAAAAGTTACACGTCCTTTAATTCCCTTTGCATTTATTATTATGTCTGCTAACTCCACTTTGCTTCAAACTGCTGCTACTTTGGCTGATACAAACCCTCTTGTTTCTCAGTTTATTGTTGATTTGACTAATGCAGAACTGGTTTCTGAAATGGTTGATGTAATTGATGCTTACGACCAAGCAGTTCTCGATTCTTATACTGATGTAGTTGCTGTTTGATTAAATAGGAGGGGAACTTATTGTTCCCCTTTTTTTATTACTTATGTCTCGTTAGCTCAGTAGATAGAGCAATTCTCTTCTAAAGAATCGGCCGTAGGTGCAACTCCTACACGAGACGTTATTCTTGATACCTTGTGCCAGTTGTAGCACTGGCACAATAAATGAGCAGAGACCCCTTTTCCGTGCTATGATTACGGAGTAATCAACCAAAACAGATGAACTTCAAAGACCGTGATTCCGTCATTGATTCTTATGCTCAATACATTCTGGATAGTCTAGATATGGACGCAGTATTGAACATTGCTTACGATACTCTTGTGGGAAATCTCACCGACTATACTAATGAACAACTGGCAACAGAGATTGTTGAAAGTTATGGTGAAGAATGGTTTGAAGACCATAACGTAGAAGTGGATGAGACAGTATAGTGATGTGCCACTAATCGCACTGGCACATAACACCCCCCAAAGGCACATTATGTGTGCTATAATTACAGAGTAATCAACCAAAAACAGATGATCATCCTAACTGCTGCTAACTATGGTTGTGTTTTTGCTTTATCTCCTGAAAGTGAGGAATTGTGCTATTCTCCTATCTATGAGAATGGAAATATCAATTTAGAAGAATTTGCTAATGTAGATTCTGATTCTATGGATATGGATACTATGGAATTATTTGATATTCGTAATCGTCTTATCCAATTATCTCAAGTCTAATGAAAGTTCCAAACTGGGTTCACAATTCAGGTAAACAAAAGAATACTAAAGGCACTTGTAAGGGACAACTCCGAGCAAGGAAACAATCACTTCAAGCACTCAAACTCAAACTGAATTTCAAATGACTTTCACTGATTTCAAACAAATGCAACCTACTGCAACTGCACAAGCAAAAAGTGTTTTGGATTATGTAGAACTTCTTTGTCAAGTTCTACGTACCAACTATCAAAACTATGTAATTCAAGTTCATCGTGTTAGTATAGATAGGGGTGATAATGTAGAGTATCATAAAAAAAGAATTGATGATATATGTGAAGGTGAAGGTGTAGATGAGTTTGTGTATGAGAAAGGTAGAAAGTATGCAAAGATTTTGCATATTGACAATCCAGGTGGAGCAAAATCAGTTCATATGTTTGTAGATATGGTAACTGGTGATTGCTTCAAACCAGCATCATACAAAGCACCTGCAAAGGGTATTCGTTACAATCTCTTGGATGATAAGTCAAGAGAAGAAATGCTACTTAGGGCAGACTGGAGCGGGTCATATCTTTACGCGAGATAAATGATGAACGATCAATTCTATGAAGGTTTAGAGGTATACTATCACAAACAAGTTGGAGTAGTTCAATTTATTTGTGATAATTATATTGTGGTATGTATTGCTCAGGGTGATAGTAAAATCAATAATGTTTGTTTGATTGTATATCCAGAAAACTATCAGTACATCACATTATTCAAACAATCTCAAAAATAATGGAACTCAATAAAATTGCAATCTTGTCCACTGGTCATTTACATCCACTTGAAGCAAAAGAGGTGAATACTTTTGCCTATGTTGCTAATACTGAGTGTGCTCTTTTCTCCACAGATATTGGAATGAGAGATTTCTATAGAGATGGAGGTCTTGTTTGTTTATCAGAATTGCTAGAGCAACTCAAAGATATAGCAGATTATGTATTGTTTGACCCTGATGGTCCTGTAAGTGATGACTACAAGAGTTATGAGTGGTAACCCTTGTGCCAGCAATCGCACTGGCACATAACATCCCCAAAGGCACCCTGGAGGTGCTATAATTACAGAGTAATTCACCAAAGACTATGCAACTGTCTGCTATTTCTAAAATTTCAGGAGAACCTTCTATGGTTGTAGATTTCTTTCCTATTCTGGGTTCTACTTCATTTATCTACAAGGTATTGAAGTTTAGAGGAGTAGATACCATGAGTACATCGTGTATTAGTGCAGAACGATTCTATACTGAGTGTGTGGAGCGTATTGATTTAGGTTATGATGTTACAGGTTTCAATACTGAACCAGTAAATGTTAACCCTATGAATGGTGTATGTTGATGACTGAAGAAAGCCTTGATTTGTTTTGTGAACATCCTGATTGTGTAGATGCAGATGAGTTTGCTCTTGATATGGAAGCACTTGCTGCTAAGTATGAAGTCACTGTTGATTATCTAATTGAAGAGTTTATATTATAATCTCTTGTGCCACTAATCGTACTGGCACATAACATCCCCAAAGGCACCTTGGAGGTGCTATAATGTACTTTCGGTCATTCATCTTATGCAACTTCTTGATTATCAACAACGTGCTTTGAGTGAGATTTCAAAGCATTCAAAGGGTAAGGTGTTGATACCTACTGGCGGTGGTAAAACTGTAGTGATGATGCAGGATGCAAAGAATCGGATTGCTGCGTCTGATGTTCCTCTGACGATTGTTGTTGTTGCTCCTCGCATTCTGCTTGCTAATCAACTCTCTGATGAGTTTGAGCAGTATCTAAAGAGCGAAGAGATTTGTATTGCTCACGTACATAGTGGAGAAACTCATCACTTTAGTAGCACACAATCACACAAGATTGCGGCACATAATGCAGTAGCAAAAGCACTTCATCAACATCATTTGATTTTCACTACTTATCACTCATTAGAAAGAGTAAATGAGTCAGGTATTGTGATTGATGTTGCATATTTTGACGAAGCACACAATTCTACCAAACCAATGAATAGTGTAGGTGTTGCTCGTACATCTGAATCATCCAATGCTGCTTATTTCTTTACTGCAACTCCTAAGATTGCGATGAGCAACAGTACTGTATATGGCAGTAATATTATTTCTATTAGTGCAAAGGAACTTGTAAGTGTCGGAACTATTCTTTCACCACAAGTGGAGACCTATGAGTTTGATGAAGTTCGCACGAAAGAGAATGCTGCGTTTGTGGATGCAGAGAATATTCTTGGTATTCTGAATAATATGAATGAAACAGCACCAAAGGTATTGGTTGCTGCTCCTTCTACAAAAGTAATCTGGGATGCACTGTCACATACTTCACTTCTACAATCATTGATTGATATGGACTATGTGGTAATGCACATTACGTCCAAACACGGTGCATATATCAATCGTAAGAAAGTTACAAGGGAAAAGTTCTTTGAGCAACTTACACTTCTGGGTAAGGACAGCACACAAAAGATGATTGTGTTTCATTATTCTATTTTGTCTGAGGGTATCAATGTGCCTGGACTGACGCATTGTATTATGTTGCGTAATCTTCCTACGATTGAGATGCTTCAAACGATTGGTAGAGTGATACGAGTATCTCAAGAAGATCGGAGTGCAATACAAAACAAACAACTACAACCTGGACAGTTTGAGTTTTACAAGAAGCCATATGGTAAGATTATCATTCCAGTTTCCAATGGTTATGGTGATCAGATTGCAAAAAAGATTCAAGGACTTGTAGATGTTGTGTTTGTTCAAGGTGAGATAGTTACTACATAATATATGTGTTACAAATAGAACTATGGTATTTCAGCCAAAGTACAAAAATTCAGGTAATGATACAAAACTCATTCGAGTACCAAATGTTTATGCTGATCTTGTAGAAGAACTTATGTTAGTTTATGATGCAAGATTTGATACTAAAAAAGGATTGCATTTATTGCGAAAGTATATCTCAAATCTGTCCTAGTACAGACACCCTTGTGCCAGTTGTAGCACTGGCACATAACACTCCCAAAGGCACCCTGGAGGTGCTATAATTACGGAGTAATTCACCAAAGGAGAGAGGGAGATGTTTGTTTGTTGTCCTGTTTCTTTTGATTTGTGCGATGCTGAATGGTTCACTAATCTTGATGATGCAAAGGATGATGCACTTGATTGGAGTGTTGAATGTAATGGTGAGAATGTAGTTGTATATGAGGCACTTGATGCTGGTGAAGATGGTTATACCTTCAAACCATTAGTTTCCATCTTTTCCTAAACAAAATGACTACTATCTCTTTCACATCTGGCGAATTGTTAGATATTATCTCTGCTCTTGATGATGTTGGAGATAATTGTATGGAGGCAGAGAATGTTCATCTTGCTTCATACTATGCCAAATTATCTCAACAATTTGAGATTATCCTTGATAAACTTCAGGATTTTGTTCCTGAAGATCGTGTTGCCAACCTTGCTCTAATTGCTAATTGATTATGACAATTGACACACTCAACTTCACTGGTAATACTACAACCTATCTGGGTTTTGTTGGTGTTATCAGTACTGGCATCATTCTGGTGCTATGCTTCACTCGTTATTTCAATTCTCCCCTGAACAAATGACTACTCAACAGATGTACGATGAACTGATGGAAGGTTATTTGCTCCAAACAAGAGAACAAATACAGCAGGATTTAATTACACTCCTTGATTCACAATTTGGTGAGGTAGAGTATCTTGACGAAGTTAGAACTCTTGCCTGCCAAATTGTAGTTGACAACTTCGCCAAATTCTTTCCTGAAACAAACTCACTCTAATCAAACAAAATGAAATTCCAAATCACTGATATTGAATTCGATCTCACAGATGATTGTGGTGAGTACATTGATACTGAAATGCTACAAGGTCAACTACAAAAAGCTTATACCAAAACACTATGGAATGTAGATGATGAGAATGAACTTTGTGAGATGATTAGTTATAAGTCTGGTTGGTGTATTAATTCGATTCAATATGATGAAGTCAAATGATACTAATACTTCAGGTAGTACAGACACCCTTGTGCCAGTTGTGCAACTGTCCATAACATCACCCAAACCCCCTCAGTCCGTGCTATGATTACGGAGTAATCAACCAAAACAGATGACCGAACAATCCTACTCTTTCCGGGGCATCTTCACTGACAAAAACTACTCTACTATTCTTAATTATATGGCAGCAACTGCTCAAGATGCCTGGAATTTGTGTGCAAAACTAAATCCCACTTTTCTTGTACAATCCTGGGGATTTGAGGGTCAAGTTGACTGAAACTACCTTGTCCCTATCCACAAACCAACTCAAACCACACAATGCCTTACACCGTCTACATCACCGAAACCAGTTACACTTCTGCTGTCTTTGCTACTAAGGAAGAAGCAGAGGCATTTATGGAAGAACCTGACTATGATTTGTGCGGTAGTTGGGAACTCTCCAATTCCAACATCGAACTGGTTGAGGAGGTGACACCCTAACAACTGGCACAAGACCCCTAGACTTCCTGCCTAAACCCTGATATTCTACATTCATACCTGAGGAATTCACCGATGCAAACTTGGTATCTGCAAGTCCAAGATTCAGAGTATAATGTTCTACTACTCAATCAAGAGATTGGCAATTATAAAAAGTATAACAAATGGATAGAGAAGAAGATTGATGAGATTATCTTTCGTCAGTATCCTACAGCGAAACGTTGGGAAGTTAGGACTAATCCTTATACTTCCAGAGTTGTGATGTGACACTCTGAGAACTGGCACAAGAGGGCACCAGGATCGCCTCCAGTGCCCTTATACTTTAAGAGCAAACCACACACACCAAACCCAAATGACTCTCACTGCTGTTCCAATTGAAATTGCTTCTGAACTATCACAGAAAGCATTAGATTATATTACTGAGTTAGTAGAGGGCACATATGCTCTGGATGATATTCTACAATTTATCACAGAATACAACAGTGATGATTTTATTAATTACTATGTTGATTATGTAGAGCAAGGTGAGAAAGTTGGGTTTGATGTTGTTGATGCTTTCTTAGAAATCAATAATATTTGCGATATTGCCTCAACCCTGGAAGTTTATATAGGTGAGTATGAGTCAGAGGCAGACTTTGCCGAGAATTACTATAATGATATCATGGATGTCCCTGATGCATTAGTAATAGACTGGAAGGAAACCTTCTATCAATCACTATCATATGATTATGATTATGTAAAAGGACATATGAAAGGTTATGTATTCCAACACGACTTTTAGATACTAACACTTCAGGTAGTACAGACACCCTTGTGCCAGTTGTAGCACTGGCACATAACACTCCCAAACCCCTCCAGTCCGTGCTATGATTACGGAGTAATCAAAAAAAAGCAGGCATGTCCTTCACCAAAACTCAAGAACAGAAACAAGAGCGTTGGGCACGTATTGCTGAACTTGAAGTATCGAAGAGAGTTATGACTTCTGCTCAATCTATTAGTGCCCGTAACAAACAAAAGAAAGCAACTATATTAGCAGATAAAGCAGAGAATGTACTTAACTCTCTCACACAGTCTGCAAGAGTATCTAAAGCACCGATGGGAACTAATCCTCTGACAGTAGAAGATAAGGCACCTGTACCTGATGCTAATACCTTCTTACCTAATAGAAAGAAGATAGATCAATTAGCAGTTAAGGCAAATCAAATCATTGATGATATTCTTAAAGGTTAATCTCTTTATTTCTCAAATCAAATGAACAAACAAACCTGCATTGATGAACTGATTGAAACATTTATGAATCGTCTTGAGTATTTGATTGACATAGATGATTATGCTAGTGCCGATGCAATTCATTCTGAATTTGTTGTGAATGGAATTGAACCTGAACACGGTGAATACATCTGGTTATTTGTTCCAAACCTTTCTCTTTATTATTAACCTTCATTCATTAATCAAATGACTATTCGTTTCACTCAAGACATTCACACAAAGCAAACTGTTTATGTAGTATGTGATCTCTCTGGTCAGTGTATATTGTTGACTACACTTATCTGTGATGCGATTGCTAAAGTACAAGAAATGTGATATGTGTGTCTGCTATTGATGTAATTAGAAATGATTAATTAATGTTATTAAAAACATATGTGTTATATTTTGCTATTATAGTATAATGTCTGTTATTATGAAGTATTATAAGTTCTTATTGTCTTCTAAGGCTGTTAATTATAACACACCACAGTTTATTTGTCAAGTGTTTCCAAGGGATTATAAGATTTCCGACACATTCTGAAACACTTGACAACCCCCGACTTCGTGTGTTATAATGACTTCGTGGACTGAGATAATAACTTCGTGTATCTGTGAGTATGATACTACTTCGTCCTGTGGAAAACTACTTTTCCACAGGTTGTTCGTGGTAGTATAGAGTATAAGAACTGTTCGTTGTAATAGTTTTCCACAGGTTTAGAAGTAGTTGTAGTGTTTGCAAGGGTTTATAAGAATTGCCCTGTGGAAAACTCTCATAAACCTGTGGAAAACTCTTCGTTTACCTGTGGAAAACTACACAAACCTGTGGAAAACCTCATAAGATTGTGGAATACCTGTGGAAAACTCTTCGTTTACTTGTGGAAAACCTTTATCGTCCTGTGGAAAACTCTCAGTTCTTCTAATTATGATACCCCCGGTACAGTTATTTTACATACCCTGGGTATAGTTTATATTAATATCAATCAATTTAGTATAATAACCAATATTTTGTAGTTCGTGTATATTATTATACAGCACTATTTGACAGTTATATTCAACGTTGTTTGTTTGTTATTATAAACCGATGCCTAAAGTAAAAACGCATAACTACCCTAACCTACAACGGACCAAAAACGAGAGAGTGATTACGAGTCCGTTTCAAATCGCATAAGTGTTTCCCCTCTTTTATAAAAAATTTCGGAGGAAAAAAATACACAAAAAAGGTTTCTCACATAATATCGCACAAATCAAAGTATCATAATGCCTATATAATTTTTGAAGACCCAAAACAAAAAAAAAGATGAAATTAGAATTTGACGAATTTGAAAAAGATTTACTAATTGATACAATTCAACATAGGTTGGATACAGATAAGGTATTAGTAATTAACAATTCACTAAAAGAAGAACTCACAGAATTACTTCGAAAAGTCGAAGAAGATGAATACTTATAATATTGAGGTAAAAGGAATTTCTATATTAAGCCAAATCCCTCAGAATGATTTACAGAAGAATCTGAAACTTATCAGAGGACTTGTATGGACTTCTGGGGGGAATGACAAGGACATTGAAGTTACACTAAATAAAACAAATCCACCTTGCAAAATTTGATTTGTGGTGGTAGAATGTAAACGTTACTATTTCAATTTTTATGGCAAAAGGATTTACAGTTAAAGCAAAGGCACCATTAAGTACATCATCAACAGATGATTTTAATTTACAGGCAACTAAAGAATTAATTAAAGGAAAGTCGGTTGTATTTTGTCTTCCAGGTCGTGGAGTATCATATACATATTTAAAGAATTTTGTTCAGTTATGTTTTGATCTTGTGCAGAATGGTGCAAGCATTCAAATATCACAGGATTATTCTTCCATGGTAAACTTTGCACGTTGCAAATGTTTAGGTGCAAATGTTCTCAGGGGACCAAAACAAATACCTTGGGATGGAAAACTTCAATATGATTATCAACTTTGGATTGATAGTGATATCGTATTTGATACAGAAAAGTTTTATCGTCTTGTAGCAATGGATAAAGACATCGCAGCAGGGTGGTATATGACTGAAGATGGTCATACTACCTCAGTTGCTCATTGGTTAGAAGAAGACGATTTTAGGGGCAATGGAGGAGTCATGAATCATGAAACTGGAGATACAATGAGTAAAAGGCGCAAACCATTTACAGTCGATTATACAGGATTTGGTTGGGTACTGATTAAAAAAGGAGTATTTGAAAAACTTGAATATCCTTGGTTTGCTCCTAAAATGCAAGTCTTTGAATCTGGAGAAGTGCAAGATATGTGCGGAGAAGATGTTTCTTTCTGTCTCGATGCAAAAGAAGCAGGTTATGAGATTTGGTGTGATCCACAGATTCGTGTCGGACATGAAAAGATGAGAGTTATCTGAGCATTATCTCTCAGACATTTCTTGACGTTTTCAGTGGTTTAACTTAGAATACCTCTATGAGATTTAAACAAGTCTTATAGAGGTATTTTTCTATATCTCAGAGATGTTATAGGAACTGCTTCTTATAACATTCTTATAAAACTTACGCAAAAATCCCGTCAAAAACCGTTTTTTGAACAAAAAAGGAGAAGAATTAAAATGGCACTAAATAAAAAAGATCAAAAGATTGATAGTACACCTAAGAATACACTTCAAGGACAAGGAAAGAATACAAAGTATTCGAAGACAAGTCGAAATTCCGCTCGAAAAAAATATAGAGGTCAAGGTAAAGGATAAAAATGGCTTATCTAAATCACAGCCTTCCAGATTGGAGTTGTTATATTCGTAATGAGTTTCTTTTTAATCATATAAAGGGGCATGGCGAAGTAACCAAATGTGATGTGCATTGTGTTGCTAGTATTGAAAAAAGAGTTCCTTTGTTTGAGGCATTTCTTGAAAATGGTGTAAATTGGACTCGTAGACCTCTTCATGCCTTTTGTTGGAAATCAGATGCACCAATTGAACCATTGGAAGATATTATGTACTGGGATTGTTTTTCGCCATATATTGACGTTCAGAAACGAGCACGTCTTTCTGGATTGCAGGCAGAATTAATTCGTCCTGACGGAAAAAAGGTGATTGGAAGTTATATGTTTACTCTTGATTGGTCATGGGAAAATAAAGGAGTCACTGATCTTAATTTTTCAGAGACTCCTGAACATAAATGTGCTCATTTGTTCAAGATGGAAACTGGAAATTACTATGCATACCCAAATAATAGAATTATATGGTATGATAGTGCCTGGACATTCAATCGCATTGAATCAAATCCTGGATATGAGATTGATATGAATTTATATTCCGTAGAAAATAAAAGAAAAATAGAAA
>Ga0114976_10001161_pt1 | contig 16361 bp, 13 predicted proteins | sample S_130805_EF_Meta_FD_87319 | JGI IMG/M metagenome (GOLD analysis project Ga0114976, IMG submission 87319) | Freshwater microbial communities from Lake Simoncouche, Canada to study carbon cycling - S_130805_EF_MetaG | ecosystem: Environmental > Aquatic > Freshwater > Lake | place: Lake...
ATGATCTTCCAGCAGTTCAACCTGGTCGGCCGGCTGGACGTGCTCAGCAACGTGCTGATCGGCCGGCTGAACCACGTGCCGACCTGGCGCGCGTTGCTGCGGCTCTGGCCGGAGGCGGACCGCGCCATCGCGCTCTCGGCGCTCGAGCAGTTCGATATCGGCGTGCTCGCCGCGCAGCGCGCCGACAGCCTCTCGGGCGGCCAGCAGCAGCGCGTCGCGATCGCCCGCGCCCTGGTGCAGGAGCCTTCGATCATACTGGCCGACGAGCCGGTGGCCTCGCTCGACCCGCGCAATGCCCGGCTGGTGATGGATGCGCTGCTGGAGATCAACCGCCGGTACAAGTTGACCGTGCTGGTGAACATCCATTCGCTCGACCTGGCGCGCGAATATTGCGAGCGGCTGGTCGGCCTCGCCGGCGGCCGCCTGGTCTTCGACGGCCCGCCCGCGAAGCTGACGGACGCCGTGGCGCGCGAGCTCTACGGCCTCGAGGCCGACGAGGCGGTCGGCCGGGTCGAGGCGCCGGCAGCCGCGCCCCTGGCCGCCGCACCCGCCCTTCCCGCCGCGGCCGCGACGCCGGCCAAAGCCCTCACCTGACCACCACGGAGACGAACGCCATGTTCAGCCGCCGCATCCTGCTCGGCAGCGCCGCCGCGCTCGCCGCCCCTGTCGCCCAGGCGCAGTCCTGGCGCGCCGCCTATCCCGAGCTGGTCTTCGCGATCGTGCCGGCGGAGAACGCCTCGGGCGTGATCAACCGCTGGACGCCCTTCGTCGAGAGCCTGTCGAAGACGCTCGGCACCAAGGTGACGCTGCGGGTCGCCAACGACTACGCCGCGGTGATCGAGGGCCAGCGCGCCGGCAACATCCACATCGCCTCCTACGGCCCGTCGAGCTTCGCCCGCGCGCTGATGACCGGCGCCCAGATCGAGGCCTTCGCGATCGAGGTCAATGCCGACGGCACCAAGGGCTACTACTCGGTCTTCTACGTGAAGGCGAACAGCCCGTTCCAGAAGATCGAGGACCTGCGCGGCAAGAACCTCGGCCTGGTCGATCCGAACAGCACCTCGGGCAACAACGTCCCGCGCTACGCGATGAGCAAGATGGGGATCAACCCCGAGCAGTTCTTCGGCCGCGTGGTCTATACCGGCAGCCATGAGAACGCGATCATCGCGCTGAACCAGGGCACCGTCGACGTCGTCGCCAACTGGTGGAATGACGAACAGGAAAGCAACCTGATGCGGATGGTCCGCAAGGACATGGTCAAGGCCGCCGATTTCCGCATGATCTTCAAGTCCGACCAGATCGTGAACTCGCCGATGGCCTACCTGACCTCCCTGCCGGCCGATCTCCGCGCCGCCATCCGCACCGCGGTGCTGGAGATGCCGAAGACGAACCCGGCGGCCTTCGACGCGATCTATGACGGCAAGCAGCGGCCCTGGGAGCCGGTGACGAATGCCGCCTATGATCCGATCATCGAGCTGAACCGCTTCGTCGACAACCTGCGTCGCCAGCGGAGCTGAGCTTGCGATCCGGCGGCGATGCTCGGCTGATCACGCTGCCGGCGGCGGAGCTGGCGCCGCGCATCGCCGCCTATGACGCGGTGCGTGGCGCCGAGCGCCGGCGCATCGCAATCGGCGGCGTCGTGCTGCTGGCGCTGGTGCTCGTCAGCGGCTGGGTCGCGCAGGTCCGTCCCGGGCTGATCTGGGACCGCGGCAGCCAGTTCTTCGGCTATTTCGACCGGCTCTTCACGCTCGAGCAGGGCGCGCATGCTGGCCAGCGGGTCTGGATGGACCCGGCCGAGTGGTTCTGGGGTCTCGGCAAGTGGCTCGACCTGCTCGGCGACACCATCCTGATGGCCTATACCGGCACGCTGCTGGGGGCCACCGGCGCGCTGGTGCTCGGGCTGCTGGCGGCCGGCAATACGGTGACCAACCCCTGGCTGCGCGCGACGGTGAAGCGGCTGCTCGAGTTCTGCCGCACCGTGCCGGAGATCGTCTTCGCGCTGATCTTCGTCATCGCCTTCGGCCTCGGCCCGCTGCCGGGCGTGCTGGCGCTGGCCATCCACAGCTTGGGCGCGCTCGGCAAGCAGACGACGGAGCTGGTCGAGAACATCGACATGAAGCCGGTCGAGGGGCTGCAATCCACCGGCGCCAACTGGGCGCAGATGGCGCGCTTCGCGGTGGTGCCGCAGATCCTGCCGGGCTTCCTCGGCTATGCGCTGCTGCGCTTCGAGATCAATGTCCGCGGCGCGGCGGTGCTCGGCTTCGTCGGCGCCGGTGGCATCGGGCAGGACCTGATCGAGGCGGTGCGCAAGTTCTACTACAACGACGTCGCGGCGCTGCTGGTGCTGATCATCCTGACGGTCTTCATCATCGACACGCTGACCGGCTTCGCCCGGCGCTGGCTGCTGGAGGGAAGGGCATGAACGGCACCGCGCTACGTGCCGAGGCGCTCGCCCGGCTGCCCGAGTTGCGCGCGCGCCACCCGGGCGTCTTCCGCGCCATCACGCCGATGCGCGCGGGCGTGGTCGGCGCCTTCCTGTTCGGCACGGTGCTGCTGGCCTATGGCATCTGGCGGCTGGACATCGAGCCGGCCCGGCTGCTGTCGGGCTTCGGCCAGCTCTTCCACTTCGTCACGCTGATGCTGCCGCCCGATCCGGGCAGCTGGAAGACCGCCACCCACATCCTGCATGCGCTCGCCGAGACGCTGGCGATCGCGCTGCTCGGCACCCTGCTGGCGGCGACGCTGGCCATGCCGCTGGCGCTGCTGGCGGCGCGCAACACTACCATCCATGCGGTGATGCGCTTCCTGTCGCGTCGCACGCTCGACAGCCTGCGCGGCATCGATGCGCTGATCTGGGCGCTGATCTGGGTGAGCGTGGTCGGCCTCGGGCCCTTCGCCGGCGTACTGGCGATCATGACGTCGGACATCGGCAGCTTCGGCAAGCTGTTCTCGGAAGCGATGGAGGCGGCCGACCGCAAGCCGCAGGAGGGCGTGGTCGCCTCGGGCGGCAGCGGCGTCGCCCGCGTGCGCTTCGGCGTGCTGCCGGAGGTGATGCCGGTGCTCGCCGGCCAGGTGCTCTACATGTTCGAGTCCAACGTGCGGTCGTCCACCATCATCGGCATCGTCGGCGCGGGCGGCATCGGGCTGACCTTGGCCGAGATGATCCGCACGCTGGAGTGGCCGACGGCCTCCTTCATCGTGCTGTTGATCCTGGTGATGGTGGCGGCGATCGACTGGGTGTCGAGCATCCTGCGGCGGCGGATCGCGGGGGGTTAGAGCGGGATGCGTTGAGGCGGAATCGCCGAAAACGCTGAATCCCGCGACCAAAAAAGCTGGAGCCTGATGCGAGAGCGAAAGCGAACGCAGCATGCTCTAAAGGGCGATGGCCGGCCAGCGCTCGCTGAAGGGCTCGGCGGCTTCCCACTCCGCGGCGAGTGCGCAGAGCAGCCCGTCGCTGAAGGCCGGCCCGACCAGCTGGAAGCCGATCGGCAGGCCGGCCAGGGAGGGCGCGCAAGGCAGCGCGAGGCCCGGCAGCCCTGCCAGGTTGGCGAAGTTCGTGAACACCGCATGGCCGCGCGGGCCGACCACCTGGCCGTCGATGACCGGCGGCGCGAGCTCGGTCGCCGGCCAGGGCAGCGCGGCGGCGGCGGGCGTCATGATCAGGTCGAAGGCCGTGAAGAACCCCGCCATGCGGCGGCGGAAGCCGGCGATCGCATCGAGCGCGCCGAACAGCGTGGCGGGCGATTGCGCGCGGCCGGCCTCGGCCATCTCGCGCAGCATCGGCGCCTCCGGCGTGCCGCCGCGCTCGGCCATCAGCCAGGCGAGGCCGCCCGACGCGATGGGCGTGAACATCGCGGCAAGCTCGTCGGTGCTGAAGGGCGGCGCGCCTTCCTCGACCTGGTGGCCGAGCCGGGCCAGGCGATGCGCGGCGTCGGCGCAGCGCTCGGCGATCTCGGGATCGACGGGGTTGGCGCCGAAGCGCGGCACGTAGAGGATGCGCTGGCGCGGCGCGCGCGCCGGCACCGCGAAGGCCGGCGCGTTGCGGCTGAGCGGATCGCGCGCATCGGGCGCGGCCATCAGTGCGAGCAGCGCCGCGAGGTCGCCGGCATTGCGCGCGATGGGCCCGATCTGCTCGAGCTCGAGCAGGATCGCCGGCAGCCCGTCGCAGCGCGCGACTCTGCCGGGCGTCGGCTTCAGCCCGATCAGCCCGGCATGCGAGGCCGGCCGGCGGATCGAGCCGCCGCCATCGGTGCCGAGCGCCAGCGGGCCGAGCCCGGCCGCGACGGCCGCGACCGCGCCGCCCGAGCTGCCGCCCGGGGTGAGCGCCAGGTTCCACGGGTTGCGCGTCGGCCCGAACAGCGTGTTGTCGGTATAGCCCTGCAGGGTGAATTCCGGGACGTTGGTCTTGCCGAGGATGACCATGCCCGCGGCGCGCAGCCGCGCGACCGGCAACTCGTCGCGCGACGGCACGACATCGCGGAACAGCGGGCTGCCCCAGGCGCAGGGCAGGCCGGCGACGGTGATGTTGTCCTTGATCGTGACGGCGACGCCGTCGAGCGGCGAGAGCGGCACGCCGGCGCGCCAGCGCGCCTCGCTGGCCTGCGCGGCGGCGCGGGCGCCGGCCTCGTCGCGCGCGATGATGGCGTTGAGCTGCGGGTTCAGCCGGGCGATGCGGGCCTCGACGGCGGCAAGCGCCTCGACCGGCGAGAGCGCGCCGCGGGCGTAGCGGCCGGCGAGCGCGGTGGCGGAGAGGCGGGCGGGGTCGGTCATGCGCCGAGCCTATCGCGTCGCCCGCCGCTGTGGGAGGTCAGCCGCGCATCGCGTCCAGCCGCGCGAGCCCGGCCTCGGCCTCGGCGACCATGCGCGCGACGATCTCGCCCGCCGGCTCGACCTGGTCGATCAGGCCGACGCATTGCCCGGCCCAGACATAGCTGCAGGCGAGGTCGCCCTCGTCCGTGCCGCGGGCGTTCATGGCGCCCGCGATCATCGGCACGACATCGCCGCCGGCGGCCTCGGCGGCGACGATCGCCTCGGCATGCGGGCTGCGCAGCACGCGACCGGGCATGCCGAGCGTGCGCTTGATCAGCATGGTATCGGCCGGCGCGGCCTCGGCGAGCGCCTGCTTGTAGGCGGGGTGGGCGCGCGCCTCGGCCGTCGCGACGAAGCGGGTGCCCATCTCGACGCCCTCGGCGCCGAGCGCGAGGGCGGCGAGCAGCCCGGCGCCGGTGGCGATGCCGCCGGAGGCAAGGACGGGGATCTTCACGGCCGCCACGACGCGCGGGACCATGACGAGGGTGGTCTCGTCGCTGCGGCCGATATGGCCGCCGCCCTCGTAGCCGACGGTCGCGACGATGTCGGCGCCGGCGGCCTCGGCCTTGCGCGCGAGTTCGGGCCCGGCGGTCAGCACGATGGTCTTCGCGCCGACCTCGAGGCAGCGCTTGATGTAGGGCGCGGGATTGCCGGCGGTGAGCGCGATCAGGCGCACGCCTTCCTCGAGCGTCGCCTCCAGCGCGGGCCAGATGTCGCCGCGGCCGATCGGGAAGTTGACCGCGAAGGGGTTCGGCGTGAGGTCGCGGCAGCGGCGGATCTCGGCGCGGAGCGCGGCGACATCGGCGAGGCCCGCGGTCGCGATCTGCCCGAGGCCGCCCGCATTCGAGACGGCGGCGGCAAGCTCGGCGCCGGCGACGCGCGCCAGCCCGCCCTGCACGATGGGATGGCGGATGCCGAGCAGGTCGGTGGCGCGGGTGCGGAGAGTCATGCGGGCATGCTGCCGGAGCCATCGGGGATGGCAAGGGCCGCCGAGAAAGCCGTTGAGCCGGGATCGGAAGGCTGTATCCTCCGGCGCAACGGGGAGGGACCGCGTCCTTGAGCGTGATCCTCGACGAAATCCGCAAGGCTGAAGAGCGTGCCGGCGGTCTCGACATGCGCGAGGTCGTCGCGGCGGCCCGTGGCCTGCACCCCGATGCGCTCGCCGACCCGGCGCTGAAGGACCAGCGCCGCGATTTCCTACGCAGCACCCTCGATTCATCCGGCCAGGCCGACCGGACCTTCGAGCGCATCCTGCAGGGCAACGAGCTGCAGCCGGTGAGCTATCTCGCGCGCGGCTCCATCGCCGCCGCCGCGGTCGCGCGCATCAAGATCCAGACCGCCGGCCTGCGCGGCTGGGGCACCGGCTTCCTGATCGCGCCGCGGGTGCTGCTGACCAACAACCACGTGCTGCCGGACGCGGCCGCGGCGCGGCGGTCGCTCGCGCAGTTCCGCTACGAGCTCGACCTCGACGACCGGCCGGTCGCCCCGATCGACTTCGCCTTCGATGCCGATGCGCTGTTCGAGACCTCGCGCGACCTCGACTTCACCGCGATCGCGCTGCGGCCGCTGGCCGAGGACCAGGCGACCGCGCTCGACTTCGGCTTCCTGCCGCTGCTCGGCACCACCGGCAAGGCGTTGGAAGGCGAATGGCTGACCATCATCCAGCACCCGAACGGCGAGCGGAAGCAGCTCTGCGTCCGCGAGAACAAGCTGATCAAGCGGACCGACAACGTGCTGTGGTACAGCACCGACACGCTGGCCGGCTCCTCCGGCTCGCCGGTCTTCAACAACGACTGGTTCGTCGTCGCGCTGCACCACAGCGGCGTGCCCGACCGGGACGAGGCGGGCCGCTATCGGCTGGCCGATGGCAGCCTCAGCGACACCCTCCCGGCCGACGAGACGCGGATCAAGTGGATCGCCAATGAGGGCGTGCGCGCCAGCGTCGTCGCGGCCGAGCTGCAGCGCCGCCGCGGCGGGGACCCGCTGCTGCAGCAGATGTTCGAGGCAACGCCGCAATCGGCGCGCATCGTCCTGTCGACCCTGCCCGCGGCGCCGGTCGCGCCGCCCGTCCGGAAACCGGAGAGCAAGCCCATGTCGCAGACCACGAGCGCCGGCGTCGCGCGCGAGTACCGGCTACGGATCGAGGCGGATGGCACGGCGCGCATCGTCGATGCGGGCGGGACCGAATCGCTCGCCGCGCCCGCGCTGGTCACCGGGGCGGGGGCGGCGCGGGTCGCCGCCTTCAGCGCGCCCTTCGACGACGACTACGCCAAGCGCAAGGGCTACGATCCTGCCTTCCTCGGCGCCTCGCAGCGGGTCGAGCTGCCCCGGCTCAGCGACGCCTTGCAGAACGACGCCGTGCCGCTGTTGCGGCCCGCCAAGGCCGGCGACGTCGTGCTCAAGTACCACGGCTACAGCCTGGTGATGCACAAGCGCCGCAAGCTGGCGATCTACAGCGCGGCCAACATCGATTTCGGCCAGCGCTGGGAGATGTCGCGCCCGCAGGACGTCTGGCGGCGCGATCCGCGCATCGCCACGGAATACCAGCTCGAGGGCTGGTACTACGCCAGCAACCAGTTCGACCGCGGGCACCTGACGCGGCGCGAGGACATGGAAGTCGGCATCACCCGGAAGGCGGCGCTGATCTCGGCCGCCGATACCTGCCACTGGACCAACTGCACGCCGCAGCACGCCAAGTTCAACCAGGGCAAGACGCTGTGGCAGGGCATCGAGCGCTACATCCTCGAGCGCAACGAGGATCTGGACCAGCAGGCGCGTGCCCAGGTCATCACCGGGCCGGTGCTCGACGAAGGCGACCCGGACTACCGCAAGGCCCAGTACCCCGAGCAGTTCTGGAAGGTGGTCGCGGCGCTGGACGAGACCGGCAAGCTTTCCGCGACCGCCTATCTCGCCAGCCAGAAGGAGGTCGTCGCGCAATTCGGCGTGGAGGCGGTGACCTTCGGCGCCTACGGCACCTTCCAGGTGCGGATCGCCGAGATCGAGCGGCTGACTGGCCTGACCTTCCTGTTCGACGGCAGCAAGCGGCTGTCCAGCATCGACCCGCTGGAGAAGCGGGCCCCGGTGCGCCCGCGGCGGCGCGGCGCGGGGCCGGCCGAGGCGGCGCAGTCGGGGACGGAGGCGCCGCCCGGCTACGCGCCGCTCGCCGGGCTCGACGACATCGTTCTGTAGGGCGGGCGGCCTACGCCGCCTCGCTCTCCTGCCGCTTGGCGTGCTTCTTCCGCTCATGCGGATCCAGGTAGCGCTTGCGCAGCCGGATCGCGCCGGGCGTCACCTCGACCAGCTCGTCATCCTCGATATAGGCGATCGCCTGCTCGAGGCTCATCCGGCGCGGCGGGGTCAGCAGCAGCGCCTCGTCCTTGCCGGCGGCGCGGATGTTGGTGAGCTTCTTCTCCTTGATCGGGTTCACATCCAGGTCGTTCTCGCGCGAATGCTCGCCGAGGATCATCCCGGTGTAGACCTTCACTCCCGGGTCGACGAAGAGCGCGCCGCGTTCCTGCAGGTAGAACAGCGCGTACTGGATCGCCTCGCCATCCTCGGACGAGATCAGCGAGCCGTTGCGGCGGCCGGGGATCTGGCCGGCCCAGGGGCGGTAGCCGAGGAACAGCCGGTTCATCAGCCCGGTGCCGCGGGTGTCGGTCATGAACTCACCGTGGTAGCCGATCAGGCCGCGCGACGGGATCTCGAAGGTGAGGCGGGTCTTGCCGCCGCCCGAGGGCCGCATGTCCTGCATCTGGCCCTTGCGGATCGAGAGCTTCTCCACGACCACGCCGGAATAGCCCTCGTCGACATCGACGAGCACTTCCTCGTAGGGCTCCTCGCGCTGGCCGGTCTCCTCGTTGACCATGGTCAGCACGCGCGGCCGGCCGATGGTCAGCTCGAAGCCCTCGCGGCGCATCTGCTCGATCAGCACGCCGAGCTGGAGCTCGCCGCGGCCGGCGACCTCGAAGGCGTCGACCTCCTCGGAGATCTTCACCTTGATGGCGACGTTGCCCTCGGTCTCCTTGAACAGCCGGTCGCGGATCTGCCGCGAGGTCACCTTCTTGCCCTCGCGGCCGCCGAGCGGGCCGTCATTGATGCGGAAGGTCATGGCCAGCGTCGGCGGGTCGACCGGGATCGCGTGCAGCGGCTCGGTCACCTCGGGCGAGGCGATGGTGTCGGGGATGGTGGCGTCCGAGAGGCCGGCGATCGCGATGATGTCGCCCGCCTGCACTTCCTCGACCGGCACGCGCTCGAGGCCGGAGAAGGTCATCAGCTTGGTCAGCCGGCCGCTCTCGACCACCGAGCCGTCCTGGCGCAGCACGCGCACCGGCATGTTGATGCGCGCGGTGCCCTGCTCGACCCGCCCGGTCAGGATGCGGCCGAGGAAATTGTCGCTCTCGAGGATCGAGGCGTTCATCGCGAAGGGCTTGTCGAGCTCGACCTTCGGCGCGGGAACGTGGCTGAGGATCAAATCGAACATCGGCGCGAGGTCTTTCCGGGCGCCGTTCAGCTCGAGATCGGCCCAGCCCTGCCGGCCGGAGGCGAACAGCGTGTGGAAATCCAGCTGCTCGTCGGTCGCGCCGAGCGCGGCAAACAGGTCGAAGACCTCGTTATGGACCTCGTCCGGCCGGGCGTCCTGGCGGTCGACCTTGTTGATCACGACGATCGGGCGGAGGCCGCGGGCCAGCGCCTTGGTCAGCACGAACTTGGTCTGCGGCAGCGGGCCCTCGGCGGCGTCGCAGAGCACGATGGCGCCGTCCACCATCGACAGGATGCGCTCGACCTCGCCGCCGAAATCGGCGTGGCCGGGGGTGTCGACGATGTTGATCTTGACGCCCTTCCACTCGACCGCGGTGGACTTGGCGAGGATGGTGATGCCGCGCTCGCGCTCGAGGTCGTTGCGGTCCATCGCCCGCTCGGCGACGTGCTGGTTGGCGCGGAAGGCGCCGGCCTGCTTCAGGAGGTTGTCGACCAGCGTGGTCTTGCCGTGGTCGACATGCGCGATGATCGCGACGTTGCGGAGTTCCATCAGGGTGGTCCCTTGCGGCCGCAACGCAAAAACGTCGTCCCCCGGTCGCAGGAGGCGATCGGGCGGGCGAAATCGGCAGGCGGCGTGTTGCGGCGCACACATAGGGGGTCGCGACCGGAAAAGCGAGCCTTTTCGGCCGCGACCGTCAGAACGGGCCTAGCGCTGTGAGCCCGGCATCTGGCCGGTATTGCCGCGCTGGTTGATCGGATCGTTCGGCGAGGCGTCGGGCAGCGGCGCCTCGAGCGCGCTGCGCGGCGCGCCGTCGCGCTGGTAACGGCGCTTCGGGTGGGCCGGCGCCTCGTCCATCTCGGCATCGCCCATAGCGCCCATCTCGCCGCCGCCCATGACGGCGAGCGCGGCGTCGAGCTCCTGGCGGGCGCCGGTGCGGTCCTGGCGCTGGATCGCGGCACGGGCGGCGTTGAGCCGGGTCAGCGTCGGATCCTGCATCGGCATGTCGGCCTGGGCGGTATAGGTGCCGCGGGTCAGGATGCGGGTCTCGGCGCGCTCGATCAGCTCATTGGCCTGGCCGAGCCGGCCGGCATTCACCGCCTCGCGGGCCTCGCGGACCCAGCGCATCGGGCGCTGCACGCCTTCCGCATCGGCCTGGTCGCGCAGGCGGTTCTGCTGCGGCACGGAGGGGGTGCGCGGGCTCATCCGCTCGCGCTGCATCTCCTGCACGGCAGGGTCGGCGGCGCGGGGCATCGTCTGGGCGAGGACGGGCAGGCTGAGCAGCGTGGCCGTCGTGGCAAGCAATGTGATGCGGCGCATGAAGGAGGCTCCAATATCAGGAACCCCCTCAACGGCCGGCGCGTCCCGGAGTTGCTACTTCCGCGCCACCAGCGCCTTGAGATCCGCCTGCGGCCGCGCGCCCACGTGGCTGATCACCTCGGCCGCCGCCACCGATCCCCAGCGCCCGCACTCGGCGAGGTCGAGCCCGCGGGTGAAGGCGGCGAGGAACCCGGCGGCATAGGCATCGCCCGCGCCGGTGGTGTCCACCACCTTGGTCGGCACGGCGGCGACCTGCAGCGTGGTCTCGCCGGCCACGATCAGGCTGCCCTTCTCGCTGCGGGTCAGCGCGGCGAGGCCGACCTCGGCGCGCACCTGCTCGGCGGCGTAATCGAAGTCGTCGGTCTCGTAGAGCGACAGCAGCTCGCTCTCATTGGCGAAGAGGATGTCGCATTCCTCGCGCACGAACTTCCGGAAGGCGTGGCGATGCCGCTCGACGCAGAAGGCATCCGACAGCGACAGCGCGACCTGGCGGGCGTGCTGGTGCGCCAGGCGCGAGGCTTCGTAGAAGGCCGCCTGCGCCGCCGGCGGGTCGAACAGGTAGCCTTCCATGTAGACGACCTTGGCACGCGCCACCTCGGCCTCCGGCACGTCGGCCGCGGAGAACTCCACGCAGGCGCCGAGGAAGGTGTTCATGGTGCGCTGGGCATCCGGCGTGACCAGGATCAGGCAGCGCGCGGTCGGCGCGCCGCCCTTCAGCGGCGCGGTCGGGAAATGCACGCCGACGGCGCGGATGTCGTGCGCGAAGACCTGGCCGAGCGCGTCATCGGCGACCTTGCCGAGGAAGCCGACGCGCGCCCCGAGCCCGGCCGCCACCGCGCAGGTATTGCCGGCCGAGCCGCCCGAGCTTTCGACGCCGGGCCCCATGGCGGCATAGAGCGCCTCGGCGGCTTCCGGGCCGATCAGCGCCATCGCGCCCTTGTTCAGCCCCTTCGCCTCGAGGAAGCGGTCCTCGGCGCGCGCCAGCACGTCGACGATGGCGTTGCCGATGCCGAGGATGTCGAGGGTGGGCTCGCTCATGCGGGGGGACCTTCAGGCAGGACAGGCGTTGCGGCCCGGGACGCGGCGGGATAGCCCCCGCGCCGGGCCGCGGCAACCGGCCACCATTCCGGGGATGATCGCGTGATCGCAGCCGTCCTGCTCACCCTGCGCCAGCTCGGCGACCGGAGCTTCCTGCTGCCGTTGGCGGGCGGCTTCCTTGGCGCGCTCGCGGTCTTCGCGGGGCTCGCCACGGCGGCGGGCTGGCTGACGAGCTGGCTGGCCGGCGGCAGCGGCTGGCTCGCCGGCATCGCCGGCGCGGCGGGCGGGCTGCTGACGCTGAGCCTGGCGATCTGGCTCTTCGTCCCTGTGATGCTCGGCATCTCGAGCCTCTTCGTCGAGACGGTGGCGGGCGGCGTCGAGCGGCGCTTCTACCCGAACCTGCCGCCCGCCGATCCGGCGAGCCTCGCGGCGCAGACCGGGTTCAACCTGTGGCTCGGCGTCAAGACCGCGCTCGCCTCGCTGGTCGCGTTGCCCTTGATGGTGCTGGTGCCGCCGGTCGGCGCGGTGGTGTTCCTGGTGATCAATGCGGTCGCGCTCGGCCACGGGCTGTTCGAGGGCGTGGCGCAGCGGCGCATGAGCGTCGCCGCCGCGCGCGCGCTGCGTCGCAGCCGCGAGGGCCAGGTGCTGGCGATGGGCGGGCTGCTCGCGCTGCTCGCGCTGGTGCCGGGGCTGAACCTGCTGGTACCGGTGCTCGGGACGGCGGCGATGACTCATCTGCTGCACCGCGGCGCGGCCCGCGATCGTCCCGGGGCGTGAATCGCCGTCCGTGATCTGATCGGAATATCCAGGGAAAACGGGGGCTGACGCGCATCTCCGGCGTTGTACGCGCGCGAAGCCGCATGCTAGCCCGTAGACGATTGAAAGGCCGTGGCGAATCGTCGCGGCCGTGATCGGAGGGGGAGCATCATGGCCATTTTCGGCCGCAAGAAGGAGGAGGGGCCGGCCGCGCCCTCCACCGAGACCGCCACGCCCGTGGCCCCGCCACGCGACACCGACATTGCCGTTCCGCCATTCCGCCCCGCATCCAAGGACGCGCCCAGCATGAGCATGAGCCAGAAGCCCGCGACCCCCGCCGCGCCGAATCTCGGCGCCCCGCCGCGCCCCGCCGGCGTCGGCGTGCCGGCCCGCCCGGTGCGCGCCGAGGCCGCCGAGCGGCGCACCCTCGTCGTCGGGCGCGGCATCAGCCTGCAGGGCACCGTCGCCGATGCCGAGCGGCTCGAGGTCGAGGGCACGGTCGAATCGACCATGATCCAGGCGACCGAGCTCTTCGTCGCGCAGAACGGTGTCTTCAAGGGCGAGGTCGAGGTCGAGGATGCGGTCGTCGCCGGCCACTTCGACGGCACGCTGACCGCGCGCAACAGCCTGGTCATCCGCGCGACCGGCAAGGTCAGCGGCACGGCGCGCACGCGGAAGCTCTCGGTCGAGGAAGGCGGTCAACTTTCCGGCAAGATGGAAATGCTTTCTGAAGCGCAGGCCTCCGCCCCGCCCAGCCCGCCGCGCATGCCGACGCCGGCCGAGGCCTGAGAATCCGCGGAGCAGTGCCCGCCGGGCATTGCTCCGCAGCTTCGATGGCTTCCTGGGTCCGAGGTCTCCCGCCGCCCATCCGGGGCGGCCTGACCACTTTCGAAGCGGCGGGGTGCGGGCCCCGCCGGCTTCCGCGACGGGACGCTTGCGGCAATGTCGCCCCGGTATCGCCTTGCCCGCTATCGCCTTGGCTGCCTTCTGCTGCTGGTCGGCTGCGCCGGGGGCGAGGACCGCGACGCGCAACTTACCGCGGCGCTCGAGAATGGCCGCGCCAGCCTGACCGTCGCCGGCGCGGTGGTGCCGATCCGGGCGAGCCCGGCGGTGGCTGCACCCGTCGCCGCGCCCCTCGCGCTCACGCCGATTCCCGTCAGCCACAGCCCCGCCGGGCCGCAGCCCGGCGCGACCCAGGGCCTGATGGGCGCGGCGCCGGAGACGCTGCGGCGCTGGCTCGGCGAGCCGCAGCTGCGCCGGAAGGAGGGGCCGGCGGAGGTCTGGCTCTATGCCGGGTCGGCCTGCGCGCTCGATCTCGTGCTCTATCCCTCGGCCGGCGGCCTGCGCGTCGGCCATGCCGAGGCGCGGGCGAGCGGCGCCGCGCCGCGCACCGAGCAGCATTGCCTGCAGGAACTCGCCGCCAGCGGACGGCCGGGCGGACCCGTGCTGCCGATGGCCGACGCCGCGGGGCGTAGCGCGCGCGGCGGAGGCTGATAGTCTCGCCCCAAGGATAGGGGGAGACGTCGATGCGCTGGCTGCTTGCGCTGCTGATGGCTTGCCTGGTCGCGCCGGCGGCGCGCGCGGCCTGGCCGGAGAAGCCGATCACCGTGGTGGTGCCCTTCGGACCGGGCGGCGGCGCCGATATCGCCGCGCGCAGCCTCGGTCGCTGGATCGAGCCGCGGCTCGGCCAGCCCTTCGTCATCGTCAATCGCCCCGGGGCGGGCGGTGAGATCGGCTTCGCCGCGATCGCCCGCGCCGCGCCGGATGGCTACACCATCGGCGTGGTGACCCTGCCCAACCTGGTCACCATCCCGCTCGAGCGGCGGGCGAGCTATGCGGTCGAGCAGATCGCGCCGATCGCGAACCTGGTCGACGATGTCGGCGGCGTCTTCGTGCGGGCCGACAGCCGGTTCAGGAGCCTCGCCGATCTCGTCGCGGCGGCGAAGCGCGATCCGGGCGCGGTCAGCTTCGGCACCACGGGCATCGGCACCTATGCGCATTTCGGTATGCTGGCGCTGGAGCGGCAGGCGGGCGTGTCGCTGACGCCGGTCGCCTATGGCGGGACGGCGGCGATGCGCGCCGCCCTTCTGCAAGGTGATCTGCAGGTCGCGGGCTTCTCGATGACCGATGCGGCGCAGGAGATGGCGCAGGGGCTGGTGCGGCCGCTCGGCCAGATGGCGGCGGCGCGCTGGTCCGGCACGCCGGATGTGCCGACCTTGCGCGAGCAGGGCTTCGACGTGGTGCTGAGCTCGTTGCGCGGCTTCGGCGCGCCGGCGGGGACGCCGCCTGCGATCATCGCCCGACTGTCGGCGCTGATCGGCGAGGCGGCGGCCGACCCGGAATTCCAGCGCCTGGCGAAGGCGCAGGCCATGCCGATCGTCTTCTCGGACAGCGCGCGCTTCGCCGCCGAGATCGCCGCGCAGCGCGAGCAGTATGGCCGGCTCTGGCGCGAGCATCCCTGGCGGGAGAAGGACTGAAATCGAAGCGCCGGCGATTCACGCCCTTCGGGGCACGCCCCTCGGACGATCGCAGGCTGGTCGTCCTCGCCGCCCCATGGCATCAACACGCCAAGGGGAGAAGCATCCATGGACGAATTCGACTACGTCATCGTCGGCGCCGGTGCGGCGGGCTGCGTGCTGGCCTATCGGCTGAGCGCTTCGGGCAAGCACAGCGTGGCGGTGCTGGAAGCCGGCGGGCCTGACCGGAACATCTACATCAAGATTCCGGCGGGCTTCAACAAGACGGTCTACGATCCGAAGCTCAACTGGGGCTACGAGACCGCGCCCGGCCCCTACATCAACGACCGCAAGATCCCCTTTCCGCGCGGCAAGGTCATCGGCGGCTCGGGCTCGATCAACGGGCATCTCTATGTCCGCGGCCAGGCGGCCGACTACGACATGTGGGGCCAGCTCGGCTGCCGCGGCTGGTCCTGGGACGACGTGCTGCCGTATTTCAAGCGCGCCGAGACGCGCGGCAATGACGGCGGCGATCCGGCGGTGCGGGGACGCGAGGGGCCGCTCAACATCCAGGACCAGCGCGACCCGCATCCGCTGTCCGATGCCTATATCGCGGCGAACGAGGCGCTCGGGCTGAAGCGCACGCCGGACTACAACAGCGGCAACCAGGAAGGCACCTTCCTCTATCAGCAGATGATGAAGGATGGCCGGCGCTGGAGCCCGGCGGATGCCTATCTTCGGCCCGCCCTTAAGCGGCCGAATGTCACGCTGATCCAGCATGCGCTGGCCGAGCGGATTGTCTTCGACGGCAGGCGCGCCACGGGGATCCAGTATCGCGGCGCCGATGGTGCGGTGAAGACGATCAGGGCGCGGCGCGACGTGGTGCTCTCGGGCGGCGCGATCAACACGCCGCAGCTCTTGCAGATCTCGGGCGTCGGCGATCCGGAGTGGCTGCGCGATATCGGCGTGGAGGTCGTGCATGCGCTGCCGGGCGTGGGCAAGAACCTGCGCGACCACTACGCGGTGCGCGTCTCGGCGCTGGTCAAGGGCGCGGGCTCGCTCAACGAGCGCTCGCGCGGCCTGCCGCTGGTCGCCGAGGTGATCCGCTATGCGCTGACGCGCAAGGGCCTGCTGACCGCGAGCCCGAGCCATGCCGGTGGCTACCTGAAGACGCGCGACGGGCTCGAGACGCCGGACATGCAGCTCTATTTCGCGCCGGCGAGCTATGCGGCGGGGCAGTATGGCGTGGTCGACCTGGACACGGTGCCGGGCATGACGCTGGGGGCGGCGCAGTTGCGGCCGGAGAGCAAGGGCTGGCTGAAGGCGCTCTCGGCCGATCCGCGGGCGAAGCCGGAGATCCAGCCGAACTACCTGGCCGACCAGATCGACCGGGATTCGCTGCTGGCCGCGATGAAGTACCTGCGCAAGCTCCTGGAGACGAAGCCGCTGGCCGACTTCGTCATCGAGGAGAATTTCCCGGGGCCCAAGGTGCAGACCGACGAGGA
>Ga0114976_10001162_pt1 | contig 16361 bp, 16 predicted proteins | sample S_130805_EF_Meta_FD_87319 | JGI IMG/M metagenome (GOLD analysis project Ga0114976, IMG submission 87319) | Freshwater microbial communities from Lake Simoncouche, Canada to study carbon cycling - S_130805_EF_MetaG | ecosystem: Environmental > Aquatic > Freshwater > Lake | place: Lake...
CACACATTCATTGGTGGATTAATCTCGGCCCTTTTAGGCATTGCTCTCGTCGGCGTCGGTTCCGCCCTTTATATAACTTGCGGACTCGGACCCGGTCCGCGCGATGGCGCTATGACCGGTATTCACAATCGCACCGGCGTTCGTGTTGGCCGTGTTCGCATGGCGATCGAGGTAACTGTCCTGATCATCGGCGGACTACTGGGCGGCAAGATTGGGCTAGGAACTGCGCTCTTTGCGCTCCTGATTGGTCAATCTGTCGCTATTTCCTTCGGAGTAGTCGCGCGCCTTACCTCGAAGTAAGCGATAAATCCGCTTAAATCTTCTTATCCCTCGGTCTGTGAGCCGTCATTTCACACGGGGTCGCAACCACCCCCGTTAACAAAATTAGGAAGGTATGTCATGCTCGATAGCTATTTCAAAATATCGCAACGTGGCTCCACAGTAGCTAGGGAAGTACGCGGCGGAATCGTCACATTCTTCACTATGGCTTATATCGTGGCGCTTAATCCACTAATCATCGGTCTTGCCAAAGATGCAGATGGAAAATTTATCGGCGGCGGAGATGCACCTAATCTCGCACTCGTTGCTGCAATGACAGCTCTCATGGCTGGCCTTTTAACCATTCTGATGGGTGTAGTCGGAAATTATCCGCTTGCTCTGGCAACCGGACTAGGACTAAACACCTTCGTTGCCGTTGGTATCGCATCCAAGATGACTTGGGCAGATGCCATGGGACTTGTGGTGTTAGAAGGTTTGATCATCACAGTATTAGTTCTCACCGGATTTAGAACTGCTGTCTTCAAGGCAGTACCTGCGCAATTAAAGATCGCTATCTCAGTTGGTATCGGACTATTTATTGCGCTAATTGGTTTGGTAGATGCCGGATTCGTCCGTAAGACACCTTCTGGCCCAGTGCCGGTGACGTTAGGCGATGGCGGAACGCTTGTCGGTTGGCCGATCATCATCTTCGCACTTGGTCTCTTTCTTACTATCGGTCTGATGGTAAAGAAGGTAAAGGGAGCAATTCTTATCGGAATCATCGTTGCGACGATAGCTGCGGTTATTGTCGAAACTTCTCTAAAAATTGGGCCTAACTTCAACGGCGCAACCGGTGAGGTAAATCCAAAGGGCTGGGGGCTAAATGTTCCGGCTATGCCTGAGAAGATCGTTGCGACTCCAGACTTTGGCCTCTTTGGCCAATTTAACCTCTTCGGTTCACTAGATCGCATCCCTGTAATCACAGTTGTGCTGATCGTCTTTACCTTATTGCTCTCTGACTTCTTCGACACAGTCGGAACAGTTACTGCAATCGGACACGAAGCAGGCCTTGTTGATAAAGATGGCAACATTCCAAATAATGATCGCATCCTCTTGGTTGACTCAATCGCTGCTGTTGCAGGTGGTGCTGGAAGCATCTCCTCTAACACTAGCTACATTGAATCAGCATCAGGTGTTGGAGAAGGCGCACGTACTGGTTTAGCTTCAGTTGTAACCGGTATCTGTTTCTTGCTAACAACATTCTTGGCGCCACTTGTGGCAATCATTCCTTACGAGGCAGCAACTCCAGCTTTGGTTATTGTCGGCTTCTTAATGATGACTCAGATTAAAGCGATCGATTGGGAAGATTATGGAATCGCAATTCCAGCTTTCTTAACGATCATCTTGATGCCATTTACCTACAACATCTCAGTTGGTATCGGCGCCGGCTTCGTAACTCACGTAGTCATCCGATACATCCAAGGTCGCGGCAAAGAAGTACATCCGCTACTTCTACTTGTCTCTGGCCTCTTTATGATCTACTTCCTGTCCTCACCTATTAATGCATGGGTTGGATAGTTAGTTAAAAGTCGCTAAAGAACGGCGCCCTGCGATTAATTTCGTAGGGCGCCGTTTCCTATATCGACCAATCGATAGGGGCTATCCCTGAAGCAAGTAGCGCCTCATTGGCTCGACTGAAAGGTTTCGATCCAAAGAAACCCCGATAGGCCGAGAGCGGACTTGGATGTGGCGACATAATTAACTTTCGTTCTGGGAAGTAGTTTCTTAACTCTTGGGCACCTGCTCCCCATAAAATTGCTACGCAACCAGATCCGGCAAGTGCGCTTACACATGCTTCAGAAAAGCGACTCCAGCCAATTTTGGAATGTGAATTACTCTCACCACTGCGACAAGTCAAAGTTCTATTTAGCAGAACTACTCCTTGCTCTGCCCAAGGTGATAAATCACCATGGTCGGGTAAACGAACACCGAGATCGGTATTTAGCTCCTTGAAGATATTCACTAAGCTCGGTGGAAGTTTCTTTTGATCTGGTGAAATCGAAAAGGCTAAACCAACTGGATCGCTCGGATTTGGATAGGGATCCTGCCCAAGAATCAGTACCTTTGCGCTATCGAAATCGGATGAGAGCGCCCGCATCACCAAGTCATGTTTCGGTAGATAGTTCTCGCTGGCAATCTTTGACTCGATCTCATCTAATAGATCTAGCTCACCGGCCAGTACCTTGCGCCATGAGGGATGAAGCTGGTCACGGAATTTCATCAGCTACGGGCGAAGAATCTTCCCTTATCTGTGGTTACAGAGATATTTAATCCAAATACTGCGCTCATGTGCTCTGTTGTAATCACATCCGCAATTGGACCTGAAACAGCGATAGCTCCATCTTTGATGATCAAAGCATGTGTTGTGCCAACTGGAATCTCTTCAATGTGGTGAGTTACGACAATACTGGCAGGTGCTAATGGGTCAGTTGAGAAACTGGCAAAGCGTCTTAGTAAATCTTCACGTCCGCCTAAATCTAGCCCAGCGGTCGGTTCATCTAGTAAGAGCAATTCTGGATCTGCCATCAGCGCACGAGCAATCTGAACTCGCTTCTTCTCACCATCGCTTAAGGTGTAATAACGGCGCTCTGCCATCTCACGAACGCCGAAAGTTGTAAGAAGTGCAACTGCGCGAGATTCATCCCATAGATCATAAACTTCATTCCAACGCCCCAAGACTGCGTAAGCTGCGGTTAATACAACGTCACGAACTAATTCATCATCAGGGATATCTTCTGCTAACAAACTGGCGCATATTCCAATGCGCGTACGAAGTTCAAAGAGATCTACTTTTCCCATCTCTTGGTCCAAGATTTTTACTGAGCCCGATGTTGGAAAGATGCGCGTTGCCAGGATATTTAAGAGCGTTGATTTACCAGCGCCATTAGGCCCAAGAATTACCCATCTCTCGCCGCTGCGAATTTGAAAATCGAGCGGTCCCAAAATCCGGCGTTGCCCACGGGTGACAGTTACACCCTGCATCGCCAGCACAATAAGATCGTTCTTATTTTCCATAGATGAAAAAGATAGCGGTAATCACTGGCGAATCTGGTTAAATCCCTGACTTATCGCCTGTGATTCACGCTAATCTTCTCCTCGTTATGGCAACTACCGATAAAAGCGAGCAATTTACTGGGTTAATTCTCCTTTCTGGAGTAGATGCGCCGGGTATAACCGAGACCCTCTTTGAAACTCTCGCTCCCTTTGCGGTGAACATTTTAGATATTGAACAGGTTGTTATTCGGGGCCGCGTTATTTTGACTGTACTAATCTCTTGCAGCCCCGCACATGCCAAAGCGATCGAAGCTGACTTAGATACCTGTGCGCAAACTCTGGGCGTTGATATTGCATCGGCCTTTGAAGTCAGTGCGATTACCGATATCGCCGCTAAAAAATCCTTGCTCCATGTAGTTGTATTGGCACAGACTTTGACTCCAAAGGCGATAAATGTAGTTGCAAGTACGATCGCGCTAAATAATGGAAATATTGAGCGAATCCATCGCACGGCAAGTTACCCAGTTACTGCGATTGAATTCACGGTCTCTGGCGCGCTAATAGGTAAGTTGCGTACCGAACTTGCTGCGATCGCTGCAGAGCACGCTATTGATGTGGCGATCTCCCCCGGTGGTTTGATGCGCTGGGCGAAGAAGCTAGTCGTAATGGATGTCGATTCAACCCTTATTCAACAAGAGGTCATTGAGCTATTGGGCGCTAAAGCAAATAAGGGCGAGGAGATCGCAGCTATTACAGAATCTGCGATGCGCGGTGAATTAGATTTTGCGGAAAGCTTAAAAGCTCGTGTTTCGCTCTTGAGAGGTCTACCAGAATCCGTTCTTACGGATGTTCAAAAAGATATAACTCTTACACCTGGTGCCCGTACTTTAGTTCGCACCTTACATAAGCTTGGACATCATGTCGCACTCGTATCGGGTGGATTTGAACCAGTTATCGCACCTCTGGTGGCGGAGCTCGGCATTGAACATATGCGTGCCAATAATTTAGAGATCACCGATGGAAAGTTAACTGGAAAGCTAACTGGCCCGATTATCGATCGCGCTGGTAAGGCACAGGCCCTTCGTGATTTCGCCGCCGAGCACGCAATAGCGCTAGAACAAACAATCGCCATTGGTGATGGTGCCAACGATCTCGATATGATCGCAATTGCCGGTCTTGGTATCGCATTTAATGCAAAACCTGCCGTTATCGCAGCTGCCGATAGTTCAGTTTCTGCGCCGTATCTAGATTCAGTTCTGTACTTACTAGGAATTACTCGCGAAGAAGTGGAAGAGTCCGACTAGTTATAGTCGACAAGCGTGGATATCGGTGACCAAGATACCGCGGGCACCTAGCGCCCAAAGTTCATCCATTAAGCGGTTGGTATCTTTACGCAAAACCATCGCGCGAACTGCTACCCAATCTGCTTTCTGCAAGGGAGAAATCGTTGGCGATTCTAAGCCAGGTGTAATTGCGCAAGCTTTATCGATGCTTACCTTTGGAATGTCGTAATCAAGAAGTACATATTGGCGAGCCGTCACAACTCCCTGCAGGCGTCGCAAGATGATCTCCAGCTCTGCTGGTAAATTCTGGGCGCTACGTGAAATTAAAATTGCTTCACTCTGCAGTATTGGATCTCCAAAAATCGCCAGTCCGGCTTGTCGCAAAGTGTTTCCTGTGCTGACGACATCGGCAATTACATCTGCTACGCCCAAACGAACGCTACTTTCAACTGCGCCATCAAGGCGGACAACATCTGCCTTAATCTTATTCTTCTGAAGGAAATCCTCAACTAAACCTGGATATGCCGTAGCCACACGCTTACCTGCAATATCGCTTAACTTCCAATTAGTTCCAGCGGGACCGGCGAAACGAAAGGTGGATCCCCCAAAATCTAAGGCGAGAATCTCCACGGCAGATGCACCTGAATCGATCAATAAATCTCGTCCCGTAATTCCTGCTTCAAGCTCTCCGGAACCAACATACAACGCGATGTCGCGAGGCCGTAGATAGTAAAACTCAACGCTATTTTCAGGATCGGTTAAGACGAGATCACGTGAATCCACGCGTTGGCGATATCCCGCCTCTTTTAAGATAGCGATCGCAGCATCAGCTAGAGATCCCTTATTGGGAACGGCAATTTTTAACACTTGAATTCTCTTTTCTATAGGTAACGATAAATATCTGCGGGATTTAATCCCCGGGCCAACATCAAAGTCTGCAGGTGATAGATCAATTGACTGATCTCCTCCGCCAACTCTTCATTACTTTGATGTTCAGCTGCCAACCAGACTTCACCGGCTTCTTCCAAGATCTTCTTACCGATCGTATGAACGCCCGCGTTAACCGCTACCACCGTGGCCGAATCAGTTGCACCGCTAGCTACTTTTTCCGCTAGCTCATCCCACAACTGATCAAATGATTTCATGGCTACAGTTTACTAGAGATCTCCTGCTGCATGACGGAGAGTTTCAACCATTACAGCCGGTTCAGGTGCGTTAAACACTGCAGATCCTGCTACGAAGGTATCGGCTCCTGCCTCACGAGCAATGGCGATCGTTTCAAGTGAAATTCCGCCATCGACCTGCAACCATATCGGTCGATCTCCAATCAACTTCTTTGATCGCCGCACCTTATCCATCATCTGCGCCATAAATTTTTGACCGCCAAAACCTGGTTCAACCGTCATAATCAATAACATATCAATGTCACTCAATAGATCAGAATATTCTTCGATCTCGGTACCCGGCTTTAGCGCCAAGCCAGCGCGCGCCCCAATCTTTCGAATTCGCTGCAACGTAGCAGATGGTTTTTGCGATGCTTCAATATGGATCGTGACGCTTGCTGCCCCTGCGTGCGCATAGTCGAGTCCAATTCGATCTACCTCATTAACCATCAGATGAGCATCAATTGGCACTGGGCAAGCTTTGATAATTGCTTGAGCTTCTGAAAAATCCCATGATTTATTTGGAACAAAGAGATTATCCATAATATCTAAGTGGATCAGATCTGAAACATCTGCCACTTTGGCGATCTCCGAGTCTAAATGCGCGTGATCAGCATTTAAAATACTTGGGGTAATTCGGATCTCGGTAGACATATCTATATCCTAATTCTCACTCGTTAATTTCTTGCGGAAGATCGTTAGATACATCGCATCCGTCTCATGGCGATGCGTCCAGAGCGAGAGGGACTTATCGCGTAAGGCTCCTTCTAAGTGAACAGGCAGGTACGGTTTCAGGTCGACGATCTCTAGCTCTGGGTGTTTACGTAAAATATCACTGACTGCAATGCTGGTTTCAGCTAGATGCGGTGAACAAGTTGCATAACCAAAGAATCCACCATCCTTTAAGACAGAGATAGCGCCATCGGCTAGCTCACGTTGCAACTGCGTTAACTCACGCAGATCCGCAACAGTTCTACGCCAACGAACTTCTGGCCTGCGTCGCAGCGCCCCCAAACCTGTACATGGAACATCAGCCAAGATCGCACCGAACTCTTCTCCCAATGAAGATATCTCTCGGCCATCACTAACCAAAACTCGGGCTCCCCCAATTACTTGCTCCACTAACTTGGCGCGCACTTGAGAAACTTCATTGGCGCTAAATTTCTTACCACTCTCCTTTGCAAGAGATGAGAGCAGGGCTGCTTTGCCGCCTGGACCTGCACATAGATCTAACCAATCATCAGTATCTGCAACTACCTTCGCGAAAATCTCAGCGACTAATTGGGAGCCTTCATCTTGGATACCTGCGCGACGATGACGCACCGCCTCCAGTGATGCAGGAGTTCCCTCAAACTTGAAACCATGTGTGGAATAGCGGGTTGCAGTGGCGCCAAGTTCCATAAATTCTTCCGCGCTAGATCTACCTGGCCACCAGACGATCGTTGGAGTTGCCGCAACATTATTTGCCGCAAGTAAGGCTTCTACTTCGTCGAAATCGCGTAGCAAATCAAAGTAGGCCGAGACAATCCACTCTGGGTGTGAATAGATAATTGCTAAACGCTCGACCGGATCTTTGATCTGTTGAGCCGGTTCTAACCATTCTTCTAAACTTTTTGCGCTCATCTTGCGCAAAAGTGCATTTACAAATGAAGCTTTAGATTCACCAATCACTTTACGGGCAAGCTCCACCGTGGCCGATACCGCTGCGTGTGAAGGAACTCGCATTTCGAAGAGCTGGTGTGCGCCTAGACGAACTACATCGACAATTCCTTCATCGACTTCTGACCAAGGGCGATCTGAGACTTGGCTCGCGATGTAGTCATGGCGTCCTTGCATGCGCAAGGTTCCGTAAAGTAGTTCGGTCGCAAATCCTTTATCGCGCTGCTCAAAATTTGTAACCGTTAACGCCTGAGGTAGAAGTAAGTTTGAGTAACCATCTGATCGGTTAACCTCGCGCAAAATGTCATAGACCAATAAGCGGACTGCATCTGGCTTGGGAGATTTGAAAGTGTTACGTCTGGCTTCAACCATGGCTAATTGAGCACATCAGTTGAGGTAATACGGGCACCATTGGCCCACGCCGAAGCTGCCAGAGTCGACTTACCAGAAGGTTTAACTTCGATTAGTTCTACCGCAGTCGTAGAAGTTCCAACAAATACACTTTTCTTAGTTGCTTGGATGGCACCAGGAGCAAGAGGCTGATCGGTCATACGAACTTTATTAATCTTCAAATTCTGGCCACGAAATTGCGACCAGGCGCCGGGGTTGGGATTGAAGGCGTTAACTTTGCGTTGTATCGCTATCGCATCGCGGTTCCAGTCAATATGGCCTTCCTCTTTACTTAACTTCTCAGCTCGTGTGGCACCGACTTCACTCTGCACCTTTGGCTCTGTCCCAGCCATAATTAAATCTAACGTTTGCAAAACTGGACCCACACCAAGTTCGGCCAGAGTTAACAAGAGTTCTCCACTATTTGCATCTGGTGAAAGTGCAATCTCTTCCGTTGCATAAATTGGCCCAGTATCCATTCCCTTATCTAACTTAAAGACTGTTACCCCAGTGACGCTATCGCCAGATTCAATCGCGCGCTGCGCGGGTGCAGCCCCTCGCCATCGGGGCAACAATGAAAAATGTAGATTTATAAAACCATGGCGCGGCACTTGCAAGATGCTCTCGGGGAGAATAAATCCATACCCGATAGTTATCACTAGATCGAGATCTTTGACTAATTCGCTAATTAACGATGCGGATTCTGGCTTATACGTGAGCAAGTTCTGTGTCTTGGCCCATTGCGCAACTGGACTAGCTTGCAGCTCCCTTCCGCGACCGGCCGGAGCATCTGCTCGGGTAATTACGCTAACTAATTCGTGCTCACTTGCCAGAAGCGCATTGAGAGTCGGGATTGCAACATCTGGAGTTGCAGCCACTGCAATACGCACTAAATACCTTTACCAAATGGGCTATGCGGAGAGATCTTGACTGTCGGATTTACTCCTGCCGACAGTGATGAGTTAAACCACTCAGATTCGCGAATCTCTTTCATCGCTAACTTACGATCTTCCTTTGAAAGTCGATCGATAAAGACGATTCCATCTAAATGATCGGTCTCATGTTGCAGGCAGCGGGCTAAGAGTTCAGTTCCTTCTACCGTAATTGGCTCACCGTACATATTGAAACCTTTGGCAACTGCCTTAAAGGCCCGAGGTGTCTCATAACTCAACGCAGGGAAAGAGAGACATCCCTCCTCGCCATCTTGCATCTCCAGACTTAAATCTAACGTTGGATTTATCAAGTGGCCGAGCGCTTCATCAACATCCCAAACAAATACCCGCAAGCCGACCCCAATTTGTGGCGCAGCCAATCCTGCGCCAGGCGCTTCTAACATCGTTTCAGTTAAATCCGCAACCAAAGTACGCAACTCTTTATCGAAATCCACGACAGCCAGAGCTGGGGTCGTTAGGACCGGATCGCCAAAGTAGCGAATAGGTTGGATTGGCATATCGCAAGTCTAGCCTAAGAGGCGAGAAAGATTGTCGTTAAGAAAGCGAGTATGGGTCCACGCGCAGCGTTATTGCTTTTTTCTTAGTTATTGCACGATGGCGAATATATTCCGAAAAGAATTTGAGCATTTTTTCGCCATCTTTTAATTGTGCGATCAATAAAATTCGTGAACTAGCTCCACTACGTTGTGCTGGACCCAAAACTTTTGTGCTTGCCGGCGCCCTTCCATCTAGTATCGCCTTCTTAAGCCCCGCTACTATCAGCGTTGCTTCACTATTTTCTACTTCCATGACTATCGATCTGGCAAATGGTGGAAAACCGATTTCACGCAATTCTGTTAGTTCGCGCGTCAGCATTACCTTCGGATTCCACTGTGCAAGCGCCGCAGTTATGGGGTTTGATGAGTTAACTACAGTTATTACCTCACCATTTGGTGCAACAAGTGCTGCCGCGGCAAAGCAATTTTCTCGGGCTCTCTCCTGCGCGCGTAGATCAGAATATGAGAAGAGAGAATCGCCATCTAATAGAACAACAGCGCTGTATCCACCAACGATGTAAGGCTCCATCCCGGGCGTTGCGATAACTAAGGCTGGATTTCTTGGCAGCTGAGTAATTGGTGACTCGGCATTTGAGAAATACGCCGGAAGCCCAGGAAATGCTCTACCGATTTCTTCGAGATGTCTCTCTCCACCACGACCGAGCAAGATCATTACATCTTGTTCGCACCATTTACATTTCAAAGAAGAGTAAAGCTTTGAGCACAGTACGCACTCGGGTACAGCGGCGGCGCTACGTCTAGAGAGCTTTCCGCCACATTCGCATTTAGCGATATTGCGACACTTCTTGCACATTAACGAACTGGCATAACCTTTACGGGGAACGAGAAAGAGGACAGGGCCGGTCTTAAGTGCGCTACGAATAGGAGTAAAGATACGTCCCGGTAATAGTTCGCCGTTAGCCGATTCGTAATTACTTACCTTCAATCGATTTCCTTTGGTAAGCGCCTTGAGTTCGCCTGCTTCAGCTAGCGCCCCGGTCTCTATCGCAGGTGAATATCCAACGAAAAATAAATCACATCCACTTTCATCTGCCCGCATGATCGCTAGATCTCGAGTGTTCCATCCCGGAGATCTCGGTTCATAATGCGATTGCGCACCTTCGCGAAAGATAACTATCGTCTTTAAATCTGGAGGAAAGGCGAAGATAGCGCTACGGGTTCCGATCGTAATCTGGTTGGTAGAAGTGATACTCCTCAAATAACTGGCATAACGATCTGTTCGACTCAATGAGGCAGAGAGAACAATGGCTTTGTCATCCAACCGATCAGACAGTAATTGCAACTCTCGCTCTTCTGGAGTAATGATTAAAACTGAACCATTTTTCACTTTTGATAAAGCAAATTCAGCGAGTTTAGCCATCGCATCTTCATGCGGTTGAATATGAATAAAGGTCTTTGTGGAATTACCTCTCCCCCGCTTTCCGTTCTCAAATACGAGTGACGCTATCGCTTGATCAACAGTGGCAACTCGCGGTGGAATGGCGCTACGTAGAAAGTCATATGGATGGGCCAACCAACGCGCGCAACCGGCAGCTATCAAATTTATCAACCCGGTCGGGGCGACCACGTTTGGAGAGAGAACTTTGGTGATGAATTTAAGACCAGCGACCGTGCCATCGTTGGTACGTGAAACAATCAGAGCTTCTACTTCTCGTCCGGCAAAATCGACGCTGATGCGAACGCCTACTTTAGCCTCAAGATCAAAACGTTCTGGAATCAGATAATCAAATAATCCATCTAGATGTTGAATCGAGTTATCAACCCAGACCTTGGCGATCGGGTTCTGCGCTGCCGCAACTTTCTCGGTGCGTTTTGCCGTCTCGGTCTTTAGGCGAAGCGGCCGCGCAGTCGACACGGCAAATTCCGTAAAGCTATTTAACAGCTGCGCGAAGTTGATCCACTCGCGATGTTGACTCCCAAGTGAAGTTAGGAAGTTCGCGACCGAAGTGGCCATAGGCAGCAGTTTGAGAGTAGATAGGGCGCAAGAGATTTAGATCGCGGATAATTGCAGCTGGGCGAAGATCAAATACAGTTGTCACGGCATCTTGAATCTTCTGCACTGGAACGGTTTCTGTGCCAAAAGTTTCGACAAAGACTCCCACTGGCTGCGCCTTGCCGATTGCGTAAGCTACTTGAACTTCGCAACGTCGCGCTAAGCCCGCTGCAACTACGTTCTTAGCAACCCAACGCATTGCATAGGCTGCAGAGCGATCAACCTTAGATGGATCCTTACCCGAGAAAGCTCCACCACCGTGGCGGGCCATTCCACCATATGTGTCGACAATAATCTTTCGCCCCGTTAAGCCGGCATCTCCCATGGGTCCGCCGATTACAAAGCGACCTGTTGGATTGATAAGTGTGCGCATATCTTTGCGAGGTAGATCAATCTTTGCCAGAACTGGCTCGATGACATGTTCAATAATCTCTGGAGTTAACTTCTTAAGAACATCTACTTCTTCAGCGTGTTGGCTCGAGATTACAACAGTATCTAAGGCAACTGCCTTATCACCATCGTATTCAATTGTTACTTGGGTCTTGCCATCCGGGCGCAAGTAAGGCAACGCTCCTGATTTGCGAACTCGAGAGAGTTGTTGGGCGAGTTCGTGGGCTAACCAAATTGGCAGTGGCATCAACTCTTTTGTGTCATCACAGGCATACCCGAACATCAGGCCCTGATCTCCTGCCCCTTGCAGATCTAAGGGATCTACTGAGGAGGCGACGCGATTTTCATATGCATCATCTACACCCTGGGCAATATCTTGCGATTGTTGTCCGATCGAGATCGAGACTCCACAGCTATTGCCATCAAAGCCCTTAACAGATGAGTCGTAACCAATACCAATGACGGTATCGCGAACAATTCCCATGACATCGGCATAGCCGTTTGTCGTAACTTCACCAGCAACGTGAACTTGTCCTGTAGTAATAAGTGTCTCAACAGCTACGCGACTAGATGGATCCTGTGACAGTAGTGAATCCAAGATTGCATCAGAGATTTGATCTGCGATCTTATCTGGATGGCCTTCAGTTACTGATTCGGAGGTAAATAAGCGTTTCGACATTGGGTTAACCTAACTGGTCTAGCGCTTGATCGAGTAATAGCTCGGCAAGCGTGTCTTTACTGGTCAATGGGACTGGAATTTGAGCGCCATTGCTCGTGATGATAAAGCCTTCAGTATCTAAGGAGCCGAAGATCGCACCATTTGATACATTGTTAAGATAGAGAATATTAGCGCCCTTAGCCACCATTTTTGCGTGTGCCGCTGTTAAGTCGTTATTGGTCTCTGCTGCAAAGGCGACAACAATCTGCTTCGTTCTCAACTTTGCGATTGATTTGAGTAGATCTGGATTCTCAACCAGGGCAATGTCACTCAATTCACCCTTTTTAATCTTGCCTTCGGAGTATTGCAAAGGTCTGGCATCTGCAACTGCAGCGCTCATTACAAGTAGATCGCTCTTAGGAAAGGCTTCCTCCAGAGCAGTGAACATCTGCGTTGCAGTTTCAACGCTTACGATTTCGATACCAGAGAGCTCGCTTATCTCATCTGGAGATAGCTGCGAATTTGCAAAAATCATCTTTACTTGTGCGCCACGATCGCGCGCTGCACGAGCAACAGCTGCCCCTTGTCTGCCACTTGATCGATTACCGATATAGCGAACTGGATCTATAGCCTCTCGTGTGCCACCTGCGGTAATTAGAACTCGCTTGCCTAAGAAATCCTTCTCAGTCTCGGTTACCTCTTCAAATTTAGTGATGATCTCATTGGTCTCAGGAAATCTACCCTGTCCAATATCGCTACCAGTTAAGCGACCAATCGCCGGTTCCATAACTGAAAATCCTCGTGACCTTAGCGTTGCCACATTAGATTGTGTTGCAGGATCGTTCCACATTTGAGGATGCATCGCTGGCACAATCAAGATCGGTACATCGATGGCGAGAACCAAATTGGTTAGTAGATCATCGGCTCTTCCTGCAGCGATGCGCGCAATTAAATCTGCAGTTGCCGGGGCGATGATCAGAGCATCTGCAGTATTTGCTAAAGAGATATGTCTGACTTCATCAACGCGTTCCCAAACTTGTGTTGTAACGGCACGACCAGAGAGAGCTTCCCATGTGGCTGCGCCGACAAAATTAAGACTCGATGGAGTAGGAACAACGGTTACCTGATACCCACGCTCTTGTAGCCGGCGCAGCAGATCACAGGATTTATAAGCGGCAATGCCGCCGCCAACCCCGAGAATTACTTCTCGAACTTTGGCCATCTTCGTAGAGTTAAGGTATTTTTCTTAAGCAGTTGGTTCGAGATTTTCGATCGTTAAGAGACCTTCGTTGATCTCACGAAGCGCGATCGAAAGTGGCTTTTCGTGAACGTGTGTCTCTACCAACGGCCCCACATACTCCAATAGGCCCTCACCAAGCTGTGAATAATATGCGTTGATCTGACGAGCGCGCTTTGCAGCATAGAGAACCAAGCTGTACTTAGAGCCGCTCTTATCGAGAAGTTCATCGATTGGTGGATTAGTGATTCCGTCCATTTGGACCTCCTGTGAATGCTTGCAAAGGTAGATGAAAACTACCGATTATTTGTCAATCCTATCAGGCTTGCGACGACCTCTTCTACTCGCTCATTTACTAGCGAATGGTCGAAGATTCCCGCCTGAGCAAGTTCTTCTTGGGCCAGAGCCAACCGTGCCGCCCGACGTTCAGGTGAATCAGTACCGCGACCTTCAAGGCGAGAGACCAACTCTTCCCATGATGGAGGTTGGAGAAAGATAAGGATCGCCTCAGGTGCGCTCTCTTTTACTTGCTTAGCTCCGGCAATCTCAATCTCTAATAGGACGCTCTTTCCATCACGCAGTGCATCTTCAACTGGTTTACGTGGACTTCCATAGCGATTTCCTGCAAACTCCGCCCATTCCAGAAAGAGCGCTGCTTTTACTGCGCTATCAAATTCCTCATTGGTATAAAAATAATAATCAACTCCATCTACCTCATTATGGCGGGCGATTCTGGTTGTTGCCGAAACGCTTACCCAGAACTCTCCAGTATCGCGCAGCGCCTTAGCCACAGTGCTCTTTCCCACTCCACCTGGCCCAGATAGAACAATCAACTTGCCGCGTTGGGCGGCAGCAACGCGATCGGGAAATTCTCTTAAAAGGCTCTGGCGTTGTGCAACACCTAATCCTTGGATTCGTCGAGTTTGCGAGATTTGCAATCGTTCCAACATTGCAAGTGCGCGAATTTTTCCAACACCTGCGAAGGATTCTAGGAGCTCGACAACTCGCATCTTGGCGATAGCTTCATCATTTTGCGCCAGATCAAAGACGGCAGATAATGAAAGCTCTCCCAACTTGACGCGCGCCTTGACCGCAGCGCGCACCTGACGAGATGCCGTTGATTTGGCAAGTGCCGCCGCTCTCTGTTGCGCAGTTAACTTTGGTGGAATCGGCATTAGTGAACTCTACGCAAGTGCTTCCAGAATTTCATCGGCTATATCGCGTGCTTTCTGTGTCATAGCTTCGGCTCCACCAGCCCACGCCTTGGTGATGGGCCGACCAATCACAACATAATTTGCACCTGCGGCGATCGCATCAGCCGGGGTCATAGTGCGCACCTGATCATCACTGCCTTGTTCACTTAAGGGTCTAACTCCTGGCGTAATAATGATGGGCTCTAGACCAACCGCGCTACGAATAGCTGCCGTTTCCAGTGGTGAACAAACCAGCGCCTGTGCACCCGCTGCCACCGCTAACTTTGCAAGCGCAACTGCGCTCTCTAACGCGGGGCTGGCATAACCGATTTCAAATAGATCTGATTCTGAAAGTGAGGTGAGAATCGTAACTGCGGTAATGGAAATATCTGGCGCTGCTTGCGCAGCAGCTGCGACCATGGCTCGCCCTCCACTGGCATGCACCGTGAGAAAGCGAGGTTTAAGTCCTTCGATCGCCTTAGCTGCTCCGGCAACTGTATGCGGAATATCGTGAAGCTTTAGATCTAAAAAGATTTCCGCACCAGTGCGTTTAACAACCTGCGCAACGCCTGCGGCGCCAAAATTTAAATAGAACTCTAGCCCTAACTTATAAACGCTAACTGAATCTTCCGTCGCTTTAATCCAAGCGATCGCCGTTTCAAAATCTGAAGTATCTACCGCCAAGATAATCGGGGCTTTCATTGGCTCTCCTCGCGATGGGAATATCCAACTGCAGACTTTAAGGAAGGAAAACCTTTAGCGATTAAGAGCTCTTGCAGCTCTCGCTGAATTTCAATTACTGCATGGGGATTGCCAAAGCTAGCGGTACCGACGCTAACGCCAGAGGCGCCAGCTAAAATTAGTTCTAGAGCATCCCTGCCAGATGAAACTCCACCCATTCCTAAAATTGGAACTTTCGGCATCGCTGCATGTACTTGATAAATCGCACGGACTGCAACTGGGCGAATTGCTGGCCCAGATAAACCACCAGTCTTGCCACCTAAGTGTGGACGCATTGAATCTAAATTGATGACCATACCCAATACGGTATTAATCAAAGCTAAAGCATCCGCGCCAGCATCTACAACGCCTTGGGCGATCGCTGGCAAGTTAGTTACATCAGGTGAAAGTTTGGCGATGATCGGAATCTCACCACCAATTGTTTTACGCACGCCATCTATTACCCGCCGTGATGCTTCCGGATCACACGCAAAAACTAAGCCACGATTTTCTACATTGGGGCAAGAGATATTCACTTCTAGCGCGCTAATGCCGGCAACTGATCTAACCTTGCGGGCCAAAGTTGCATACTCTTCAACAGTCTCACCTGCGATTGAGACGATGACGCGTGATTTCTGTTCGACTAGCCAGGGAACATCTTTAGCGAGAAAGGCATCAATTCCGGGGCCTTGTAGCCCAATTGAGTTGAGCATTCCCGAAGGAGTCTCCGCCATGCGAGGCGTTGGCCGGCCATAGCGCGGCTTATTCATCACCGACTTTGTAACTACTGCGCCTATTTCACTTAACGCAAAAAATTGGGATAACTCTTTTCCTGAACTTGCACAACCACTAG
>Ga0114976_10001163_pt1 | contig 16358 bp, 15 predicted proteins | sample S_130805_EF_Meta_FD_87319 | JGI IMG/M metagenome (GOLD analysis project Ga0114976, IMG submission 87319) | Freshwater microbial communities from Lake Simoncouche, Canada to study carbon cycling - S_130805_EF_MetaG | ecosystem: Environmental > Aquatic > Freshwater > Lake | place: Lake...
GGCGCCAGCCAGGTGCAGAGGCACCGATGCAGCACATCCAGCACCGTGCGCGCGCTGCGGCGCCGGTGGCTGTCCGGCCCGTCGCAGTAGAGCGCGTCCTTGCGGATATCGAAGTAGAAGGCGCTGAGATCGGTCGCGCAGAAATTGTGCAGCTCCGGATAGACCCCGGTCCAGTCGTAATCCTCGGCGGCCTTGCGGATGCGCGCATCCAGCTCGGTCAGCCGGTGCAGCACCCAGCGCTCGAGCTCCGGCAGCTCGGCATAGGGCACGGTCTCGGCCTCGTCGAAGCCCTTCAGGCTGCCGAGCAGCCAGCGCAGCGTGTTGCGGATGCGGCGATAGAGCTCGGCCTGCTGCTTCAGGATCTCCGGCCCGATCCGCAGGTCCTCGGCGGTGTCGGAGTTCATCACCCAGAGCCGCAGGATGTCGGCGCCGTATTTCTGCATCACCTCCTGCGGGGCGGTGACGTTGCCGAGCGACTTCGACATCTTGCGGCCCTGCTCGTCGAGCACGAAGCCATGGGTCAGGATCGCCTTGAAGGGCGCGACGCCATTGGTGCCGACGCTCTCGAGCAGCGAGGAATGGAACCAGCCGCGATGCTGGTCCGAGCCTTCCAGGTAGAGATCGGCCGGGAAGGGCAGCTTGTGGTCGGGCAGCACGAAGGCGTGGGTCGAGCCCGACTCGAACCAGACATCGACGATGTCCATAACCTGCTCGAAGCCGGCCGGGTCGCGGTCCGGCCCGAGGAAGCGCGCGGCCGCACCCGGCTGGTACCAGGCATCCGCGCCCTCGACGCGGAAGGCCTCGATGATGCGCTCCATCACCGCGGGATCGCGCAACGGCTCGCCGGTCGCCTTGTCGACGAAGACCGCGATCGGCACGCCCCAGGCGCGCTGGCGGCTGATGCACCAGTCCGGCCGCGCCGCGACCATCGAGCCGATGCGGTTCCGCCCCTGGTCGGGGACGAAATGCGTCGCGTCGATCGCGGCCAGCGCCTTCGCGCGGATCTGGTTGGCGTCGTCCATCGCAATGAACCACTGCGGCGTCGCGCGGAAGATCACCGGCTTCTTGGAGCGCCAGCTATGCGGGTAGCTGTGCGTCAGCTTCGACTTCGCCACCAGCGTGCCGGCGGCCTCGCAGGCCGCATAGACGGCGTCATGCGCCTTGAACACGTGCAGGCCGGTGAACCCCGGCGCCTGTACGGTGAAGGTGCCGTCGTCGTTCACCGTCTCCGGGACGGGCAGGCCGAATTCTCGGCCGAGGTTGAAGTCATCCTCGCCATGGCCGGGCGCGATGTGGACGAAGCCGGTGCCGGCCTCGGTGGTGACGAAGTCGCCGGGCAGCAGCGGCACGTCGAAATCATACCCCGCCCCGCGCAGCGGATGCGCGGCGACCGCGCCCGCCAACTCGGCGCCCTTCAGCACGCGCTTGATGGTATGCGCGGCGAGCTTCGCGTCCTTCTCGAACTGCGGCAGCAGCGGCAGGGCAACCAGCAGCGTCTCGCCGACGACCAGGTGGCTGCGCTCTCCGACGCCCTCGACATGGACCAGCGCGTAGTCGATCTCCGGCCCATAAGCGACCGCGCGGTTGCCCGGGATGGTCCAGGGCGTCGTGGTCCAGATCACAACCGAGGCGCCCTTGAGGTCGCCCGGCGCCGTCAGCAGCCGGAACCTTGCCCACAAGGTCGGCGAGACATGGTCGTGGTACTCGATCTCGGCTTCCGCCAGCGCGGTCTTCTCGACCGGGCTCCACATCACCGGCCGCAGCCCGCGATAGAGCGAGCCGTTCATCAGGAACTTGCCGATCTCCCGCACGATCGCCGCCTCGCTCGGCAGGTCCATCGTCGCGTAGCGGTTGGCCCAGTCGCCATAGACGCCGAGCCGCTGGAACTCCTCGCGCTGCACGCCGAGCCAATGCTGGGCATAGGCCCGGCACTCCGCGCGGAACTCCAGCACGGGCACGTCGTCCTTCTTGCGGCCGCCCTGGTACTTGCCCTTGGGGTCGCGGTACTCCTCCTCGATCTTCCACTCGATCGGCAGGCCGTGGCAGTCCCAGCCCGGCACGTAGTAGGCGTCGCGCCCGCCCATCTGCGCGGCACGGTTGATCACGTCCTTCAGGATCTTGTTCAGCGCATGGCCGATGTGCAGCGGCCCGTTCGCATAGGGCGGGCCGTCATGCAGCACGAACAGCTCGCGGCCCTTCGACTGCTCGCGCAGCCGCTGCCACAGCCCGATCCGCTGCCAGCGCGCCAGCCAATCGGGCTCGCGCTTCGGCAGGTCGCCGCGCATCGGGAAGCCGGTCTCGGGCAGGAAGACCGTGCCGCGATAGTCGCGGGCGGTCGTGGCGGAGCCCTCGGGAGCGTCGTTCATCGGGGTATCGTTCCTGGCAGCCGAGGCCCCGCGGGCCCGGCGAGTGACGTCAGCGCGCTGTTCCCGGCCCTCAGGCGAGGACCGGGCCAGGAATTCGAAGGCGCGCCGGGGCGTTCATGGGCGGGTTATGGGGAGCCGCCGGCCCCGCGGTCAAGCGCGGCGATCGGCCGGCTGCTCGAGTCCCGCCAGTGCCATTGCCCAGCCGGGCTGACCGGTCAGGATGGCGCGATGCGCCGCGCGGGCGGTCCGGTTGCGGTGCCAGGCCCCGTCGAGCAGCGCGAAGCCCCAGACCGAGACGAGAAGCCCGAGCAGCCCAAGCACCTGCACCCGCAGCAGCCAGCCCAGCAGGTCGTGGCCCTGCACGAAGAGCAGCGTCGCCATCATCTCGGCAAGGCCCGCAAGCGCCACCGCGAGGCCGATCAGGCAGTCGATGCGGCTCTCGCCGATCAGCCGGCTCGCGCGGGCGAGATGCGCGCCGGCGGCGCCGTCATCGGGCAACATGGGTGATCCCCCCGGCCAGGGCCTCGCGGCAGGCTTCGCGCGGCTGGCTGCCCCGCACCGCGAGCGCGTGGCAGAGCCCGGCGAGGCTCGCCCGCACCGCCGCATTCCCCTGCGCCCGCACCACCGCGTCGCCGCGGGTCAGCGCCACCGCCACCGCGTAGCGCGGGCCGTAGGGGAGCGCGCCGAGTGCCGTCGTCGCGCCGCGGCCGCTGCCGACCACCGCGGCATGGCCGGCGCCGGTCTCGAAGCGCAGCTGCTCGATCGCCGCATCCAGCTCGGCCTGCAGGCTCTCGGCCGTCACGGCGGGGCGCGGGCCGGTGACCGCCTGGGCGAGGTCCAGTTCCAGCACCAGCGCGCCCTCGGCCAGCAGGGCGCGCAGCAGCGGGGCGGGGATCGGCTCGGCAGGATCGGAGAGCAAAATCACGGCGCCGTCGCCCTCCACCCAGTCCCAGGGCAGGTGCAGTATGGCCGGCACCCGGTAGGGCAGCGCCCCCGGCGGCAGGGCCGGCTCGAGCCAGAAGGTCTCGACCCGCACCCGGTCGGCGGCCCGGGCGGCGCCCACCAGGCTGGCGGAGAGCAGGGCAAGGGCGAGGAAGAGCGATCTCATGCGGGCAGGGTGCAGTGCACCACAACTGCGGGCTGTGATCCAGCGCACAACAGGCACGGCTGCAACGAAAGCGTCGGGATGCATGATGGGGCCGCCTCGCTCGGCCCCGCCATGCTCGCCGCAAGCGCATGGACCAGGCGTCACCCGAACGGAGGATGCCGGCGCACGACCCGGCTCAGCCGAGCGCTGCCCGCGCCGCCGCCTCGTCCGCCGCGATCGCCGCCTTGAGCTCCTCGAGCCCGGCGAATTTCGCATCCGGCCGCAGGAAATGCTGCAGCCGCACGCCGATCTCCTGGCCGTAGAGATCGCCCGACCAGTCGAAGATGAAGGTCTCGAGCCGGGTCTCCGGGTCGCCGCCGAGGGTCGGGCGGCGGCCGATATTGGCGACGCCCTTCACCTCGCCGCCATCCGGCAGCGCGACGGTCACGGCATAGACGCCGCGCGCGGGCTCCAGGGTCCGGCCGAGCCAGATATTCGCGGTCGGCCAGCCCAGCACCCGGCCGAGCTTGTCACCATGCACCACCTCGCCGCAAATCTCGAAGGGCCGGCCGAGCATGGCCGCGGCGCGCTCCGGGTAGCCGTCCTGCAGCGCGCGGCGGATGCGGGTGGACGAGATCGGCCCGCCGGCATCGGCGACCGGCGGCACCAGCGTGGTGCCGATGCCGGCGGCTTCCGCCAGGCGCGCGAGCATCGCGGCATCGCCGCCGCGGCGATGGCCGAAGGCGAAGTCCTGGCCGCAGGAGAGGTGCATGGCGCCCAGCCCGTCCCGCAGCACCTCGGCGAAGAAGGCCTCGGCGCCGATGCCGGCGAGCGTCGCATCGAAGGGCAGCGCCAGCACGAACTGCACCCCGGCCTCGCCGAGCGCGCGCAGCTTGGCCGGCAGCGGCGTCAGCCGGAAGGGCGGGTCCTCGGGGCGGAAATGCTCACGCGGATGCGGCTCGAAAGTGACGACGCCGAGCCGGCAATTCGGCCGCGCCGCATGCGCCGCCGCCAGCACCGCGCGATGGCCGAGATGCACGCCATCCATATTGCCGAGCGCAATCGTCGCGCCGCGCCACTCGGCCGGCACCGCGCGCCAATCGGTCAGCAGCACCGGCTGCGTCACGCCGCCTTCACCTTCGAGGCGGCGCGGCTCGGGACGGAGACGAAGGCCTCGCCCTCCAGCACCGGCTCGCCGGCGACGGTGCAGACGGTGCGCAAGGTCGCGCGGTGCTTCTCGGGGTGCAGCGCCAGCACCTCGACCGTCGCCGTCACGGTCTGGCCGATGCGCACGGGGGCGCGGAACTTCAGGCTCTGCGACATGTAGATGGTGCCCGGGCCCGGCAGCTGCGTGCCCAGCACCTTGGTGATCAGCCCGGCCGCCAGCATGCCGTGCGCGATCCGCTCGCCGAAGATGCTGTCCTTGGCGTATTCGGCGTTCAGGTGCATCGGGTTGGTGTCGCCCGTCACCGCGGCGAACAGCACGATGTCGGCTTCCGTGATGGTCTTGCCGAAGCTGGCGGACTGGCCGCCGACCAGGTCCTCGAAGAACATGCCGTCGGACATGCGCGCTCCCGTGCGTGTGTGCCGGCCCGGTCTAGCGGCCCGTGATGCGCTGCGGCAAGCGTGGCAGGCTGGACAGCAGTCCCCTGGCGGGCTGCCATGCGCCACGCGCCGGAGGATACCCATGCCCGAAACCCATATCGGCCCCGCCGAGGCGCTGCTCGACGAGTTGCGCCGCTGGGTAGAGCTCGAGACGCCCTCGACCGACCCCGCCGCGGTGAACCGGCTGCTCGATGTCGCCGAGGCCGGGCTCGGCCAGGTCGGCGCGCGGCTCGAGCGCATCCCCGGCCGCGACGGCTTCGGCGACAACCTGATCGCGCGCACCCCGGGCGAGGGCGCGCCGGTCGTCATCGCCGGCCACCTCGACACCGTCTGGGACCACGGCACGCTCGCCGGCCGGATGCCCTTCCGCATCGAGGGCGAGCGCGCCCATGGCCCCGGCATCTACGACATGAAGGCCGGCAGCTTCCTCGCCTTCCACAGCGTGCGCGAGATCCTGCGCCAGGGCACGCCGACGAAGCGCCCGATCACCCTGCTGCTGACGCCCGACGAGGAGGTCGGCAGCCCCACCAGCCGCGCGCTGATCGAGCGCGAGGCCCGCGGCGCCTGCGCCGTGCTGATCCCCGAGCCCGCCGGCGGCGAGCACGGCGCCTGCGTCACCGGCCGCAAGGGCACCGGCGGCTTCACCCTCCGCATCGAGGGCCGCAGCGCACATGCCGGCGGCAACTGGTCGGAGGGCCGCAGCGCGGTCGTGGCGCTGGCCGAATGCATCACGAAGGTCCACGCGCTGACCGATCTCGCGCGCGGCGTCACCACCAATGTCGCGCCGGTCTGGGGCGGCACCCGGCCGAACGTGATCCCACCCGAGGCCGGCTGCCGGATCGATTTCCGCGCCCCCTCGCTGGCCGAGGCCGAGCGGATCGTGGCCGAGATCCGCGCCCTGGCCGGCGAGCGCGACGGCATCCGCATCACGCTGGAGGGCGGGCTGAACCGCCCGCCGCTCGAGGAGACGGCCGAGGGCCTGGCGCTCTACGAGCGCGCCAGGGCGATCGCCGCGGCGCAGGGCTACCGCCTGCCGAAGCAGCATCGCGGCGGCGGCTCGGACGGCAATTTCACCGCGGCGCTGGGCGTGCCCACGCTGGACGGGCTCGGCTGCACCGGCGCCGGCGCGCATGCGCCCGAGGAGCATATCCGCTGGCGCGATCTTGCACCGCGCGGCGCGGTGCTGTGCGAGTTGCTGGAGACGCTCGGCTGAGCGCGCCGCCGCGCTCAGAAGAAATCCGCCCGGTCGTGCTTCAGCAGGTGCGGATAGGCCCGCCGGGCGCGGTCGCCGCCGGCCGTCGCATCGGCCAGCGCATCCAGCCAGCCGGCGAACCAGGCGCGGCCGAGCCTGCCCGTACCGACGAAGGGGTTGTCGAGGCAGGAGGCGCCTTCGGCGAAGGCCTCCCGGCCGGCGGCATAGAAATCGTCGGTGACGCGGCGGTCTTCCGGGTCGACGCTCTCGGGCATGGTGTTCTCCCCCTCGCGCGCGGTCGGAGAGCACGGCCATCGCCCCGGACGGCGGGGACCCGCCTGGACGTGACGCAGCATAGCCTGACAGCCGCCGAGGGCTGTGGCTTAGTGGGACCGGGCGCGCCGGCGCAAGGATTGCCGGCGGCAAGGGGAGAGCGGGATGCCGAAGGCACTCATCATCGGGGCAGGCGACGGCCTCTCCGCCTCGCTCGCGCGGCTGCTGGCGCGCGAGGGCTATGGCGTGGCGCTCGCCGCCCGCAACACGACGAAGCTCGCCGGGCTGGTCGCCGAGACCGGCGCCACCGCGCATGCCTGCGACGCCGCCGACACCGCGCAGGTCACAGCGCTGTTCGAAGCCGCCGGCGATGCCGAGGTTGTGGTCTACAACCCCAGCTACCGCACCCGCGGCCCCGTCGCCGAGCTCGATCCGGCCGAGGTGCAGCGCAGCCTGCAGGTCTGCGCCTTCGGCGGGTTCCTCGCGGTGCGCGAGGCGGCCCGGCGCATGGTCCCGGCCGGGCGCGGGACCATCCTGCTGACCGGCGCCTCGGCCGGGGTGAAGGGCTACCCGGAGAGCGCGCCCTTCGCGATGGGGAAGTTCGCGCTGCGGGGCCTCGCGCAATCGGCGGCCCGGGAGCTGCATCCGAAGGGCGTCCATGTCGCGCATGTCGTCATCGACGGCGGCATCCGCAGCGCCCGGCGTCAGGAGCCCATGCAGGGCCAGGACACGCTGCTCGACCCGGACGCCATCGCCGAAACCTACTGGCACCTGATCCGCCAGCCCCGCAGCGCCTGGTCCTGGGAGATCGAGGTGCGGCCCTGGGCGGAACGTTTTTGACCGCCGCCGGGCCGGCAAGCCGGTTAGGATCGGCGCCGAGACACTTGCCCTGGCGCGCCCGATGACGGTTCGGCGTCTGCATGCGCTGCCAGCCTGCCGAGAGTGACCCGATGTCGAAACCATCCCGCCGGGACTTCCGCGGCCCAGCCACCCCGCCCGAGACGGTCGAGACCGACCGCGCGGCGCTGCTGCTGATGCTCGCCTTCGTCGAGGCGGAATGCCTGCGGCTTGGCGCGCCCGAGGCGGCGCGCCACGCCGCGCTCGCCGCCACCCTGGTGCCGGAGACCGCGACGCCCCGCCCGCCGCGCCTCGTCGCGCTGCACTGACCGCGGGCGGGTCAGCCCCGCCGCAGCAGGAACAGCGCCTGCTCGCCGAACAGGTTGGCGAGCCAGGGCGAGCGCTCCCACGGCGCCTTCAGGCCGCGGTCGTCCACCGCCAGCCATTTCTCGACGACATAGCCCTCGAGTCGGCAGAGCTCGAAGAAGTCGCGGATGGTGCAGGGGTGGATGTTCGGCGTGTCGTGCCAGGCGCGGTGCCAGGTCGCGGTCATCGGCATCCGCCCGCCCCACAGCAGCTGCCAGCGCAGCGACCAATGGCCGAAATTCGGGAATGACACGATCGCGTGCCGGCCGATGCGCAGCATCTGCCGCAGCACCTCGCGCGGCCGCTCCACCGCCTGCAGGGTGCGCGAGAGCACGACGTAGTCGAAGGCGCCGTCCGGGTAGAAGGCCAGATCGTGGTCGGCATCGCCCTGGATCACCGCGAGGCCGGCGGCGACCGCCTGCGTCGCCTGCGCCATGTCGATCTCGATGCCGCGCGCATCGGCGCCGTTTACGGCCGTGAGGTGCGCGAGCAGCGCGCCGTCGCCGCAGCCGATGTCGAGCACGGTCGCGCCGCGCGGGATCATCCCCGCGATCAGGCGGAGGTCGAGCCGCATGTTCTTGGCGACGTAGCGGATCGGGACCGGGCTGATCTGGTTCATCGCAAGGCGGCCGCCAGCAGGTCGGGCGTGGTGCGGGCGCGCATGGCGCGTGCCTGGGCCTCGGCGGTCATGCCCTGCGCATCGGTCCGGCGCGGGTCGGCGCCGCGGGCGAGCAGGAGTTCCACCACCGGCACGCGGTCGAACATCGCCGCCGTCATCAGCGCGGTGCGGCCATCGGGCCCCGCCAGGTCGACCGCGGCGCCGTGGTCGAGCAGCAGGCCCACCATCTTCGCATCGCCCTGGTAGGCGGCACCCACGATCGGCGCCTGGCCCTTCGGGTTCAGCGTGTCGGGGCCGGCGCCGGCCTTGAGCAGCGCCTCGGCAATCGCGTGCCGGCCGTTATAGGCGGCGACCATCAGCAGCCCGTCGCCGCGGGCATTGGTGAGCGCCGGCGAGACGCCCTGGGCCAGGCAATCGGCCACCGTCGCGGCGTCGCCCTCCCGCACCAGCTCGAACAACCGCTCGGCGAAGGCGGCGAGGTCTTCCGGCGTCGGCTCGGCCATGGTCAGACGCCCAGCCGGTCGGCGCAGCCGGCCAGGAACCCGCCGAGCGCGCGGTGGAAGTCGGGCTCCTCCAGCAGGAAGGCGTCATGGCCCTTGTCGGAGGCGATCTCGACGAAGGAGACATTGGCCGCGGCCTTGTTGAGCGCGCGCACGATCTGCCGGCTCTCGGCGGTCGGGAACAGCCAGTCGGTGCTGAAGGAAGCCACGAAGAACCGCGTCTTCGTCCCCCGGAAGGCGCCGGCGAGGTCGCCGCCATGCTCCTGCGCCATGTCGAAATAGTCCATGGCGCGGGTGATGGTGAGGTAGCTGTTGGCATCGAACCGGCGCACGAAGGTGCTGCCCTGGTGGCGCAGATAGCTCTCCACCTCGAAGACGTCCTCGAGGAAGGTCAGCGCCGAGGCGCCGCGCAGCTTGCGGCCGAACTTCCGGGTCAGCGCCGCTTCCGACAGGTAGGTGATGTGCGCGACCATCCGCGCGACCGAGAGGCCCTGCGCCGGGATCCGGCCATCCTCCCAGTAGCGGCCGCCGCGGAAATCGGGGTCGGAGTTGATGGCGGCGCGGCCGACCTCATGGAAGGCGATGTTCTGGGCGCTGTGATAGGCGGCGCAGGCGATCGGCGCGGCGGCGTAGACGGCCTCGGGGTAGGTTGCCGCCCATTCCAGTACCTGCATCCCGCCCATCGAGCCGCCGATGACGCCGAGCAGCCGCTCGATCCCCAGATGCTCGACCAGCCGCTTCTGGGCGCGGACCATGTCGCGGATGGTGACGTTGGGGAAATCCGTGCCCCAGGGCCGGCCGAGGCCACGGCCCTCGGCATCCGTCATCTCCTCGCGCGGGCCGGTCGAGCCCATGCAGCCGCCCAGCACATTGGCGCAGATCAGGAAGTAGCGGTCGGTATCGAGCGGCTTGCCGGGCCCGACGATGGTCTCCCACCAGCCCGGCTTGCCGGTCAGCGGGTGCGGCTCGGCGACGTACTGGTCGCCGGTCAGCGCATGGCAGACCAGGATGGCGTTGGTCTTCGCCGCGTTCAGCGTGCCATAGGTCCGGTAGGCCACGGCCAGCGGCGCGATCACCTGGCCGCAGTCGAGCGCCAGGCCATCCTGGAAGACGGCCCGCTGGTGGTCGACCACGGGGAAGGGGGCGATGGGCGCGGACATGGCGTGGCGCAGCATTAGGGCCATCCCCCGGTGGCTTCAACACGCATGGCTTGGCGGCGGGGCCGGCGGCGCGTAAAGCACCCGCTGCCCATGACCCGCGAGACCCCTGCCTCCCCCGACGCGTATCCAGACCCCTTGGCGGCGTTGCGCGCCGAGATCGACGCCCTCGACGACCAGATGCACGACCTGTTGATGCGGCGTGCCCAGGTGGTGGCGACGCTCGCGGCCAGCGGGGTGAAGCGCGACGCCGCCAGCCCGCTGCGGCCGGGGCGGGAGGCGCGGATCCTGCGGCGCCTGCTCGGCCGGCACCAGGGCGCGCTGCCGGGCGGGGCCGTCGTGCGGCTGTGGCGGGAGGTCTTCGCCTCCTCTTCCGCCCTGCAGGGCGGCTTCTCGGTCGCGGTCCATGCCGCCGGCCCCGAGCATCTCCGGCTCGCGCGCGAGCATTTCGGCTCCGGCACGCCGCTGCGCGGCCACCCGACGGCGGCGCGGGCGCTGGCCGCCGTCTCGGAGGGCGAGGCGCAGGTCGCCGTGCTGCCGATGCCGGAGGAGGGCGACGGGCCCGACCGGCTCTGGTGGACGGTGCTCGATGCGCCGCGGCTGCAGATCGTCGCCCGCCTGCCCTTCTGGACCGCGCCGGGCGAGGCGATGCCGGAGGCGCTGGCCGTCACCCCGGGCGCGCCCGATGCCAGCGGGCATGATCGCAGCTTCCTCCGGCTCGAGATGGCCGAGGATCGCAGCCGCTCGCAGATCGCAGGCGCCTTGACGGCGGCCGGGCTGCCGCCGCTCACGCTGCTGCAGCACCGTGCCGGCGGGGTGCTGCGCGCGCTCGCCGAGGTCGAGGGGGTGGTCGCGGGGGGCGATCCGCGCCTCGTCGGCCTGCCCTTCGACCGTGTCCTGCCGCTCGGCTTCACCGCCGTGCCCGAACAAGGAGACCAGGGCCGATGACTGCCCTTCTGCCGCGCCCCTCCATCCTGACGATCGAGCCCTATGTCGGCGGCGAGTCGAAGATCCCCGGCGTCAACCGCATCATCAAGCTGTCCTCCAACGAGGGCGCCTTCGGCGTGCCGCCGGGCGCGCAGGCGGCCTATGCGGCGATGGCGGCGGAGTTGCACCGCTACCCCGATGGGTCGGCCAAGGCACTTCGGGAAGCCATCGGCCACCGGTTCGGGCTGGACCCCGCGAAGATCGTCTGCGGCAATGGCTCGGACGAGATCATCGGCGCGCTGATCCTCGCCTATGGCGGCGAGGGCACCGACCTGGTGATGTCCGCGCATGGCTTCGTCATGTACGACATCGCCGGGCGCTATGCCGGCTGCCAGGTGGTCAAGGTCCCCGAGAAGAACCTGACGGCCGATATCGACGCCATGCTGGCCGCCGTCGGCCCGCGCACGAAGCTGGTCTTCCTGGCGAACCCGAACAACCCGACCGGCTCGCTGGTGCCGGAGGCCGAGGTGAAGCGGCTGCGGGCGGGGCTGCGCGAGGACATCCTGCTGGTGCTGGATAGCGCCTACGCCGAATACGTCACGCGCGCCGACTACGATGCCGGCAACCGGCTGGTCGATGCCGGGACCAACACGGTGATGACTCGGACCTTCTCGAAGGTCTTCGGCCTCGGCGGCGTGCGGCTCGGCTGGGCCTATGCGCCGCCCGCTGTGATCGACATCCTCAACCGCGTGCGCGGCCCCTTCAACGTGAACGCGCCGGCGATGGCGGCGGGCATCGCGGCGCTCGCCGAGCCGGGCTGGGTCGAGAGTTCCATCGCGCACAACGACCAGTGGCGGGCGAAGCTGACGGCGGGCATCCAGGCGCTCGGCATCACCGTGCACCCGAGCGAGGGGAATTTCCTGCTGGTCGATTTCGGCACGCCGGAGCGCGCCAAGGCCGCCGATGCGGTGCTGAAGTCGCGCGGGCTGATCGTGCGCGCCATGGCGGCCTACAGCCTGCCGCAGTGCCTCCGCATGACCGTGGGCAACGCGGAAGAATGCGGGCTGCTGCTGGATGCGCTGACGGCCTTCGCGCGTGGCGGCTGAACCGCTGTTCAACCGGTTGTGTCTGATCGGCGCCGGGCTCATCGGCGGCTCGATCGCGCGGGCGGCACGCGAGAAGGGCGGCATCGCGCGGACGGTGGTGGTGCAGACCCGGCGGCCGGAGACGCTGGCGCGGGTGAAGGAGCTCGGCTTCGCCGATGTGGTCGAGGCCGATCCGGCGAAGGCCGTCGAGGGCTGCGACGCGGTGATCCTCTGCGTCCCGGTCGGCGCCTATGCCGGGGTGATGGAGCGGATCGCGCCGCACCTGGCGCCGGGCTGCATCCTGACCGATGCGGGCTCGACCAAAGGCAGCGTGCTGCGGGACCTGACGCCGCTGCTGCCGAAGGGCGTCGCGCTGGTGCCGGCGCATCCGATGGCTGGTACCGAGCACAGCGGGCCCGATGCCGGCTTCGCCTCGCTGTTCGAGGGCCGCTACACCATCCTGACGCCGGAGCCGGGCACCGACCCGGCGGCGGTCGAGAAGGTCGCCGAGCTGTGGCGCCGGCTCGGCGCCATGGTCGAGCGGATGGATGCAGAGACGCATGACAAGGTGGTGGCGATCGTGTCGCACCTGCCGCATCTGATCGCCTTCACCATCTGCGGCACGGCGGATGACCTGGCGGAGGAGACGCGCGAGGCGGTGCTGAAATTCGCGGCCTCGGGCTTCCGCGACTTCACCCGCATCGCGGCCTCGGATGTCGACATGTGGCGCGACATCTTCCTGAACAACCGCGAGGCGCTGCTCGAGATGCTGGCGCGCTTCACCGAGGACAGCCATGCGCTGGCGCGGGCCGTGCGCTACGGCCAGGCCGAGTTCATCGAGGACCGCATCCGGCGCGGGCGGCGGATCCGGCGGGGCCTGATCGAAAGGAAGCAGGCGTGAGGCGCGTGTTGCTACTGCTGGTGATGCTGGCCGGCGCCGGGGCGGGGCTGGCCTCGCTCGGCGGCTGCAGCCCGGCCTGCTGCAAGGGCTTCCCAGGGCCCTGCATCACCTGCTGACGAGGTCGGGCCGGGGCCAGGGTGCAGCCGGCGTGGGGATGCGGATTTCGGACATATCGCCGGGAAAGCCACGGAATTCCTGCTTCGGACAGCAGTTAACGGTGGGGCTGCCGGGGTGGTTTTCGGACAAACGCGCGGGGTGGGGCCGCGCGGTTTCGGACAAACCGTGCGGTGGCGGCGAATTTAGGAATTGAGCCGATTAAAGCACTAAATTTCCTCAATTCTGTAGGGTTCTTCAGGATGATATATGAGCTTATTCAATAGCTTACAGGGATTCAATTTAGGAATTGAAGGCTTGAGGGGCCTTCCGGCGCCGGGCGCGAATCGCACTTCGGCCGGGTCGGGGAGAGGGGCGGATGGACAGCTTCAAGGAGCGATGGGCACCTCGCGGCGCCCGTGCGAACAGACAAGCACCGAAGCCTTGCCGGTTGATGAACCGCGCCCCAGCGGTCGCGGCGTGCGGCGGCGCCGAGGGCGGCGGCGCTGGCGAACGGGCGTTCGGTAGCGGCGCAAGGTCGGCGTTGGGCGGGAAGCGGCGGTTCCGTCGCGCAAGCTGACCAGCCGGTCCTTGCTCGCGACTGGACCGATTCCATTTGGCAGGGATCGTAAGTACGCATAGGGCGGCGCTGCCGGTCGCGCCCGCCGTCGGACTTCTCCGCAAGCCAGCAGCGTGAAATATTGACGCTCTAAGGAGGCCAGGAGGGGCCCGATGGGATCACCCGTCCGGCAGGTTTACCCGGAGGAAAGCCCGCTGCAGCGGCGCCTGGTCGCAATCATGGCGGCCGACGTGGTTGGCTATTCCCGGTTCATGGGCGCCGACGAGGACGGCACCGCGTTACGCCTTCGGCAGCTTCAGCAGGACCTTGTCGCGCCCGCCGTCGCGGCCGAGCAGGGCCGCATCTTCAAGCTGCTCGGCGATGCGGTGCTGGCGGAGTTCCCCTCGGCGGTCGGCGCGGTGCGGTGCGCGCTCTCGGTGCAGGCCGCGCTCGCCGCGCATGAGGCCGGACGGCCGGCGGCCGAGCGGCTCCGTCTGCGCATCGGCGTGCATTCCGGCGACGTGCTGCGCCAGGGCGAGGATCTGATCGGCGACGGTGTGAACGTTGCCGCGCGGCTGGAAGGCGTGGCCGAGCCCGGTGGCGTCGCGGTGAGTGCCGCGGTCGCCGACGCTGTGCGCGGAAAAGGTAACTTCGGGCTGGTCGATGGCGGCGAGAAGGCACTGAAGAACATCGACCGGCCGGTGCGGGTGTTCCGGGTGGTGCCGGGCGGCGCGGCCCCGGCGACGGCCGCGCGGCGAACGCGCCCGCTGCTCCTCGCTCTGGCGCTTAGCGCGTTGATGCTTGGCGGCGCCGGCACCTGGTGGTGGCGTAGTGCGCGGCCCGAAGCGTCGCCGGTCGCCACGGCGCCGGCGCTGGGGATCCCGCGGCTCTCCTTTGTCGTGCTGCCCTTCGCAAACCGCAGTGGCGACGCCGAGCAGGACTACTTCGTCGATGGCCTGACCGAGAGTCTAACCAACGACCTCTCGCGGCTTGAGGGCAGCTTCGTGATCTCGCGCGGCTCAGCCTTCACCTACAAAGGGCGGGCGGTCGATGTGCGGCAGGTGGGGCGCGAGCTCGGCGTGCGCTACGTGGTCGAGGGCAGCGTCCTGCGCGCGGGCGACCGGGTGCGGGTTACGGCGGAGTTGGTGGAGGCGGAGACCGGGCGACAGCTTTGGACTGACAGCTTCGACGGCGACCGCCGCGACATGCTGGAGATGGTGGACATCGCGACTGCGCGGCTTGGCAGGGCGCTCGGCGTGCAGGCGATCGAGCAGGAAAGCCAGAGGGCGCAGCGGGTGCGGAGCACGGAAGCCGCTGATCTCGCCCTGCGCGGATGGGCAGCGGTCAATCGCGGCCCGACGCGCGCCAACATCGCGGAGGCCGAAGCCTATTTCCGCCGGGCGCAGGCCCTGGAGCCCGACAGCATCAGCGCAGCCTCGGGCCTGGCGCGCACGCTCGTGGTGCGGCTGACCGCCAATTGGGCCGAGGACCGTCCCGCCGTGGCGGCCCTTGTCCGCCAGCAACTGGACATCGTGTTTCGCCGGGAGCCGGAGAACGCGATGGCGCGCCTCGCAGAGTGCCAGTTGCTTCAGCAGACCGACCGGCACGCCGAGGCAATTGTTGCGTGCCAACGCGCGATCAGCTCCAGCCCGAGCTACATCCCGAGCTACTCGACCCAAGCGGTGAACTACAACTTCTATGGCGAGCCGGAAAAGGGCCTGCCTTTGATAGACAATGTCCTGCGCCTGAGCCCACGTGATCCGAACACCTCAACGATTATCTACAATCGAGGCCTGCTATATTTTACGATGGGGCGCTACGAGGAGGCCGCAGCGGATTTCGAGCAAAGCCTCGCTATCAACCCCGACAATCAACAGGCGAACATGCTGCTGGCCGCGCTCTACGCCATGTCGGGCCGGCAGGCCGATGCGTCGCGGAAGCTGGCTGAGTACATGCGCACCGCGCCCCAAACGACCGTGCTTGGCATTCGCCGGTTCATCTTCGGAAATTCGTCGAACCCGCGATACCGGCAAAGCCGCGAATACCTGTTCGAAGGCCTCCGCCGCGCCGGCATGCCGGAGGGCTGACCAGGCCCCAAGCCGCACCCGCACTGTGAGCCAGAGCGACAACGCATCGCTGAGCATGGCATTGCTGCTGGGCATCCTGACCAGCTCGCAGTCGAGAGTCTGCTGGGGGGCGTACTCGGCGGTAGCCCTCCCGGCCGAGGCTACCGCCGAGAAGGGCGGAAAGCGGGCACTCTCTTGGGTCGCCCAGGTATTCTCCCGGACAGCGGATGGGGCGGCCCCCTCGCGGTACCGCCCCGCTGCGGAAGCCCATCTGGCTTGCTTGGCTCAGCCGCGGCTGTGGCGGATCGCGCCAAACCCGAGCAGGGCCGCGCCGAGCAGCATCATCGAACCGGGCTCGGAGACCGGCAAGGCCGTCAGGCTGACACTTGCCCAGCGAGTTGCGCCCTCGATGACGTCGCGTTGTGCGTCTCCGAGTTGCACGGTGATATCGGTGCCCTGACGAAGCGGCAGCAGAATACAGCTCTCGGGATTGCCAGCAGGGCAGGCCATTTCCGCCGCGCGGAAGCTGGATGTCGGGTCACTGGACGGGAAGAAAAACACGAGGAGGCGCGCGCCGGGCGCGACCGCGTCGGCGGCGGGCCCGGGGGTGGAGCCGAAGAGCGTCACGCCATCGATCGCGGCGTAGGGGTAGTCGAAGCCTCCCAGCCTCGTGCCCGCGGTGGTGCTTACGTTGAACGTCGCGATCGAGGTGCCGTCCTGGTGCA
>Ga0114976_10001164_pt1 | contig 16357 bp, 30 predicted proteins | sample S_130805_EF_Meta_FD_87319 | JGI IMG/M metagenome (GOLD analysis project Ga0114976, IMG submission 87319) | Freshwater microbial communities from Lake Simoncouche, Canada to study carbon cycling - S_130805_EF_MetaG | ecosystem: Environmental > Aquatic > Freshwater > Lake | place: Lake...
ATGGTCAAATGTGGCCGTCTAGACTAATTGGATTCTCAGTTGGAGCTATCGTATTTACTTACTTGAGTTGGTATTTATTTGATGAGCCATTAACATTAAAAACTATTATTTGCTTAGTTCTAGCAGTTACTATATTGGCTATACAAATTTTATTTTAAAGACATTTTTTTGTGATTTTTCAAAGCGCTGAAATTTTTCAGAAATACGGAAAAAAAAATTTTTGCAAATACTTGAAAATTTTGATTATATTTGACATATGAATATAAATAATTATACAATCGAGGAACTTATCAAACTCAAAAACGAAATTCAAAATAGAATCACTTCTTTTGAAGATGGTTTCTTTTATATATGTAAAGTTCGTTCTTATGGAAGAATGTGGGAAGGACGTGGTATAAAGAATTCTCATACTCTTCAAGAACTTTGTTATAAGTATAATGGTGAAGATGGTATTGTAGATGTTTATACAAACAACTTCGATTTAGATATTTACAACTATGGAGATGTTATGTATGTTAAGTCTGAAGAAGATTATATTAAGTGGAGAGATTATACGTATTTTAAAAATAATATTCCAAGTTTTGAAAAAGAACTCAATGAGTGGAATAACCGTGAGAATATTCCATTTACTAGCAGGCCTCTGTTTTCTCCAGTTCACACGTTGGAAGATATTGATGGCTATAAACAAGAGATGTTGGAACTTGAAGGTACATTTGTAGAGCCAGTTAGCTTAAAGAAATATTCTGAAGAAGAAATTTAAAAAAGTAAACTTTGAAAAAATTATTAAAAGAGTTTCATAATCAAATGGTAATGGGTTGTTATCCTATACATCCTGTTCCGGTTTATATAGCAATGGGAATTGGCTTACTTTGTCCTATTATCGTTAAAATCTTGTCGTGAATATTAAAAATTAAAAAATATTTGGTAGAATAAAAAGGTTACCATATATTCGTAGAAGTTCTTTGAAAATATAGGTTGATTGGGGAATGATTATACCAATAGTTTGAGAGTGGATACCGACTGGTATAATCGGAGTTGGCAGGTATTCACCTGAAGTAATGCCAATCGTAAAAGGGGTTGTCCACTCGACCATCTTCCCCTTACCTAAAATACAGAGTGGCGCAGGTTGATGCTACCTTAGCGGGTATACTGATACAGAGTAAGAAGAGGTGGGGGAAACCACTCATTAACCCACCCAACATAGTCAGGTGGCTACATGGTTTTGTAGTAAATAGAATATCATAGGTCGTAAGCCCTAAAGCAGGTTCGAATCCTGTCCTGACTACTAAATAAGTTATATGGTGCTTTACATAAGTAACCCATTGAATTGGAAATCTAAACATGGTACATTTGAGTGTATTAACCTAAGTAACTTATTTTTAATTTAGTCAGGTGGCGAAATGGTAGACGCTCCAAATGAGGATAAAATGCTTAGTAGAGTATGCAGGTTCGAATCCTGTCCTGGCTACACGTTCCGACTAATCATCGGATAGTATACCCAATACGATGAGAAATAGATTGATTATCTATAGTATCAGTTCAGAATAGAGGTTATCGTAAATTTTATTTAAGTAACGAATAAAATCTATTCATTAGTTAGATAGTCTTCAAATATTTTCTTCTCAATAACTTTTCCTTCACTGTTATAGATTCTACCATATAGTTTTTTTCCTCTTCTGTATGCTACTTCAGAATACAAAGATCCATCTGGTCCCCAAACACTCCAAAGACCATCTTTTTGGCCATTATCATATTGAGCTTTTGACCAAAGAACACCGTTCTGATAGTAGCCAGTCCAAGTACTATCTTTGAAACCTCGTTCATTAATATATCCTATTTGATTGACACTTCCGTTATCGTATTTGGTTACGATTTCCCTAACCTGAGAATTGCCTGTGACCCACACAAACAAACTCAACAAGAAAATAATAGTTTTCATAGTATTACTTATATATTAAAAGTACGTTAAGGAATTGTTATATAATATTAAGGAATTGTTAATTAATATTGGTAGTTTTTAAAATTGGGAAAATTCAGAATATATATTGTATGAAAACAATATTTCTTGCAATAGTATTCAGAGTCTTAATTATTGACTCACAAAATGACGAAACATTAATTGGGGCAAAAGTCGAAACAAATGAAAATACTTATTTCACTAATCTTGATGGTTATGTGGAAATTCCAGCAGGAGAAAAGATTAAGTCAGTTTCATATATTAGTTATGAAGAAAAACATAATATCTCAGTATCAAACGACACTATAATCAATATTTCACCTCTTTAATTTTTAACTTATCTTTTAATTTCTCATATAAAAATAATAATGAGAAAACTAACGCTTTTAATTCTATCAATCTCTCTGCTATCTTGTAAAACAGTAGAGTTAACTGATGGAACTCATATTACTAAAAGAAGAGAAAGAAAGATATTTGAACAGGCATTTAATGATTCATTTGGTAAAATGACTACTGAAGAATTAGAACTCGTCGAAGGAATTAGATTCGAAGTTGATACTGCCATCGCACAAACTACACAAGATATTAATATAAAAGATACTACTCTAATTAATACCGGTCTTATAGTCTATAAAGAACTAATAGAGTCAAAAGGTGATACTACGATATTATATGATGGTGAACTATTCATATTAAATGGAGTTCACTATATTAATCATAATACTACTATTTGGATTGATTGGAGAACATCAGTAATATACAGATGAGTGAATTAGAGAAAATCACAGGAAGTAAAATCCTAGTTTGTTGTTTTGGAGGAATTGCACTACAAATGCAAGGAATACCACCTTTTGAATTTTTAAACTACTTATCTACTACTTATAATGATAAACTTGATTTACTTTTTTATATAGATAAAAATCAGTGTTGGTATCACAAAGGAATTAGTGAACTAACTACTAATATTCCCGAAACAGTTACTTATTTAGATAATAAGTTAGAAAGAGGTAATTATCAAAAAGTAATTTTTATGGGAGTTTCAGCAGGTGGATATGCCAGTATATTATTTGGCTCTTTATGTAAAAAGGTAGATGAAGTTATAGGATTTATACCACAAGTTGAGTTAAATAATCCAGTAGATGAAAACTATAGAAATTTAAAAAATATAATTAACCAACATACCCGATATACATTATATGGTGATATAAACGTCCTAGACAAAAACTATTAAAAATATTATTGATAAAATTATTTCAAACTATGAATTTAAAATATAAAATCTTTTTCACAATTTTTACTTTGATATTAGTATCTTGTAAAACAACAAAAACCACTCAAATCTGGACAGACCAAAATGGTAATGAAGTTCCAGTAGAAGTAACTAATAAAGGTAATACTACTACATATGACTTTGGTGTTATTGTTTTATATCCTGATACTTTATTTACTGATACAATAAAATAAAAAACAAATATGGCAACATCATTTAATGCTCGTTACTGGGTTAAAGAATCTAACGGAAATCGTTCACTACAAAACGTTGAAATTAGATGGTCAGAAGATAAAGACCGTTCAACACTCTATTATGAAGAAAAATTAAATGGTAGAATTACTAGAATGATCAGCTCTGCAACTGGATGGCCAACTACCTCTATAACACTAGATGAGTTAAAACCCTTGAATTAATGATTGATAATATTGAGCTAATAAAATCACTTGTAAACTTTGAAAACGAAGGTGATTTTTATATGCTCTATATTTTCAAACGAAAGAAAGACCAAGAAGATGAACAAAAAGATAACCATCAATCAGTTAGAACTATTAAAACCTACTGTATCGATAGTCTTGAGTATTTAGATAAACGATACAGTGAGATTAAAGGACTTTGTGAGATGTTTAAGGCAAGAGCTTATATTCATGTTCAAAAACAGAATCATAAAGATGTATCACTTGAGATGATGATTTCACTAGCTGAAAGAATTAAAAACGGCCAAAATAATCAAGCAGGATTATTTGATTCAGTTGTTGGTCAAATTAAGACCCATGAAAAAAGATGGATTGTAGATGTTGATACCAAGAACGAAATTCAATTATCAGCAGTTAGATTAGTTATTAATAAGTATTGCAGACCAGAAGGTGATAAAGTCTATGAGACTATTCCAACCAAAAATGGATATCATCTTATCACTGATCGTTTTGATGTTTTAGAATTCAAGAAACATCTTCCAGATATAGACATTCAAAAGAAAAATCCAACACTACTATATCTACCAGATAGTCTAAATTAAAATTTAAACTTAGTAGTATTTAACATATTAATAATCCACTCAGAGTATTGTTTTGGTGTGAACTTATTTCCATTTTTTTGTAATAACTTCTCAAACTCTTCTGATACCTTATCACTAACTAAAGTTCCCCAACTAGACTTACTGCCAGAATCTATGCCTTTAGTATAAGGTCTTTTTTCAGTTCCAATCTTATTATCATCTAACCACGAGTTAATAATATTTTCAACTTTAGATTCATCTTCTACTTTATACCAATAAAATTTCATATGGTCATTATCAGATAAATAGTGACCCAGATTATATCCAAATTTCATAGATATTGAAGAGTCTTTTAATTCCCCAGATTTACATGCGTTATATAATCTTTTAATAAGATCACTAAGTGAGTTAATCCACTGTTTGAAATTATCAGAACTTCTAGTAAAAGTTAAATAGTAATTATAAGTTACTTCTTTACCTCCCTTCACATCTTTTACTTTAAGTTTAGGATTGAAGTTAATACCAAGCCATTCACCTTGAGGATCTTGAGCTGATCTGATTAAATCATTTTTTGACTTATACATATCTAAGTATTTATCACAAAGTGTACCAAATTTCTGGGAGTTATCTTTAACCCAGTCTTTTAATTCACTAGATGATACATCACTACTTTTACGAATGATATTATGATATATCCAGTTACTAAGAGGTAGTTCTGGTGTAATAGACATTTTTTGTTCTATATACTTCTCTAATCTCTGGCGGATTTCACTAGAGGGATTAAAGAAGTTACTTTCAAAGAGTTTATATTGTATAAGATGTTTCATTTAAAATATTAAAATTTCCACTTATAATCTACCCTCGAGTGAATAGTTTAATTCATCAAGAATTACAAATTCAGGAATTTCTTGATCATCTGTATTAGTAAAAAATCCACCTAGATAACTAACTAAAGGAGTTCCTTCTTCTACATAATAATTATAGAACTTAATTATATCATCTGGTGTGGCAGTTTCACCAAGTTCTTTTCTAGCAGCACTAAACTCTTCTGGTATAGAAACTCTCACTGTATCCATATTTTCAGTTACAGTTTCTTCTTTTTTAGCCTCTTCTTTTTTAGGTTCACCTTCAAGTGGTTTGATTTGAGCCTTTGGAGCTTTAAACTTATATAATTTAAAGAAGAACTTATCTGCTTCATAATAACCAGAATATAAATCAAATGATGTTTTATCTCTTAGAAGTGTTTCTAATAATTTAGTTCCTTCTTGAGATTTAGCATCCATTTCCCAGTGATTTGGAGTTATTACTATCTCTAAATCTACTGGATTATTTGATACTTCTTTCAGGGTATTTCCTGTATTATAATAAAATCCAGGTGAGTTATTATATCTATAAGGTCCAGACTCAATAAATCTAGTTCCACCAGCTGCAATTTGACCAACTGTAGTTTGTTCATCTTTTAATACTACGTTTACACCTAGTCTATTAATTACCTGTATATTAAATCTACGATATTCATTTTTAACTAGGTCACAATATATCTTATTAATCATCCAAATAAAAGCCTTTGCTGTTAGTTGGCTAGCTGGTCTGTAAGTATCAAAAAGTTGTTTAATCACTTTTTCATCTTTTTGTACTCTAGATAATTGTTCTCTGAATTTTTCAAACTTACCTTCACATGACTGAAGAGCAAATAGTATACCATTTACTATATCTTTTTGGCTTACCATTTTACCATCTTCTGTTTGAAAGGCTTCAAACATTTTAAAAAATTCAAAAGAGTTAATATGTTTCATAAATTGATTTTAATTTAAAATTATATATTAAAATTGGGAATATATAATATTATGAAGATAAAGAAATTTTTAGACTATATTAAAAATTACCACTTCGGTAAAAGTGTTAAATTAACCTCTAGTGAAGTAGTTGATACATATGAGATGATTAAAGACTATTGTATTAGCATCAATGATATGATTGGATTGGATATAATGTGGGATGATTATAAAGTAGAAGATGGCGTGGCTTACTTTCATTCTGATGTATCACTTAATCAGTATGTAGATACTAGATGGAGAAAGATCGAATATTTAAAAGACTTTAGAGTTGTTTGTCAAATATTAATATCAAGAGAAGCTAATTATGAAGAGTTAATTAATGAAATAGAAAGTTCTATTTCACAGCTAGAATCTGAAGATTTCAAAGTTGAATTAGGTAAGACAATTTTTAGAGAAAGAGACGATGATGGTACTATGACATCTAGAATTGGTCATATTAGATTAACAATCAAACATAGATCATATAAGGACTAATTTTTTTAACTCAAAGTTAATGTTATTTGGATTGATATTTTTCACTGACTATAATATATAACTTTAATGGTAGTATATTTAATTACATTTATTTTACAAATCGTTTATAATATCTTTAAAGTAGAAGAGATAAAATATTCGTATGAGAATAAGACAAGTAAATTAGTGATTAATAGTATTCTACTAAATATCACAGCATTATGTACAAGTTTCTTATCTATTAAACTGATGCTAGAAGGTGATTATATTATAGCTATAATTTATATTGTAGGTTCGGCAATAGGTAAATGGATTGCAACTACTAAGTTATTTAACTATAGAAATTTTATTTTAACTCAAGTAAAAAAGTAAGAAACTTTCTCCTTATATTTACTTTATGGTAAAAATTAATTTAATGAAAACGGTATATTTTATTTTAAGTTTATTAATGATTGGTATGATATCACATTCACTTCAAGAATATCCTATGTTAGTAGGATGTATCTGTTTTGGAATAGGTATAGGATATATGAGAGAAAAGAATTCATCACAATCTAAAAGTATGTCTTAGACATAATATATACAAAAAAGTAATTTAATGTGATGAAAAATCTAAGGAGATTCGATAACTACAATAATATCGACACACAAAACGAAGGTGTTAAAACTGGACTACTTAGTGGACTTGCTGCACTATCTATGATGATAAGTTCGTGTGAGGGTATAAAACCAAAAGAGTTTGAAAAAATTCAAAATCAAATTGATACCTTGAAAAAAGAAGAGAGTCTTAAAGATACTACTAGTTATAAAGATCAGTCAAAACCAAAAAGATATATTGTAACTTTCAGATTTAGAGAATTGTATTCAGAACTTACGATTAACAAAGTTGATTTTACATTTGATATACCAGTTGACGAAGAATATTATAATAAATGTCAAGTAGGTGAACTTGTTGAAAGAGACCTTAGATCTTTTACAGACTATAGTGGTGGTGAAGTTTTTATTGAAGACAAGAAGATTGAATATTAATTCACTAAAGTTAAAAACAATACTAAAAATAGATGACTAAAGAGGAAATTAAAAAATGGATTGATAGATGGTCAAAATTAAAACCATCACCACAGAGAGATATGGTGATTAGGATTTGGTCAAAATTAACATAGTAAAATGTGAATAAAATACTTGTCAAAATAGAAGATTATTTAGATTATACCTCTAAATTTGAAACTACCAAATTAGACAAAAAAAATTGTATTTATACAAATGGTGGTTTTCCTAAATTTCTCCATATAAATGAAGAAATATTCGAGGGAAGACCTTCTGAATATGAAATTGTTAAAAACGAGTCTTCACATATTTTAATAAAGTTTTTATCAAAGTCTAATACTGAATATAGATTCGATTTATTTAAAGAACCAGATACTAATATTTGGCATATTGGTTTCTCATTATTTAGTACAGAAATGAAAGACTATCGTGAGAAGACAAGAAAAGAAGAGTCAATAGATGTCTTTTCAAGGATGATTTGGATATTAAAAGACTTAAATCTCGAAGTGGATAAATATTGTATTGGAGCAACCGGTGATAAAGGTAAAGATGCAACATACATATACATGATGAGATTTGTTTCGAATTGGGAAAAGAGAAACACAAATCAATATAATCTTGGATGGGCTATATACTTTAATTTATAATTAAGATTTGGTCAAATAAAAAATCCATCTATTATGCAAACTTAAAAATAGATACACAATAAATTAAACAATGAATAAGTTTAGTTACATAAAATCACTCTGGTCACCATTTGTACCATTTAAAATAAAGTTCTACGTGGGTAAGACCAAAATAGGAACTCCCTATTTCTTTCCAAGAAAATGGGTTAAAGATCCAAATAAACCAGGATATAAAAAGGCTATTGATAAAAAAATAGGATTCGACTTTGTATCACTTGGTTGGAAAACTAAATGGAAAGAAACCGACTATAGATTCGAATGGTCTCCACTTATATCATTTGTCTTCTTTGGTTATCAAATTGCAATGATGATAGAAGTCGAAGAGCCAGAACATTACTGGGAAGCTTGGTTATATTATGAAAATAACACTTCTTCTAAGTTAACTAAAAGAGAAAGAATTAATCAGTGTAGAATGGAATTCCCACTATTATATACAGTATATAAATCTGGCGATACATATCAAGTTGATTGCTATAATAAAATACTAAGATCTAAGTATAAATGAAAATAAAAGATATATATACTAGTCATAAAATGTTAAATAAGTTTTTTAAATCGTTAGTTTCAAGAAAAAGTACTTTTAAAAGATTTAAATTCTAGAAAGATATATCTAGTAAATAAAAGGTAAAGTTACTCTTATTAATAAGGTCGGATGTCCGAGCGAATAGGTAGATGCTATGCAAAGGCATCTTAGGGTGGTTTAACTCCATCTCCGACCTCTCTTTTTACCCATTATGAATAAACTGGATCTTTAACAAAGATATCCCAGTTCCCATCTTCTGATGCATTAAAGTAAACTTCACTCGCTGATATAATTTCCCTTTTATCTTCATCACCTACTTGGTGGAAGTGGGCAACATCAAATGGGTTATAAGTTATTTTAATCATTCCAGTAGTATCAGTATTTGTAGGAACTACTACACCAGATACACCAGCAATTAAAACTCTATCACCCTTTTCTTTAATTCTCAAGGATCCAGACTCAGATGTTTGAAAGAATATTGGAGCCTTTAGTCTTACTTCATTAGTATATTTACCAGCAAGTCCAGTTTTTCTACCACTTCTAGTAGTATCATAAACGCCTATCATTCCATTTTGACTGTTATTTCTGTGTGTTCTATTGGTATGAAACCATAGTCTTTGACCAACTAAGTCATTAGTATCAACATATCCTTCAACTTCCCTTCTACTATCATAATAGACTTCTTCGAAGAATTTTTTGAAAGAAATTATTTTATTCATATGTTATATATTAATTTTTTAAGGTATATTAGCACTAATTGAATTATAATAATAAAATATCGGTTAAATGTATTAATAGAGAAAATCTCATAGAACCTATTGATGGACCGCTTCTGACAAAAGATAAATTCTATGATTTACTCGAAGTAGAGACAGAAGAAAATGTTCGAATTTATGGCCACCAATCTACTACTATTTATTGGATTATAGATGATACAGGTAAAAAGAGGTGTTATGATGGAATGAGATTTGATCCTAATCCACTTGCACTAAGGAGGTTACTACTTTTAAGTGAATTGGGTATATAAAATATAATTTAAAAAAATATGGGTCAAGGGATTTAAATAGTTTTTCAAAAAGACCTTTTAAAGTCTGAAATGATCTCCTAATCTAAATCCCAAATCAACTGGGAAGATATTATGATTATTTAATATCCTACCAACCATTGCATCTTCGTGATATCCCTTATACATTTCTTCTCTATTATTTAAGACAATTTCAATAGATGTTTTATTTAGACAATAAGTATAACCTAGAGCATGTATACATTTTTTCAAAGGTATCATTGGAAGGTGTAATTTAGAGAATCTACTATAGTATTCTATATAAACTGTATCTTCTTCAAAAAGGTGACCCAATTTTACACCCCAATATGGAATCCAACTAAAATATCTAGCCATTTTGAGGCAATAACCATTCATTTGAACATCATCGTCAATTTTTACAATTGCTTCTACATCTGGTTTATTATCTACAATATATTTGAATCCTTGGTAGACTTTCTTAGGTAGATGTTCATAGGTATCTTCACAGTCTAAGAATATTACACCCGGTATTGAGTGGTCTGGTTTTCCACCCATAACAAAGACAAATCTGACATCATTTTTTGCCATTTCTTGCCAGTTTTGTTTAATAAATTCTCTATGGTAGAGAAGTTTATCTTTATTTTTCTGACATGATATTACCAAGAAATAAATCATTTAAAGAGGTATATCATTCTAAATATAAGTAGTAGTAACGTTAATATAGCCCAGTAGATATAACCAGCATCTCCAAAGAAGTGGGTAAATATCATTTGGGATCCTACAAATATCATCAGTATTAAGAGTTGAAGAAGTGGGTGTAGTTTATCATAACTATTGTTTAGTCTTGTAACTAGACCTGGATTAACTGTTATGATTTTTGCGTTAGGATCATTCTCTCTACTTACAGAGAATCCTTTTTCTTTTATTTCTTCTATTTTCATTTTGTTTAGATCTTTTTGACACATCTTTATTAAAAAATAAATAACACTTTGTCATTTTATTTAGTTGTTATTTTACAAATTGTTTAGTTTTTAAATATACTAAAGTGATCTAGTGCTTGACTTTAGATTCTTTTTTCCTTATATTTGTAGTGAGATTGTTTAAAGTATTAACAAAAGTGAAACACTATCACAGTCGTTTAAAAACTAATCCATCGATTAGTGAAGATAAGGCAAGTGCAGCAGAACTGTCTGGGTCTTGAACACCATTTGCGTCCCAGTCACAATAAATATTAGACCAACCAACTGTTCCATCAGGTGAATTTCCTCCAACTGGTAGACTAGATTGACTCGTAAGTTGTGTCATTAAAGCCCATTCAACTATTTTAACACCTGAATTTAATTGGAGGATTAGTTTATCTTGTCTTCTTGATCTTGTTCTTGTACCAACACCACAAGAAAATCCTTGATTTCCAACAGGTTGAGATACTTCTGTTACTAAATAGACTCCACCAAAAAATGTAGAAATTTCTGCTACAGTCGCAAAACTAAAGATATTACCATTTCTTGTAAAAGTAACTGATGGACTTAATCCAGGTGATGTTTGATAGGTATTTCCAGAGACAATATAGGTAGATATATGAGCATCAAGATCTGCTTGTGGATATAGCCAAATTGTATTAATTTCAGAAATATATTCTTCATAAATTACATTACTTCCACCTGCTGCCGCAGATGCTACTGATGTTTGAGATAGAGATTCGAAAATACGATTTTTTTCAATATATTCTCTTCTTTGTTTTTCTCTTATTTCAAAAATATGATTTTCACTAGCTAATTCAGCACTCTTTTTAGCTTGCAAATCTTTTTGCATTTTATCCCAAATTTCATCTAATGATTTTGACATAAGTTATATATTTAGTTTTTTTACTCAAACGTGATATCTTATTTTAAAAATATTTTAGAAAATTAACCAGTATTTCAAATTTTTCCTTATATTTGTAGTGTTAAGTAACTAACATCTTGTGAAGGGTGGAAGCAAGTAGACTCCGACCTGCTTATAACATTTTTTAGAAAAAAAAATCAAAAAATATTTCAATGAATGTGAGTAAGATGAATAATTTTTTATTATCTTTGTCAAAATAAAAACAATGATCTCGTAGCTCAGCTGGTAGAGCAATAAACTTTTAATTTATGGGTCCTGGGTTCGAATCCCAGCGGGGTCACAACTATATTGTAAAAACATCAACAACGGAATATGTTTTATAAAATATTAAAGTAAATACTTTAAACTATTTACTCTATTATTATTTAATATATAAAACAAAAAACATATATGAAAAAAGTTGAAGATTTTGTTTTAGAAACAACTAGAAGTGAAAGAAGGGAGCTACTTAAATTGGATGAACCTTGTCATTTAAGAGGATTAAAATATTCCACACAACTAATTGCATTAGTTGCATATCACTATAACACAACATTACCAGAAAATGGAAATTTGATCTTAGTCTGTCACGGTTGTATGAATCCTAAATGTAGCAATCCTAACCATATGTATTGGGGAACAAAGAAAGATAATAAACTTGACGATTATGAATTTGGAAGCCAAAAAACAATTTACCAAAGTATGGTTCATAAATATGGAGAAGAAAGGGCTAAAGAAATTGTAAGAGAAAATGCATCAAAGGGTGGAAAAAAGAATAAAGGAGTTCCAAAAACTGATACACACAAAGAAAATTTACGACGTATTCATAATCACAACAATAGTTGAAAATTTTATAAACAATAATATTATCAGAAAATATAAGTTCAAATTTATATACCATGAAAAAAATACTCATTCTAATTTTTGTAACAATTATCTCATTTTTAACATCTTGTTCATTTAATACAGAATCTGGCTCTATTAATTTTGAAAATAATGAGTTTAAATTCAAAAATAGCGATAAATTAGATGAAGAATCAATTAAGAGTATTTTGAAAAAATCTTGTGAGTCATCTAAAAATCTTTGCAAAAACGAGTCAACTTTTAAACCACTGAAAGCAATAATCACACCACGCAATCAGAGTACAAATGAACTATGTTCCAAGGTTTTTTCATCAGATACATATAGTGGTTATACTACAGAAGTAAAGCTTGTGTTTCAAGCTACCAACTCAGTTGGTGTCACTGGAGAACTTATGTCAATTATATTGTTCGATAAAAAGACTCTAAAGGGTATTACAATTGTCGGAGATGATCTTGAAATAGAATTGAAAAATAAATATTTCTTTGATTTTCAATAATGAAAATAGTCTGTGTTTCAAAAAGTTCTTCAAGAACACACGAATTCAATCATATTACTCTAAATAAAGTATATGATGGAAGTATTTACGATAGTAAAACTTGGATGATTAGAAATGATAGTGGTGAAGTAGCATTATATCCTAAGAAGAACTTCAAACCAATTGAAGAAGCAAGAGATAGAATTTTAAATAAACTGATTGATTAGATAAGTTATTTTTTATATACATGTATATACAAACGACTTTTTACCCGGTAAATTTCTAGACAATTTTTATATACATGTATATACAAACAGTCTAAACACTATATCCAGTAATAAACTTTTAGGTATTTTGATATATAATTTCCCATGAATCAAAATATATATCACAGTAACGGTCAAATAGCCTATCGAGCATCAGATGGTATGGCTTTTCACTCTAATCTTCAAGTTGCTTATAGAAGAAATGATGGATGGGCTTTTCACTCTAATCTTCAAGTTGCTTATAGAAGAAATGATGGATGGGCTTTTCACCACAACAACCAAGTTGCTTATAGAAGTGATGGACTTTCAATCAATGAAAATAATCAAGTGTTAAGTAGAAATGGCGAAGGACTTGAAGTGGAATTAGGACCAGGTATTAAAATGTTTGTAGGTCGTAATATATTCAAGTTGTGGGTTAAAGGTAGTTTAGTAGTATCTAAATAAATAATCTAAAAATTAAAACATATGTATAAAATTAGAAAAGTAGAAAAGTTTACAATTTTACAACACACTGAAACTGCCAATTTAGATCCTGAAAAATTCCGTCAATTCGGATACGAAGGTAATTCAGAAGAAGAGTTTCTAACATTTATTGAAGATCTAGATATTGATGATGTCTATGATGATCTAGATGAAGAAACAAGGTCCGAGTTATCTGGAATAAAAATGGACTATAGTTGGACCGAATACTATAGTACAGCATGGGATGGTGAAAACTCTTGGTTCGAAATCGGTGAAGAAAATCCTAAATGGACTAAAACCGGTGGGTTTGAAATACGTCACACTACTTCTGGTGATTATAATTAATACTATAACAGATAAAAAAAAGAGAAGTGTCATTAGTACTTCTCTTTTTTTATATACTCAATTTAATATTATTATTCTTTATCTGTATCACACCAAGTCCAGTTATCATCATTGGTAATTTGATCACCTTCTTTAGTATTTTCACCAATCCGTGGATTACTTGTTTGCCAAATCTCAACTCTTCCATTTTCACCTTCAACTTCAACAAACCAAGTATCAGGAACCCAATCACTAGTTGTATAAGTACTAGTCATATTATTAACAGTAGTAGTATGTACGTGAGTTTCATAGTGAGCTGGTCTAAATTCTTCTGATTTAACTATACCAGTTTCTAATCCATTTACACTATGCTCTACAAGTGAGTAGGTTAGATATCCAAGAAGATATACTAATATTGCAGCCACTGTCCATAGAATACTTGCAAGTATTGAAACAAATTTAGAATCTCTCCAAGTATCAATAACAGTGTCATAAAATAATCCCCATACTCCAGTGATGAAATTCTTAGGCCATCTAACAAATAGTTTATATAAGAATCTTAATATTGGGTGATTATCTTGATCATCAGCATAATCATCATTCCAATATCCTTCATTAGCTTTAAAGTTAAATTTACTGAAATCTGAATAAATCATATCAGCTTGAACCACTCCCCCTTTTACATATTTTTTATAATATGGAAGTAATATATCTTTATTTGGTAATATTAGTTCTGAAAGTTTTTTAGAATCAATATTTTTTGAGAATTTATCTAAAAGTGGGTTTAATATATCAAAGCCAGCAGATTCATTTAATTGTGTATATGATTTAATATATCTCATTATAACTATTTATGTTTTTTTATATATTAAAAAATACCTGGATAATTTTGGTGAGTTAAAACTTACCCGGAACCCTTATTGTGAGCAATTCAATCAAGAGAAGTTAAATATATAAGTTCATGAAATACATCAAAAACTTTAGTGCCTTAAACGAATCAAATAGTGGTTCTGGTAATGCTTCTTTTAATTGGCTTACTAAACAAAAAAATGAAAAGTATTTTGAATTAGCTGAGATTCTTCAATCTAAACTATTTGATGATTTAAATATTGTAGCAACAACAGATGAAGGTTTTGATGATAATGAATACTCATTTTATCCACATCATAAGTTTTGGTCTTTTAGAGTAGCAGGTGTGGTCCCAATTCGCACATCAGAAATAGGTGATTTTCCTATCAACGGTATTTATGTATATAATATAAGTAGAGATGAAAGGGATGAATTTTATAATTCTTTAATTAGTCTTAAAGATGTGGTTAATAATTACTTAGATAAAGAATTAGTGGTAAGTGAAGAATTAATAGATGTAGATAATTTTGATTATACTATTACGTTAGCTTGAGATTAAAAGATTTTAAACTTTTATATACTGTGTGTATATACAACTGATATTCTAAATGAAATATATTATATCAATATTACTTTTATTTTTCCCCCATTTCTTTAATGCTCAAACCTCTAAAGAAATATTAAATAATCTATCAAAAAAAACTAAAAGTTATAAATCAGTAAGCTTTGACTTCACATCGACTCTAAAAATTCCAAAGTCTGGTTCAACTCAGATAAATCGGGGATCTGCTAAAATAAAAGGTACAAGTTCTTTAATAACTCTAGGAGACTATATTATAGTAAGTGATGGTAAAACTGTGTGGAACTATAATAAATCAAATAATGAAGTAGTTATTGATAATTTTGAAGATGTAAAAGACGATTGGTTTAATCCAATTGAACTATTTAAACTATGGGAAAAGGATGTAAAACACGAACTGAAAAGTAAAAACTCAGTAATCGGTGGAGTTACTTGTTATCAGATTCTACTCACAGTAAATTGGAAGAAAAGTCAAAATGAAATTACGATTTGGATAGATAAATCAAAAGGTGAAATAGTAAGACTTGAGATTAATTCAAAAAATACTATTATAACATACGATATTAAATCGTTTAAATCAAACATTGATATTCCAGACTCTCAGTTTTATTTTGATAAAAATAAATTCCCTGGAGTAGTAGAGATAGATAATAGAATTTAATTTTATAAAAACGATCAAATATTAAATTATTTTATTATATTTGTTACGATAATTTGAAATAGTAAAAAGTAACAACATGAAAAACTTACACTTAATACCAACTGATAAACCGAGTAGATTATATGAAGATGTAGATTGTGATTTACGACTTGGATATGATTTTATTCATAGACAGGGAATGTTACAGAACCAACACATCTACATCACTTCTGATGAA
>Ga0114976_10001165_pt1 | contig 16355 bp, 18 predicted proteins | sample S_130805_EF_Meta_FD_87319 | JGI IMG/M metagenome (GOLD analysis project Ga0114976, IMG submission 87319) | Freshwater microbial communities from Lake Simoncouche, Canada to study carbon cycling - S_130805_EF_MetaG | ecosystem: Environmental > Aquatic > Freshwater > Lake | place: Lake...
CTGGTGGCGCTCGGCCGGCGCTCGAAGATGCCGGCGATCAAGGCGCTCTGCGTGATCTATGTCGAGCTGATCCGCGGCGTGCCGCTGATCAGCCTGCTGTTCATGGCGAGCGTGATGTTCCCGCTCTTCCTCCCCGAAGGCATGAACATCGACAAGCTGCTGCGCGCCCAGATCGCGATCATCCTGTTCGCCGCCGCCTACCTGGCCGAGGTCGTGCGCGGCGGCCTGCAGGCGCTGCCGAAGGGCCAGTACGAGGCGGCCGATGCGCTCGGCCTCTCCTACTGGCAGAAGACCGGCTTCATCATCCTGCCCCAGGCGCTGCGGCTCGTGATTCCGCCGCTGGTCAACACCTTCATCGGCTTCTTCAAGGACACCTCGCTGGTGCTGATCATCGGCATCTTCGACCTGCTGACCGCCGGCAAGACCGCGATCATCGAGCCGGCCTGGCAGGGCTTCGGCATTGAGGTCTACCTGACCGTCGGCGCCATCTACTTTGTTTTCTGCTTCGCGATGTCCAAGTACAGCCAGGGCCTCGAGGCGGAGCTGAACCGCCACAAGAGCCGCTGAAGCATTCGGCCGGGAGAGCACGATGAGCGAGACCCTCGAACAAATTGCCTCGGCCGCCCGCACGGACGCGCCGCCGGCCATCCTCCTGGACAAGGTCAACAAGTGGTTCGGCACCTTGCACGTGCTGCGCGACGTGTCCCTCAGCGTCGCAACCGGCGAGCGGGTGGTGGTCTGCGGCCCCTCGGGCTCCGGCAAGTCGACCATGATCCGCTGCATCAACCGCCTCGAGACCCACCAGGAAGGCCGGATCATCGTCGGCGGCACCGAGCTGACGGATGACGTCCGCGCGCTGGACGAGATCCGCCGCGAGGTCGGCATGGTGTTCCAGAGCTTCAACCTCTTCCCGCACCTCACCATCCTCGAGAACTGCACGCTGGCGCCCATCTGGGTGCGCAACATGCCGAAGAAGGAGGCCGAGGAGCTGGCGATGGAGTACCTGACCCGGGTCCGCATCCCGGAGCAGGCATTGAAATACCCGGGCCAGCTCTCGGGCGGCCAGCAGCAGCGCGTGGCGATCGCCCGCGCGCTCTGCATGAAGCCGAAGATCATGCTGTTCGACGAGCCGACCTCCGCCCTCGACCCCGAGATGATCAAGGAGGTGCTCGACACCATGATCGGCCTCGCCGAGGACGGCATGACCATGATCTGCGTGACCCACGAGATGGGCTTCGCGCGCACCGTCGCCGACCGCGTGGTGTTCATGGACCGCGGCGAGATCGTCGAGATGGGCACCCCGACCCAGGTCTTCGAGAACCCGCAGACCGACCGGCTGCAGCTCTTCCTCAGCCAGATCCTGCGCGGGCATTAGGCTTCGATGACGCGACTGTAACGGGACGATTTCGGGCGCGCTTGCGTCCGAAATACGGCGGGCTTATGTCTTCGCGCCGCACCGGGACCCTTCCCCTCGCCGAGGCACTCCGCCAGTCGGCCGGTCCCCTCGGAGCCCTCCCTTGAGCGCCACCACCACCGCGCACCCCCATGTCCCGGCCCGCGGGCTCTCCGCCGGCCTGCTCCTCGGCGTCCTCGGCGTCGTCTACGGCGATATCGGCACCAGCCCGCTCTACGCGCTGCGCGCCTCGCTGCTGCACTTCACCGATGGCGGGATCGAGCGCTGGGAGATCCTCGGCATCCTGTCGATGATCATCTGGTCGCTGATCCTCACCGTCACGGTGAAGTACGTCTTCTTCATCCTGCGTGCCGACAACCGCGGCGAGGGCGGCATCCTCGCGCTGATGGCGCTTGCCTTGCGCGTCGCCGACACCGACCGCAGCAAGCGCATCGTCATGCTGCTCGGCATCATCGGCGCCTGCCTGTTCTTCGGCGACGGCGCCATCACCCCGGCGATCTCCGTGCTCTCGGCCATGGAGGGCCTCAAGGTCATCTCGCCGGCCTTCGAGCCGGTGATCATCCCGGGTGCGATCGTCGTGCTGGTCGGGCTCTTCCTGATCCAGTACCGCGGCACCGGCAGCATGGGCGCGCTGTTCGGCCCGGTGATGGCGGTCTGGTTCGCGACCCTCGGCATCCTCGGCCTGATCGAGGTGGTGCAGCACCCTGGGATCCTGGCGGCCTTCTCGCCGCACTACGCCATCCAGTTCACCCTGACCTACCATCTCGCCGCCTTCATCGCCTTCGGCTCGGTCGTGCTGGCGGTGACCGGCGCCGAGGCGCTCTATGCCGACATGGGCCACTTCGGCCGCAAGCCGATCCAGGTCGCCTGGATCGGCTTCGTGCTGCCCGGACTGACGCTGAACTACCTCGGCCAGGGCGCGCTGCTGCTCGACAACCCGGCGGCAATCGAGAACCCCTTCTTCCTGCTGGCGCCGGAGTTCCTGCGCCTGCCGCTGGTGATCCTGGCGACGGCGGCGACCATCATCGCCTCGCAATCGATGATCTCGGGCGCCTATTCGATCGCCCGGCAATGCGTCCAGCTCGGCTTCCTGCCGCGGCTGAACGTCAAGCACACCTCGGAGACCGAGGAGGGCCAGATCTACCTGCCGCAGATCAACTTCGCCCTGCTCGCCGGCGTGCTGGTGCTGGTGCTGGCCTTCCACACCTCGGACAATCTCGCCGCCGCCTATGGCATCGCGGTGACCGGCACCTTCGTCTGCACCTCGATCCTCGCCATGCTGGTCTTCCGCCGGCAGTACGGCTGGTCCGCGCTGCTGGTCGGCGCGGTCTTCGGTCCGCTGCTCTGGATCGACCTGATGTTCTTCCTCTCGAACGTGCTGAAGATCCCGGAGGGCGGCTGGGTGCCCCTGGTACTCGGCATCGCGCTGTTCACGCTCATGGAGACCTGGCATCGCGGCCGCGCGCTGCTGTTCAGCCGGTTCCGCCAGGACAGCCTGCCGCTGAAGAGCTTCCTCGCCCGACTGCCGCAGAGCCGGACGATCCGGGTCCCCGGCATCGCGGTCTTCATGACCGGCCAGGCCGACTACGTGCCGCACGCCCTGCTGCACAACCTCAAGCACAACAAGGTGCTGCACGAGCGGGTGCTGTTCGTCACCGTCATCAACGAGGACATCCCGCGGGTCAGCGAGGAGCGCCGGCGGGAGGTGCAGGTGCTCGCCCCCGACATCCACCGCGTCATCCTGCGCTACGGCTTCCAGGAGAGCCCGGATATCCCGCGCGACCTCGCCTCCCTGCGCGAGGAAGGCATCGCCTTCGACCCGATGCAGGCGAGCTACTTCCTCGGCCGCGAGACGCTGGTCGCCGCCGTCGTGCCGAAGATGTCGCGCTGGCGGCAATGGCTCTTCACGCTGATGTCGCGCAATGCGGTGCCGGCGACCGAGTTCTTCCGCATCCCGTCGGACCGCGTGGTCGAGCTGGGTGCGAGGGTCGCGATCTGACCGGGAACCGCGGCGGGAACGCCGCGTTGTTCCAGGTCCAATGACGCGCGTGTAGGATGGGGCATGGCAAGGATCGAGCTCGTGCTGGCCGGTGGACCAGGGTTTCCGGATGGCAGCCCGGACCACCGCTACGTGCTCGAGGTTGCGCTCACCCCGGGCGGCCAGCTCGATGACGAGGCCTGGTTCGCCGATCCCGCGGTCTGGCCGGCCGAGCGCATCTGGCCCGGCGACCGTCGCCCCGGCGACGTGCAGTTCGACCGCGACACCGGCTGGTGGCTCAGCTTCCAGCCGAAGAACGACGCCGCGGCCGAGGCCGACAGCGCGCCGCTGCAGACCCCGATCCGCGGCACCGGGCCCTTCCGCCCGGGCGAATACGTCACCATCCGCGAGCCGGACGGCACGGAATACCCTTACCGGGTCGTTGGCGTCAGCTGACGCCAACGGGCTTCCACCGTGGGCTAGAAGCTCTTCAGGCTCGCATGCCAGCGCAGTACGGAGAGGACGCCGGCCGCGACCAGCCGGTGCCGCAGCAGCCAGGCCTCCGCCTCCAGCACCAGCGCCGCCGCGGCGTCCTTGGTGCGCGGCCGATGCTCGCCCTTCAGGCCGGTGATCATGCGTGCCCAGCCCTCAGTCGCCGCCGCGCTGTGGCGGGCGCCGAGATCCTCCACCACATGCAGGTTGAAGCCGGCATGGTGAATGGCGCGGTCGATCGCGGCCTGGCTCGGCGGCGGCGCGCTGCGGCCCTCGAGCGCGAGCCAGCGCCGGAAGGCCGCCTCGTGCTCCGGCGGCGGCTTCCGCGCGACCGTCTCGAGCAGCAGGATCTGGCCCTGCGCCCGCATCGCCGCCGCAAGCGCCTGCAACAGCACCTCCGGCGCCGCGCCGCAGCGGATCGGCTCGAGCGCCAGCGCCAGGTGATGGAACTTCGCCCGGAAGCCGGGCGCCGCCGGGCTCCAGGGCTGGATCTGCGCCCGCCTTCCATGCGGGAAGACCCGTGGCGCGGCGCGCTCGATCAGCAGCGGGTCGTGCAGATGGATCACCATCCAGGCGCCGCGCTGCGCGGCAATGGCATGCGCCGCGCCGCCGGCGTCGCGCCCGAGCAGCATCAGCGTCGTGGCGGGTGAGACCGGCAGCACGGTCGCCAGGCGCATCACCTCCGCCTCGCCGCCCGGCAGCAGGAAACCGGGGCCCCAGAGTCGGTCCTCCCAGTCGGCGCGCGCGAGGTCGAGGCCGGGGCCCTGCGGCAGCGCGCCGCTGCCCCCCGCAGCGGCCGACGCCGCGGCGGCCTCGGCCGGGGCCGGCGCCCGCATCGCCGCCATCGCCGCCTTCCAGGCCGCGATCGGGCGCGCGAAGACCCGCAGCGGTTGCCAGCCTTCGACGGCGGCAATCAGCGTGCTTGCGGTCTGCCTGGTCGCGGCGCGCAGCATGGCATGGCCTCGCCCCCTCCGGAGGGGCAGGGCAGCACATCATGCCGGCATGAAGGAATGGTTGTGCCTAGGATGGAGGGAGGGGGGAACCGCCATGGCCATCCGCATCGCCGCCTTCACCAAGAATGGGGTGAACCCGAACTACCAGGCCTTCCTGCTCGGCGTGGAGCGCGCCGCCGCGGCCGCCGGCGCGACGGCCAGCCGGCACTACCCGGCGGCGCCGGATGACCCCGTCGAGCAGACCGCGCTGCTACGCGCCACCGTGGCCGAACGACCGGACGCCATCCTCTTCGCCCCGGCCGATGATGCGGCGCTGGCCGGGCCGGTCGAGGAGGCGCGCGCGGCGGGCATTCCGCTCATCGGCTTCGTCAACCGCATGCCGGGCGGTTTCGTCAGCTTCGTCGGCAGCGACGACGAGGCCATGGGCCGGACCATCGCCGGCGTGCTGATCGCAGCGCTCGGCGGGGCGGGCGAGGTCGTGCTGATCGAGGGGCCGGAGACCGCACCCACCAGCCGCGACCGCGGCCGCGGCTTCCGCGCGGCGATCGCCGCTGCCCCCGGCATCCGGCTGCTCGATACCGCGCCCGGGCGCTACCTGCGCGCCCCGGGCGCCGAGGTCATGGCCGGGCTGCTCGCGCGCCATCCGCGCATCGACGGGGTGATCTGCACCAACGACCTGATGGCGCTCGGCGCGCTCGATGCCCTGGCGGCGGCCAGTCGCAGCGCGCTGGTCGTCGGCAACAACGGCACCATCGAGGCGGCGCAGGCTGTCGGCGAGGGCCGGCTGCTGGCGACAATGGACTATGACGGCTTCAAGATGGGCGCGATCGCCGCCATGGCCGCACTGCGGCACCTGGCCGGCGAGGCTGTGCCGCGCGAGATCCTGCTGCCGGCGCAGGTGATCGACCGGGCGAACCACGCGGCCTGGCTGGTGCCGGTCGAGCAGCGCCCGCTGCCGGAGTGGTATGCGCTGGTGCGGACATGAAAAAGCCGGCCCCGATCACCCGGCGGCCGGCGTTTCAAACCCTGGTGGAGCCAATCGGGATCGAACCGACGACCTCTTGAATGCCATTCAAGCGCTCTCCCAACTGAGCTATGGCCCCCCAAGGAGGCGCGCCGTATAGCCCCCACCCGCGCCGCCCGCAAGGGCTCAAAGGGCACCCTAGCCGGGGCCTTTCGCGGCGCACCCGGCGCCGGTAGTTTCCGCCGGACCAGCCGAGGAACCGAGCGATGGGGAAGGTCTACAAGGACGCGAAGGACGCCCTCGCCGGCGCGCTCCGCGACGGGATGATGATCATGTCCGGCGGCTTCGGCCTCTGCGGCATCCCCTCGCTGCTGATCGACGCGGTGCGCGAGAGCGGCGTGAAGAACCTGACCATCGTCTCGAACAATGCCGGCATCGACGATGTCGGCCTCGGCGTCCTGCTGAAGACGCGCCAGGTGAAGAAGATGATCAGCAGCTATGTCGGCGAGAACAAGACCTTCGCCGAGCAGTTCCTCGCCGGCGAGCTCGAGATCGAGTTCAACCCGCAGGGGACGCTCGCCGAGCGCATCCGCGCCGGCGGCGCCGGCATCCCCGCCTTCTATACGAAGACCGGCGTCGGCACCGAGGTGGCGAATGGCAAGCCGACCGCCGAGTTCGACGGCGAGACCTTTGTAATGGAGCGCGGCATCGTCGCCGACATCGCCCTGGTGCATGCCTGGATGGGCGATACCGAGGGCAACCTCGTCTATCGGAAGACCGCGCGGAACTTCAACCCGATGATGGCCACCGCGTCGAAGCTGACCGTCGCGCAGGTCGAGCACCTGGTCCGCCCCGGCGAGATCGACGCCGACCACATCCACACGCCCGGCATCTTCATCAAGCGCATGATCCAGGTGGCCCCGGGCTTCGAGAAGCGGATCGAGCAGCGCACGGTGCGCAAGCGCGAACCGGCCGCGGCCGCCGGCGAGGAGGTCTGAACCATGGCATGGACCCGTGACCAGATGGCCGCCCGCGCGGCCCGCGAGCTGCAGGACGGCTTCTACGTCAACCTCGGCATCGGCATTCCGACGCTCGTCGCCAACCACGTGCCATCCGGCATCAACGTGCAGCTGCAGAGCGAAAACGGCATGCTCGGCCTCGGCCCCTTCCCCTATGAGGGCGACGAGGACTCCGACCTGATCAATGCCGGCAAGCAGACCATCACCGCGCTGCCGAGCAGCAGCTACTTCAGCTCGGCCGACAGCTTCGGGATGATCCGCGGCGGCCATATCGACATCTCGATCCTCGGCGCGCTGCAGGTCGCGGCCAATGGCGACCTCGCCAACTGGATGATCCCCGGCAAGATGGTGAAGGGGATGGGCGGCGCGATGGATCTCGTCGCCGGCGTCAAGAAAGTCGTGGTCCTGATGGAGCACACTGCCGGCGGCAAGCCGAAGCTGCTGAAGGAGTGCAACCTGCCGTTAACGGGTGCCCGCGTCGTCGACATGGTGATCACCGAGCTCGCGGTCTTCGAGATCGCCCGCCGCGGCGAGACCCGGGTGACGCTGCTGGAACTGGCCCCCGACGTGACGCTGGACGAGGTGCGGGCCAAGACCGAGGCCGACTACGCCATCAGCAACTCGCTCGGCGGCTGATTCGACTCCGCCGGCTATTGCGAGTCGGCGGAGGGCCACTATCTGGATCGAGCGGCAGACGGTCGATCGACCATCCGCCGCTTGATCTCGATGGGAACCCCCGCGACGTGAACATCTACGCCCCCGCCGCCCCGCGCGACGATTCCACCGCCTCGCTCGAGCCACGCCCCTCCCGCACCGAGGCCGAGGCCGCCGTCCGCACCCTGCTCCGATGGGCCGGCGACGACCCCGACCGCGAAGGCCTGGTCGATACCCCCGCGCGCGTCGTCCGCAGCTACGATGAATTCTTCGCCGGCTACGAGACCGACCCGGTCGAACTGCTCGCCCGCTCCTTCGAGGAGACCGACGGCTACGACGAGATGGTCGTGCTGCGCGACATCCGACTGGAGAGTCACTGCGAGCACCATGTCGTGCCGATCATCGGCAAGGCGCACATCGCCTACCTGCCGGCTGGCCGCGTCGTCGGCATCAGCAAGCTGGCCCGCGTGCTCGAGGTCTATGCCAAGCGTCTGCAGATCCAGGAAAAGCTGACCGCGCAGGTGGCCAACTGCATCAATGACGTGCTGAAGCCGAAGGGCGTCGCCGTGGTGATCGAGGCGGCGCACCAGTGCATGACCACGCGCGGCATCCACAAGCCGGGCGTCTCCATGGTGACCTCGCGCATGCTCGGCGCCTTCCGCGACGATCCGTCGACGCGGCGGGAATTCCTGGCGATGATCTCCGGGCCGCGCGGCGGCGTGGAAGGGTAGACCAATACTTGCGCGGGTCGATCCTTCCCGGCATCCTCGATGCGGGGAGGAGCGTGCAAGGAATGCCTGCTTTCCTGAACCGTGCCGTCCTGACGGCCATTTGGGTCACGTTTTCAGCGATCGCGGCGGCGCAGCCGCTCGGCGTCCGCGAGCTGGTTGGCGCCGAGCCTCAACTCGTCATCTCCCGCGGGGCGACGATGCAGGCGCTCGAGAGCCAGCCGATCCGAGCGGCCAACCTGTCGCAGCTAGCAAGCCTCAGGACTCTGCCTCTCGCACCGGGTACCATCCTGGTCAGGTTCGGCGGAGTGCGGGTCGGCAACGGCCAGAGCCAGCGCGTCCTGGTCCTGCGGGAGGACGGTATCTGGGGCTATGCCCGCACAGACCAGAACATCTTTGAGTTCGAGCCGCGCATCGCGGTGCTCATGCAGGAGGCGTCACAAGGCCGCCCGTCTGTTATGCTTGTGCGGGACACGAGCCGCAAGGCGACCGTTGCCGGCGTCGATGTGACGATCGATTTCTCGCGTGGCGAGATATACGCCTACGACCAGCCGGCAAACGTCAACGACCCCGCCGTGTTCCGCGCGGCACTGGGCGCCGAGAAGCTGCCGAGAAGCTTGAGCCATTGCGCCGCGGCAGGTCCGGCCAGGCATCCGATCCGGTCGTCGTCGAGTTCGAACCCGAGGACGTGGTGCGGGTGACACCAGAGCGTGTTCTGCCGGACGGCTTCGTGCTCGCCAATGATCCGCAGCGACGTGAGCGCTTTCAGCGCCTGATCGAGCAGCTTGCCGTCCTTGATCGCCCTGCCTCCCTGGCACTTAGCCGTGCCTGCGGCACCACGCGGGTCGAGACGAAGGAGGGTGGTGTGGAAGCGAGCGCCGGCCTGGGCCTGACTGCGACTCTCGAAAGACTGCTGGCGGCGGTCGGGCTCAACGTCTCCGCCGAGGCCAAGGCCCGGGTAAGCCGCAACATCCAGGAACGCTACCAGTCACCGCCCAACACTGAGCAGAGTACCAAAGGCTTTGTGTATCGCGGGGTCTCCGAGCGCGTCATCTTGGTGCACACCCAGCGGCGCTACGAAGACGGCTGCGCGAGGTCGCTCGGCGTCGAGAAATCGATCGTCGACGAACAGCAACTCAGCGTCAGGCTCAATGCCGACACGGTCAAGGCCGAGCCCAGCGTCGCATCGTTCTTCAACGCCGAGGACGGCCTTTTCCGCGTGCGCTGCCTGAGTGACTATCTCGATCTGCGTCGCGGCCTGCAGAGCCGGCTCGGCGGTGGCGGCGGTGAGGATGGGCTCGCCAATCCCGCCCTCAGCGCCGTGCTTGTCTCGAGCGTGCAGATCATCGACCCAGCCACCTTCCTTTCGCGCTCGGCCTGCAGCACGCGGACACGCAACTGAAGCTCAAGCCTCGCCTGGATGGGCGGAACGCATCGTCCGCCGCCACCCAATGGTCGAGCGCGCCTATTCCGCCGCTTCGGCCTCGACTTCGAACTTGAAGTCGGGCGAGGCGAGGGCGGCCACCACCAGCAGCGTGCTGGCGGAAAGGTGGTCGCCCATGAACTTGGTGCGTACCTCGCGCCACACCGGGATCAGCGCGGTGTCGGTCAGGAAGGCGGTCATCTTCACGATGTTCCGCGGCCCCATGCCATGCGCGGTCAGCACCGCGCCGAGGTTGGCGACCGCCTGCTCGATCTGCGCGCGCGGATCGATCACCACCGTGCCGTCCGGCTTGATGCCGACCTGGCCGGAAATCACCAGCCACTTCGTCACGTCCGTCAGCAGCGCCGCGTGCTTGTAGGTCGGCGGGCTGTGGATGGTGGACGGGTTCGAGAATTCGACGGGCATGACTTTTCCTCCCCTATGAACGCGGCAACTCTTCCTTCTCCACCGGCGCCGGCACCACGCCCTCACTCGGCGCGGCCTGCACCAGCCAGTCCTTCAGCGCGCGGCGGACCTGGAACTCGAATTCGACATTCAGCTCGTCCATCGCCTCGCGCAGCACGATCCCCGGCATGCCGGCACGGTTCGCCTCCGAGCCGGTGCGGTTGCGCCGGGCCTGCGCCTCGACGAAGCCGCGCCGCTCGCCCTCGGCATCGAACACATCCAGCCGGCAGCCGACCAGGCACTGCAGCGAGCCCGAGGCCTGCAGCAGCGTCGCCTGCGCCACCGTGAAGGTCGCCTGGCCCGTGGTCCCCGCCGCGACCAGCCGGTCGCGCCCCATGGTGCGCACCGCCTCGGCCGGCGTCGGCGCCAGCCGCCCGCCGATATCGCCCGCCTGGGTCGGCGGCACGGCGGGCGCCATCTCGATAGCGGCGACGTTCAGCGGCAGCGGCGTCAGGTAGCGGTAATCGATCGGCCCGGGTGGCAGCGTGCCGGAGACCGGCTTGGCATCGTCGCCGCCGCAGCCGGCGAGCAGCGGCAGCACCAGCAGGGCGCGGCGCCTCGGCATCGCTTCAGGCGCGACCGGCCGAGGACCGCATCTCGGACCGCTCGAAGCGGAAGCCGAGGTTGCAGAACTCGCAGGTCATGGTGATCGCGCCGTCCTCCGCCATGTGGTCGAGATCATCCTCAGGGAAGCCCTGCAGCACGCCCGCCAGCTTGGCACGCGAGCAGCGGCAACCGTAGGAGAGCGTGCGCGCGCGATCCAGCGCCAACCCCTCCGCATGGAACAGCCGGTGCAGCAGGTCCTCCGCCGCCAGCCCGTCATCCAGCAACTCCTCGTCGGTCAGCGTGCCGGCAAGGATCACCGCGGTCCGCCAGGCCTCCTCCTGCGCCTCCGCGTCGAGCTCGGGCGCGATGCCGCCCTCGCCCGCGACGCGCTCCATGATGAAGGCGCTGGCCCGCCAGCCCGCCTCGGTCTTCCGGCAGGCCAGCCGGACGAAGGTGCGCAGCTGCTCCGAGCTCTCGAAATAGTGCCCGACCATGTCGGCCAGCGTCATGCCCTCGATCGCGACGATGCCCTGGTAGCGGTCCATGTCCGGACCCTGGTCGCAGGTGAAGGCGAGGTAGCCACGCCCGAGCAGCGGCCCCGCCACCGGGTCGGGCTCCGCCCGCATCAGCCGCGCGAGCTGCTCCTCGTCGGCGCGGGCATAGCCGCGCAGCGCGCCGCCATCGGTGCAGTCGGCGAGCAGCATCGGCACCGCGCCATCGCCCTTGGCCTGCAGCGAGAAGCTGCCCTGGAATTTCAGCGCGGCCGCGAGCCCGGCGACCAGCGCCAGCGCCTCCCCGGTCAGCCGGGTCACCACCGGGTGGTTGTCGTGCCGGGTCAGAAGCGCGTCCGCCAGCGGACCGAGGCGGATCAACCGACCGCGCACCGGCTTCTCCGCCAGGTGGAAGGGCTGGATGCCGCGCGGGATGACGATGTCGGGTACCGGCGGCCGGTCATGCTGCAGGAAGTCGGGCGTGCCCGAGGGTTGGGTCTGGTCGGTCAATGGGGGGTCCTCTCACCCCATAGAGTGGGGCCGAATTCGAGGCTGCTCAATGCCGGGCAAGCGACAGGACGATCTCGAGCGCGATCAGCACCAGGATGGCGATCTCCAGCAGCTCGGCCCGGCTGGCCGAGGCCTCGTCGAACAGCGCCTGGTAGGTCTCCCGCACCGTCGCTAGCTTGCGGTCGACCGCGGCGCTGACCACCGGCACCCGGAACAGCGCCATGGCCGCGGCATAGACCCGGGCGAGGTAGACATCCTCGGTGACGCGCAGCGCGTTCTCGGCGCGCTCGGTCAGCTCGGTGACCTCGGCGACCAGCCCGTGCAGCCGGCGGGCGAGCCGGGCGAAGCGGCGGGATGATAGCAGGAAGGGCGTCCGCCGGACCTCCTCGACCAGGTCGTAGATCCGCGGCAGCTCCTCATCCAGCAGCTCGTTGTAGAAGCGCATCTCGAGCAGCTGGGCATTCGCCACCTCCAGCACCTCGAGCACGTCGGATTCGCCGCGCGGTTCGAGGACGAAGGCACGGTCCCAGCTCAGCACGACCAGGTCGTCGGCATAGTAGGAGAAGCGCTCGCGCAGCAGCGCCTGGCGCGCGCCCGGGGCGAGCGGGCGGGTCTCGCCGGTCAGCAGCGGGATCAGGTCGACCTGCTCGAGCAGCGCCTCGGCCGAGAGCGGCTCGGCGAGGCGGTTCACCACCGCGAAAAGATAGTCCTCCTCCAAGGTCCGGTCGTTCGGCCGCAGCAGCGCGGGGCCGAGCGTCCGGCGAACGCCGTCGAGCAGTCGCGCCCAGGGCTCAGCGCCGCCGGGGCCGATCTCGGCCTGAAGCCGGTTCACCAGCGCGACATAGCCGTCCCAGTCGAGCCCGTTCGCCGGCAGCGTCAGCGCCAGCGCGACCACGCCGAAATCATAGAGCCGAGCGCTAACCACCGCCTCGCCCATCGCCAGCGCCACCGGCGGCAACGCGAGCGCCAGCGGCGGCACGCCGAAGGCCATCGCCTTGGGCGGCGTCGCGGTCAGGCCGCGGCGATCGCCGGTGGCGAAGCGCGCCTCGGCCGACTTCAGGTCGATGGCATGGGCGATGTCGAATAGGCGCAGCGCGGTGACCTGGCCGCTCTCGATCAGCGGCACGGGATCAGTTCGCGCCGAGCGCCCAGAGCAGCACGCCCTTCTGCGCGTGCAGCCGATTCTCCGCCTCGTCGAACACCACCGATTGCGGTCCGTCGATCACCTCTGCGGCGACCTCCTCGCCACGATGCGCCGGAAGGCAGTGCTGGAAGATCGCATCCGGCGCGGCGTGCCGCATCAGCGCTTCCGTCACCTGGTAGGGCGCCAGCAGGTTGTGCCGGTTCGGCCCCTCGCTGCCCTCGGTCTCATCGTTCATCGAGACCCAGGCATCGGTCACGACGCAGCGCGCGCCGCGCACCGCCCCGACCGGGTCCTCGGTGAGCTCGATGGTCGCCCCCTGGCTGCGCGCCCAATCCACCACCGCCTGCGGCGGCCGCAGCGCGGCGGGCGTCGCCAGCCTTAGCGTGAAGCCGAAGCGGGCAGCGGCCTGGATGAAGCTCTGCGCCACGTTGTTGCCGTCGCCGACCCAGGCGACGACCTGCCCGGCGATCGGCCCGCAATGCTCCTCGAAGGTCAGCACGTCCGCCATCAGCTGGCAGGGGTGCGAGATGTCGGTCAGCCCGTTGATCACCGGTACGGTCGCGTATTGCGCCAGCTCGCGGATGCGGTTCACGTCATGCGTGCGCATCATGATCGCATCGACGTAGCGCGACAGCACCTGCGCCGTATCCGACAGGCTCTCGCCGCGCGAGGACTGCATGTCCTTGGCCGAGAGCACGATCGGCTGGCCGCCCAGCTGATGGATGCCGACCTCGAAGGACACGCGCGTGCGGGTCGAGGGCTTCTCGAAGATCAGCGCCACGCTGCGGCCGGCGAGCGGCTTGCCCGGCACCTGGCCACGCTTGGCCGCACTCGCCAAGTCGAGCATCCGGCGCAGCACCGGCGTCTCGAAATCCATCAATTCCAGGAAGTGGCGGGGGGGAGGGTTCCCCCCCGCCGCGTCCTTCACCCGCAGCGCCGCACTCATTTTGCCGCGTCCTTGGCGGCCGATGGCGTGCAGCGCAGGCAGGCGCGGTCGAGCAGGCGGATCGCCTCGTCGACCTCGGCCTCGGTGATGATCAGCGGCGGCGCGAGCCGCAGCACGTTCATCCCCGCGGCGACCGTCAGCAGCCCCTCGGCGGCCGCGGCATTCTGCATCTCGCCATTGTTGACCTCCGGCCTGAGACGCAGGCCGAGCAGCAGCCCAGCGCCCTGCACGCCCTCGATCACCGTCGGATGCCGGTCGGCCAGCGCCAGCAGCCCACGCCAAAGGTAGCGCGCGACGCGATCCACCTGGTCGAGGAAGCCCGGCGCCAGGATGATGTCCAGCACGGCATTGCCGGCCGCACAGGCGAGCGGGTTGCCGCCATAGGTGCTGCCATGGGTGCCGGCCTTCAGGTACTGCGCCACCTTCTCCTTGGCCAGGATCGCGCCGAGCGGGAAGCCGCCGCCGATGCCCTTGGCCGAGGACATCACGTCCGGCTCGATGCCCGCCCATTGGTGCGCCCAGAGCTTGCCCGAGCGGCCCATGCCGGTCTGGACCTCGTCCAGCGCCAGCAGGATGCCGTACTCGTCGCAGGCCGCGCGCAGGTCGCGCAGGAATTGCAGGCTGGCCGGTCGCACGCCGCCCTCGCCCTGGATCGGCTCGACGATGATCGCACCGATCGTGCCATCGATGGCGTCGCGCACCGCGTTCATGTTGCCGAACGGGATGTGCTTGAAGCCCTGCACCGGCGGGCCGAAGCCGGCCAGGTACTTCTCGTTGCCCGTCGCGGCCAGCGTCGCCAGCGTGCGACCATGGAAGGCGCCCTCGAAGCAGATCGCCCCGAAGCGCTCCGGATGGCCGGTCTCGCTGTTGTACTTGCGGACCGCCTTGATCATGCCCTCGTTCGCCTCGGCGCCCGAGTTGCAGAAGAACACGCTGTCGGCAAACGACGTCTCGACCAGCCGCGCCGCCAGCTTCTCGGCCTGCGGGATGCGGTAGAGGTTCGAGGTGTGCATCACCCGCCCCGCCTGCTCGGCGATGGCCTGCACCAGATGCGGGTTGGCATGGCCGACCGAGGCGGTGGCGATGCCCGAGCCGAAGTCGAGGAATCGTCGACCATCGCCCGTCCACAGCCAGGCGCCTTCGCCCCGCTCGAAGGCGAGGTCAGCGCGGTTGTAGGTGGGCATCAGGGCGGGGATCACTGCCTCGGGCTCCAGACTCCCCCTTGCGCCGGCGACGATCGCCCGCGCTTCTCCGGGGGAGCCCGGGATTTGGCCGCAACGGGGGGCCGGCGTCAAACCTGTGCCGCAAGAAACTTGCGTGACCGCCTAGGGGCGGATCCGGCCGACGACGGCCAGCGCCGAGCCCTCCCGCCGCAGCAACACGCCTTCGCCGGGCACCGGCACGATCCCGGTCAGCGCCGTGATGTTCACCTGGTGGGTGCTGACGACCAGCGCGCGTGGGCCGGTCCAGCTGAGCAGGATCGCCCGCGCCGCCGCGGTCCGCGCCGGGCCCTCGCCGGGCGCGTCGAAGAAGGAGTTGAAGGCGGGTTCGACCGCGACCCGGCCGGGAAAGGCCAGTTCCGCCGTCTCCGCGGTCCGGCACCAGGCGGAGGCGAGCACCGCGCCGACATCGATCCCGGCCGTGCGGAAGGCCGCCCCGATGCTGCGGGCCTGTGCGCGCCCCGCCGCGTCGAGGTTGCGCTGCGTCGCGCAATCGCCGAGCCGCATCCCCGGCGGATCGCCGGTGCCGGGCGCATTGGCGTGCCGGAACAGCGCGATCGCGCCCTCCCGCAGCGCCTGCCAGGCAGCGGCCTCGGCCGCCACGGGTCCGGACAGGCCGGCGAGTGCGGCGGCGAGCAGGGTGCGTCGAGGGGTGACCATGGCACACCCGAGATGGCCGCGCCGGCGCGCCTGGAAAGCCCGGAAAGATCGGCCGCGCACCGCACGCCCTTCGGCGGTCGCCCTACCGCACCAGCTGCACCGCCCGCGTGCTCGGAATGGCCGTCGAGGTCTTCTGCAGGTTCAGCAGCTCGGTCAGCAGCCCCATCACCCGCAGCGTATAGTCGCCGCGCTGCCCAGGCACCGGCTCGGCATAGCGCGGCACCCGCCAGGTCGCGCCGTCATGCTCGACGGTGAAGGCAACACCCGCCGGCAGCTCGTCCGCCGGGTCGCGGGTGACGTGGAACAGGCAGGCCTCGAGCGGCGGCCCGCCGCCGGAGCCCGGGCGCACCCGGAAGGCCAGGCAGCGCTGCCGCTCGCCAGGGCCCAGCTCGATCGACTCCTGCACCCGCACCACCTGGCCGAGGGAGCGATAGATCTCGGCGACCGAGCGCTACTGCACCTGCACCCCGGGCGCCGCCCGCACCTCGGCGCCGGCCGAGCGCAGCGGCTCGACCATCTCGCGCGCGACGCAGCCCTCGGCGGGGCGGAACGGCACGCCGGCGCGCGCCGGTCGCCGGCAGACAGCCTCGCGGCTCTCGCAGCGGTAGAGCTGGAACCGCCCCGCCCCGCTCGGCAGCAGCCGCAGCTGCTTCTCCGCCAGCTAGGTCAGCAGCGCCAGGTCGCTCGCGGCCGCGGCCGAGAGCGGCGGCCCGACCGGCGTCAGCGCGATGTACTGGTGGAAGTAGTA